>Ga0105050_10005631_pt1 | contig 15975 bp, 15 predicted proteins | sample FRY01_FD_78088 | JGI IMG/M metagenome (GOLD analysis project Ga0105050, IMG submission 78088) | Freshwater microbial communities from Lake Fryxell liftoff mats and glacier meltwater in Antarctica - FRY-01 | ecosystem: Environmental > Aquatic > Freshwater > Ice > Glacier meltwater ... | reverse complement strand
TGGAAAACTAAAGTAATACAGGGGTATAGCAACAAGATACTGCAAGACCGACACCAGTTTCAGCGCATTCATCGCCCTGGCATCAACTGTCATCCGACTCCAGTGAACGTCAACAGCCCCTAGCTAACACCGTCACCACTGGCCGAAGGAACCATAAATGCTCAACCTGACCCCCGGTTTGGGTGCGTTTCTCATCGTTGTGGCGCTGGTCATCATCGTGCTTTTTGCACGGTTCCGCACCCGGCAGCGGCGCGGTGGTTCCAAGGATGCAGCCTCATGGCACCTGCATTCAGACATGGACAACACCGGCGAACCCGACCGCGATGACCCCTCAGGGCCTGGGGGCGGTCCGGGCCCCAACCCTGACTCCGATCAGGGCCCCGATCAGGGCAGCAGCGACGCAGATGGTGACGGCCCAAACTGATGATATCTAAAGGTTTCAGGCTGATGGCTCATCTTCTTTCGTCACCGCCTTTTTGTCGGGCGGTGGGTCAAAGGCAATGAAGAATTGATGCGCGCAGTAAAGCCCCGCCGCCGAAAACACCGCTCCCCACATCGGTGACGCTGCGACAAGTTCAAAAATACCCCAGCCCAGTATCAGAACGACTGCAACAATCCGGCGCCAGATCGGAATGAAAAATGCGACCTGGATGTCAAAGAACTTGTTCACAGCGCACTCCGCTTCAAAGAATACCGGGCAGATTCAAACCATTATCACGCGCACAGTCCCGCGCAACCTCATACCCCGCATCCGCATGCCGCATCACGCCGCTCGCCGGATCATTCCACAACACCCGCTCCAACCGCCGCGCCGCGTCGTCGGTGCCGTCAGCCACGATCACCATGCCGGAATGCTGGCTATAACCCATCCCCACCCCGCCGCCATGATGCAGCGACACCCATGTCGCACCCGAGGCCGTATTGAGCAGCGCGTTCAGCAATGGCCAGTCACTCACCGCGTCAGAGCCATCCTTCATTGCCTCGGTCTCGCGGTTCGGGCTCGCGACCGAACCGGAATCCAGATGGTCGCGCCCGATGACAATCGGCGCGCTGACCTCGCCATTCCGCACCATTTCGTTAAAAGCCAGACCCAATTTGTGCCGAACCCCAAGACCGACCCAGCAAATCCGCGCAGGCAGGCCTTGAAACGCGATCCGCTCGCGCGCCATGTCGAGCCACTTGTGAAGATGCGGGTCATCGATCAATTCTTTGACCCGCGCATCGGTGCGATAAATATCCTCTGGATCGCCAGAAAGAGCGCACCAGCGGAATGGCCCGACCCCCCGGCAAAACAACGGCCGGATATAGGCGGGTACGAATCCCGGAAAGGCAAAGGCGTTTTCGAGCCCTTCATCAAGCGCCACCTGCCTGATATTATTGCCATAATCCAGAGTTGGCACCCCGGCATTCCAGAAATCCACCATCGCTGCGACATGGTTGCGCATCGAGGCGCGGGCGGCCCGCTCGACAGCCTTGGGGTCCGTCTCCTGCCTTGCCCGCCATTCCGCCACGCTCCACCCCTGCGGCAGGTAGCCATGCAGCGGATCATGGGCCGATGTCTGGTCCGTCACGATATCGGGACGCACTCCGCGGGCATAGATCTCGGCAAAGACGTCGGCAGCATTCCCGATCAGCGCGACCGACTTCGCCTCTCCCGCTGTGGTCCAACGGTCGATCATCGCCAGCGCCTCGTCCAGATCATGTGTCTTTTCATCAACATAGCGGGTGCGGAGCCGAAAATCAGCCCGCGTCTCGTCGCATTCCACGGCAAGACAGCAGGCTCCGGCCATCACGGCTGCAAGCGGCTGCGCGCCACCCATACCGCCAAGACCGCCGGTCAGAATCCAGCGTCCCGTCAGGGTGCCGCCGTAATGCTGCCGCCCTGCCTCGACAAAGGTCTCGTAGGTGCCCTGCACAATGCCCTGCGTGCCGATGTAGATCCATGACCCCGCAGTCATCTGGCCATACATCGCCAGACCCTTTTTATCGAGTTCGTTGAAATGATCCCAGGTTGCCCAATGCGGCACAAGATTGGAATTGGCGATCAGGACTCGGGGGGCATCCTTATGGGTGCGAAACACGCCCACAGGTTTGCCTGACTGAACCAGCAGCGTCTCGTCCTCCTCCAGCGCCTTCAGACTGGCCACGATCATGTCAAAATCGGCCCATGTCCGCGCGGCCCGCCCGATCCCGCCATAGACGACGAGTTCATGCGGATTTTCTGCCACATCAGGGTGCAGGTTGTTCATCAGCATCCGCATCGGAGCCTCGGTCAGCCAGCTTTTTGCGGTGATGGTGCTGCCAGTTGCCGGATAGACATCACGCAGATTATGGCGGGGGTTGGTCATGGTTTTACCTTCAAATCAGACGACAGATCATTGATTTCATTAAAACATTTGGTCAATATGACCCTCAGCCGCGCGGCCTTGTCGTCGTCGTAGGACCATGGCGGCGCTTCGGTGCCGAGATAGGCCGATTGCGCGATTTCCATCTGAAGCGCGTGCCAGCCATCTTGCGGCCTGCCATAGTGCCGCGTGGTCCAGCCGCCTTTGAACCGGCCATTGATCACCGAAGTATAGCCGGCGGCGGCGCCGACCACCCGCGCAACAGCTTGCGCAAATCGGGCATCGCAACTTGTGCCGTCATTGGTGCCAAGGTTCAGATCAGGCAGTTTTCCATCGAACAGGAACGGAATTTCGGAGCGGATCGAATGGGCATCAAAAAGGATGGCGATACCGTGGATGGCCTGCACCCGCTCCATCTCTGCCTGCAGAGCGCGATGATACGGGGCATGAAAGCGGGCAATCCGATCCGTCGTTTCCGCGTCGGTAATCGGGCGGTCCCAAATCGGATTGCCATCGAAATCGGTAGCAGGCACAAGACCGGTGGTGTTCTGCCCCGGATAAAGGCTATGTCCCGCCGGATCACGGTTCGCGTCGATCACATAGCGGTGGAAATTCGCGCGCACCATGGTCACATCGGGGCGCAAACCTCTGTAAAGCCTGTCGATATGCCAATCCGTATCAGCCAGCTTGCGGCCATTCCGGTTGAGTAGAACCCCGATTTCTGCGTCCACATGCGTGCCGGTATGCGGCAGGCCGATCACGATCGGACCATCGCCTTGCGACACCTCGACCGGTTTCACAGCACGACCCCGGCGGCCTCGATCAATCCGCCGCCGACGATCAGCGCCGCTGCGGCGGCAATGTCGGGTGCAAGGTAGCGGTCCTGTCCCAGGGTCGGAATATCCGCGCGGATGCGGGCAAGCGCGGCCCGCAGCGCCGGACTGGTCTGCAAGGGTGCGCGAAACTCGATTCCTTGCGCGGCACAGATCAATTCCACCCCGAGGATAACCGCCAGATTGGCATTCATCTTGCGTAAACGGCGTGCCGCGTGGGCGGCCATGCTGACGTGATCCTCCTGATTGGCGCTTGTCGGCGTGGAATCGGTCGAACAGGGATTGGCGAGGTGCTTGTTCTCGCTCATCAAAGCCGCTGTCGTCACCTCTGCGATCATCAGACCGGAGTTCAGGCCGGGTTCAGGTGTCAGGAACGGCGGCAGGTCAAAGGAAAGCGTCGGGTCCACCATCAGCGCCACACGCCGCTGGGCTATGGCACCGATTTCGGCAATGGCGAGTGCGATCTGATCGGCGGCAAAAGCTACAGGTTCCGCATGAAAATTGCCGCCCGAGACGATCAGGCCTGCGTCAACCAGAACAAGCGGATTGTCGGTCACTGCATTCGCTTCGATCTCCAAGGTGCTGGCCGCAAAAGTTAAAAGGTCCATTGCCGCTCCGGTGACCTGCGGCTGGCAGCGGATGCAATAAGGGTCTTGCACGCGGGTGTCACCGTCACGGTGGCTTTCCCTGATCTGCGATCCATCCATCAACTGGCGCATCGCGGCGGCGACCGCAATCTGGCCCGGATGCCCACGCAACGCATGGATGGCGGCATGCAGCGGTGCCGTGGACCCCATGATCGCGTCTGTAGAAAGCGATGATGTGACGACAGACCCCGCCGCGGCCCGTTGCGCATCCCAAAGTCCGGCAAGCGCGCAGGCCGTCGAAAACTGTGTGCCGTTGATCAGCGCCAGCCCTTCCTTCGGCCCCAGAACCACCGGCGACAATCCGGCCCGGGCCAGCGCTACAGCGCCCGGCATGACCTCGGCCCCAAAGCGCGCCTCGCCCTCGCCAATCATCGCGGCGGCCATATGTGCGAGCGGCGCCAGATCACCGGAGGCACCCACCGACCCTTGTACCGGGATCACCGGGGTCACGCCTGCGGCCAGCATCGCCTCGATTTGCGCAATGATAGCCCAGCGCACGCCAGAGGCTCCGCGCCCGAGTGACAACATCTTGAGCACCATCATCAGCCGGGTCGTTGCCACGTCGAGCGCCTCGCCCACGCCGCAGCAATGCGACAGGATCAGGTTGCGCTGAAGCGTCGCCGTGTCGCGGGCCGCAATCTTGACGCTGGCCAGTTTGCCAAAGCCGGTATTGACCCCGTAGACCGCTGCCTCACCCGCTGCCGCCTGCGCGACCAGTGCCGCCGCCGCCGTCACGGCCCCTAGCGCTGCGGGCTCAAGCGTGACCGCCACACCGCTGCGCCAGATCGTCTCCAGTTCCGTCAGGCTAGCCTTGCCCGGTGTCAGGATCATGCTCATGCCATGCCTCCGAAAATGCGGCCGTGCAGCAGTGTCGCACCGATGCGGTAGCTGAGTTCGGCCGGATGTTCCGCCTCCCAGATCGCGAGATCGGCGCGCAGGCCGGGTCGGATGCGGCCACAATCCGCCAGACCCAGCGCTCGCGCCGCCTGCACGGTGACCCCGCCCAAGACCTCGAGCGGGGTCATCCGGAACAAGGTGCAGCCCATGTTCATGGCCAGAAGCAGTGATGTCATCGGCGACGAGCCCGGATTGCAATCAGTCGCGATGGCCATGCCGACGCCTTGCGCGCGAAGCGCTGCGATGGGGGGCAATTGCGCCTCGCGCAGGGTGTAAAAGGCGCCGGGTAACAGCACCGCGACGCTTCCGGCAGCAGCCATGGCCGCCGCATCGGCCTCGGTTGCATATTCCAGATGATCCGCCGAGAGCGCGCCAAAAGACGCCGCCAAGGTTGCACCGCCGAGCGGGCTCAACTGCTCGGCGTGAAGCTTGATCGGCAGGCCAAGACTGCGGGCGGCATCAAAGACATGTTTGATCTGTTCCGGGGTGAAGGCGATCCCTTCACAGAACCCGTCCACCGCATCAACCAGCCCTTCGGCATGAGCGGCCCGCAACGCAGGCAGGCAACATTCGGTCAGATATGCATCCGCCCGCCCACTGTATTCAGGCGGTATTGCATGAGCCCCCAGAAAGCTGGTCCGCACCCGGACAGGCCGCAAACGCGCGATGGCCCGTGCCGCACGCAGCATGCGCAACTCGGTTTCCTGATCAAGTCCGTAGCCTGATTTGACCTCGATCACCGTCACGCCCTGCGCTATCATCGCATCGACCCGTGGCAGGACGGCGGCGATCAGCGCAGCCTCGGTCGCGGCGCGGGTCGCCTTCACGGTTGACAGGATGCCGCCCCCGGCGCGGGCCACATCAGCATAGCTCGCCCCGTTGAGCCGCATTTCAAATTCCGCCGCGCGATGGCCGGCGTGTACAACATGGGTATGACAATCGATCAGACCGGGGGTGACGAGGCGTCCCCGCATTTCGCGCCGGTCCTGTGCGGCATAGGCGGCGGGCAAGTCGGACATGGGGCCAACCCAGGCGATCTGCGCCCCTTCGGTCACAATGGCCCCATCCGGGATCAGGCCGTAACCTTCGCCTTCCATCGTTGCGACCGTGGCATTGGCGAGGATCATTTGCGCGCTTTCCGTGCTTGATTTTTGTGTGGCTGGCAGTAATATGTCTGCACATAATAACTCTGTCAAGGCAGTGATAATGACGGTTCTTTGGGCAAGGCAGGCTCTTTTGGCCGATGGCTGGGCGCGCGATGTGCGCGTTGCGATCTCGGCAGAGGGCCGGATCGACTCCGTCACACCAGAGCAGCCAGAGTCGGGGCAACGCGTGGATGTCCTGCTACCTGCCCCGGCCAATCTGCATTCCCATGCGTTTCAGCGCGCCATGGCCGGTATGACAGAGGCACGTGGCCCTGATCCGTCAGACTCGTTCTGGACATGGCGGCAGTTGATGTTCCGGTTTCTGGACCGGCTGACTCCGGAACATGTGCAGGCGATTGCCGCATTTGTGCAGATGGAGATGCTCGAAGCGGGCTTTGCGACCAATGTGGAGTTTCACTATCTGCACCATCAGCCCGGGGGCGTCCCCTTTGATGATCCGGCTGAAATGGCTGGGCGCATCACAGCGGCGGCGGCGCAGTCGGGGATCGGACTGACGCTGTTGCCGGTGCATTATCAATTTGGAGGCTGTGACCGGCGCGCGCTTGGCCCCGGACAGGTCCGCTTCGGCACCAGTCCCGCTGCATTTGCGCGGCTGCATGAGGCGTCGCGCGCCATGCTGCGTGGTTTGCCGGGTGATACGGTCCTTGGCACGGCGCCGCATTCGTTGCGGGCGGTGTCACCGGACGGCTTGGCTGCGGCCATCGCCCTGGGTGACGGGCCGGTTCATATGCATCTTGCCGAACAGAATGCCGAAGTGGCCGAGGTTGAGGCGGTCTATGGATTGCGCCCGGTTGAATACCTGCTCGACAAGGTGATCGTCGATCCACACTGGTGCCTGATCCATTGCACCCAGATGCTGCCGCATGAAACGCGACAACTGGCCCAGACAGGGGCCGTTGCCGGGCTTTGCCCGATTACCGAGGCAAATCTAGGGGATGGGATATTCGATGGCGTCCGGTGGCTGACGCATAATGGCCAGTTCGGCATCGGATCGGACAGCAATATCCGCATCAGCCTGACCGAAGAGTTGCGCCAGCTGGACCATAGCCAGCGGTTGCGCGATCATTCGCGCGCTGCTTTGGCGACGCCCGCTTTGTCGACGGGTCGCCGGGTTTTTCAGGCGGCTGCTTTGGGTGGGGCGCAGGCGGCGGGGCGTGACTCAGGCTCGATTGCTCCCGGATTATGGGCCGATCTGCTGACGCTGGATGCTCGGGCGACCGATCTGCTTGGGCTGCAGGGTGACACGCTGCTCGACGCGTTTATCTTTGCCGGATCGGACCGGATGATCAGCGATGTCTGGTCAGCCGGGCGGCATATGGTGCAGGGCGGGCGGCATATCGCGCGGGATGAGATAACCAAGGCCTATCGCGTTGCCCTGCTCGACCTGCGCGCGACGCTGTGAGCGGGACCAAAGCTCCCGGCTGGCTGGCAATCGAGGCCGAAGTGCTGCGCCGCATCCACAGCCGCGACTGGCCGCCGGGATCAGCCATTCCGAATGAGGCCGATCTCGCAGCCGATTTTGGCGTGGCGCGGGCGACGGTCAACCGCGCGCTGCAATCCTTGGCCGAGTCGGGGATCCTTGACCGGCGGCGCAAGGCGGGGACGCGGGTGGCGCTGCATCCGGTGCGCAAGGCGACGCTGAACATCCCGATCCTGCGGCACGAGATCGAGGCGCAGGGGATGGTGCATGGCTATACCCTTGTTTCGCAACAGGAGTCCGCAGCACCGCCGCAGGTGACGAGCGCCCTGCGGCTGCCGGATGGGACCAGTCTAATGCACCTGCGCGCCCTGCATCTGGCCGATAACCGGCCCTATGCCTATGAGGATCGCTGGCTTAACACGGCGGCTGTGCCGGGGATCGCCGAGGTCGATCTGTCCCTTATCAATGCGAACGAATGGCTGGTCGCCAATGCGCCCTTTACTGCCGGAGATTTTGCCCTGAGTGCCACCAGCGCAGATGCGACCGAAGCTGCGGCGCTCGGCACGCCGGTTGGGACCGCGCTGTTGACGCTGGAGCGGACGACGTGGAACGGGGGCGAGCCGATCACCTGGGTGATGCTGTGCTTTGCACCCGGTCACCGGATGCGCACTGAACTTTAGCTCGCGACCGGACCTTCGCCAACGCGCGCGCGGCAGGGGCCGAAAACTGCAGTGAGGCCGAGGATCAGACCGGAAACCGCCGCGATCATGCCTGCTGCACTGACTGAATCCTGTGCGCCGAACCAGAGCGGACCGTAACCGGCGAGCACGTAGCCAAGGACTGCTGAAAGCGTTGCAAAAACCACGCTCCACCCGATCTGATGACCCAATCGGTTGGTCATCAGGCGGGCCGCAGCGGGCGGGCAGATGAACATCGCGATCACGATGATCGATCCGACCGCGTCAAAGGCTGCGACTGCCGCGACCGCCGCAACGATCACCAGACCAAAGCCCAATGCAGCAGCCCGAATACCCAGAGCCTGTGCAAAACCCTCGTCAAAGGTGCTGATGGTCAGTGGGCGCCAGAAAAGCCATGTCAGGGCCGAGACGATCAGCGCCACTAGCGCAATGCGCGGCAATTCGGGTGGCAGAGTCGCCAGCGCTGTGGGATCGAACAGCGATTCCCAGCCTGACGCACCGAACCAGATCAGGCTTTCCAGATTGCCCATCAGCGCATGTTCAACGTCCAGATGCACCGAACTGGTGTCGGACTGTTCCAGCAGCAGCACACCGCCCGCGAAAAGTGCTGTGAAAACAACACCCATCGCGGCACCGGGTTCGATCCCGCCCAGCCGTTTGATCGCCTCGATCAGGATCACCGCGACCACGGCAGCGAATGCCGCGCCGATCAGCATCGGGATTGCCGCGACGGTGCCGGTGACCAGAAAGGCCACGACGATGCCGGGCAGGACCACATGGCTGATCGCGTCACCGATCAGCGCCTGTCGCCGCAGGATCAGGAAATTGCCGGGCAAGGCGCAGGCGATGGCGGCGAAAATGCCGATCAGGATCGGAGTCAGGCTGAGCTGGACGAACTCGGCACTCATGGGCGCACCTCTTGGGGCGGGCCGATCAGCCGGTCGAACCCGGCGATCTGGTCGCGGGTGAAGACCGCGTCGATTGGCGTCAGCCCGTCATAGCGCCCGGTCAGCGCAGTATCCTGATGCGCCGCACGGGCCATGTCCCAGCGGCGTTCGTCGCGGGCGGCGCGGGCGGCTTCGGCCCGGCCTGCGTCTGTGGCGACACCGTCGGGCCGGATCAGGCCGGCGCGGCGCAGGGTGCGCAGGGTCAGCGGGTCGTGGATCGGCTCGAGCCGCGCCAAGGCCAATAGCCCCTGCCGCCGATGCACCCGCGCCTGAAACCGCTGGTGCCGGATCAAGGCAGCCGCGACACCGCGCAACGGCGCAAAGAGCAATGAAAACAGGAACAGGCCCGCCGCGATCAGCACAATGATCGGCCCGGTCGGCATGGCGGGTGCGACGGTGGAAAGGACAGCGCCGAGATAGCCTGCGACAGCGCCCAAGATGCCTGCGATCCAGAGCATCGCCCCGGCCCGCTCGGTCCAGAACCGCGCAGTGACCGCCGGGATGATCAGCAGCGCCACGATCAGGATCAGCCCGACGATCTTGAGCCCGATCACGGTGACCCCCATCACCAGCACCATCATCGCCAGATCGACGCCCCGCACATTGATCCCCATCGCTTGGGCAAAACCGGCGTCAAAGGCGACCATGGTCATCGGCCGGCGCAGGAGCCAGACCGCCAGCACCGCGAGCGCCCCGCCCCCGGCAATCACCATTGCATCGGCATAGAGCATGCCGGCGGTGGAGCCGAGCAGGAAGCCTTCGAGCCCGGCCTGCCGCCCGCCTTCCATGGTCTGGATCAGCGTCAGGATCACAACCCCAAGCCCGAAAAATACAGATAAAACAGCGCCGATGGCTGCATCTTTGGCAAGCCGCGTGTGCCGGGTGATCCAGTCAACGCAGAGAAGGCCGAGCCCGGCCGTGATCGCAGAGCCTGCAAGCAGACCGGCCAGATTGCGCCCCTCGCCACCCAGTGCCACCATCAGGATAAAGGCGATCCCGACCCCCGGCAGCGTCGCATGGGCCATCGCGTCCGACACGAGCGCGCGTTTGCGCAGGACCATGAAACTGCCCACCGCCCCTGCGGCAAATCCGAGCAGCAGAGCGCCCAGCGTGACCAAAGTGGCGTTATAACCTGCCTGAAATGTCAGCGCCTGCCAGATCGCTGACATTAGGCACCGCCAAGTTTCAGCTGGTCGATCTGGGCGCTGGCGAGCCTGCCGCCGTAGGTGGATTGCAGGGCAGCGGGGGTAAAGGCGGTGTCGATCGGCCCTTCGGCGATGCGCCGCACGTTAAGCAGCAGGACCCGGTCGAAATAATCGGCAACAGTCGCCAGATCATGATGCACGGCGATAACCGAGCGCCCCTCGTCGCGCAGAGATTTGAGCACGCCGATGATCGCGGCCTCGGTCGCTGCATCAACCCCGGCAAAGGGTTCGTCGAGCATGTAGAGGTCGGCGTCCTGAGCCAATGCGCGGGCCAGAAACACCCTTTGTTGTTGTCCACCAGAGAGTTGGCCGATCTGGCGGGTGGCGAAATCGGCCATGCCGACCCGGTCGAGGCAGGCGCGGGCGGCGTCCCGATGTGCGATGCGCACCCGGCCCAGCAGCCCGAGTTTGCGGTACATCCCCATCAGGACCACGTCGATCACGCGGGTTGGAAAATCCCAATCGACCGAGGCACGCTGCGGCACATAGGCGATGCGGGCGCGGGCCTGCGCGAGGGGTTGGCCAAAAACCGTGACCTCGCCCGAAAGCCGCGGGATGACGCCGAGGGCGGCTTTGAGCAGGGTGGATTTGCCCGCACCATTCGGGCCGACGATGGCGGTCATGGCACCGGCGGCAAAGCTGGCATCGACGGAAAACACGGCGGGTTTATCGGCGTAAGAGACGGTCAGGCCCCGGATCGACAGGGCGGCATCGGGGTCTGGTTGCGGCGCGATGGCCTGTCCTGCGGTCGCGGCGAGCGTGATAGCGGCACTCATGACGCGAGCCTGCCTTGCATCCCGCGATCCGGCACCGTGCCGCCCAGCGCGCCGGTGATGGTGGTGACGTTGTGGTCGATCATGCCGATATAGGTGCCTTCGTAACTGCCATCTTCGCCCATGGCGTCGGAAAAGAGTGTGCCACCGATCTGGACCTCGTGCCCCTGCGCTGCGGCCCCTTCGATCAGGGCGCGCATGGCCCTGTCCGAGACCGAGCTTTCGACAAACACCGCGCCGATCTGGCGGCTGACCAGCATATCGACCAGTTCAGTGATGCGCTGCACCCCGGCCTCGCTATTGGTAGAAATGCCCTGAATCCCCACGACATCAAAGCCATAGGCATTGCCGAAATAGTTGAAGGCGTCATGTGCGGTGACCAGAACCCGCGCGGGTTCGGGCACTGTGGCGAGGCTTTGTGTGGCATAGGAGGCGAGTGCCGCGATCTCGGTCTGATGTGCCAGAGCATTGGAGGTGTAGGTTTCCGTGCCGTCCGGATCGGCGGCAATCAAGGCGTCGCGGACCGCGTCGACGACCAAGGCCCAGATATCGGGGACCATCCAGACATGCGGGTCGAAGCGGCCGGCGTAATCGTCATGGGCGATCAGCACGTCGCGCGGGAGGGTGTCTGCGACGGCGACCACGGCGCGGGAGCGGGCCATGTCTGCCAGAAATTCCTCAAGCTGCGCCTCAAGGTAGAGGCCGTGCCAGAGCACCAGATCAGCCCCGGCCATGGCGGCGATATCGCTACGGGTCTGCCGATAGGCGTGCGGATCAACCCCCGGCCCCATCAGCGCCCTGACCGTGACCCTGTCGCCGCCAACCTGACGCGTGGCATCGGCGATCATGCCGGTGGTGGCGACGACGCTAAGTTGATCCTGCGCCAATGCGACGCGCGGCAGGCCCAGCGCGACGACAAGCCCGCCCAGAAAACTCCGGCGGTCTGAAAGCAGGGTCAGCATGTAAGGGTGGACTCCGACAGCACGGGCATCATGCGCACCGCAGGAGTGATATTGCGACTTAGTCGCAATAAGTCAAGGCAGTTGCGAACAATTCGCAACAAGAGGCGCCCCTCGGCGTTATTGCGCGGATAAAAGCGCGTCGATCTCGGCCCGCGTTGGCATCGAGGGCGCGGTGCCGGGGCGGGTCACAGAAATCCCTGCCGTCGCCGTCCCAAAGCGGACAGCACTGATCGGGTCCATTCCTTCGGCAAGTGCTGCCGCGAATCCGCCGTTGAACGCATCGCCAGCGCCTGTCGTTTCGGCCACTGGGCCAGCCGACATGACCGGGATATGTACCGTCTGGGCGCCGTCGTGATAAAGTGCGCCTTTGTCGCCAAGCGTGATGATGACGGCCCCTGCCCCAAGAGAACGCAATGCGCGTGCGGCGATTTCAGCATCAGCCACGGTCGTCACTGGCAGGCCGGTCAGCGCTTCTGCCTCGCTCTCGTTCGGGGTGACGTAGTCGCAAAGTGCCAGCATCCCATTGGGCAAGGCCGCCGCCGGGGCCGGGTTGAGCACAGTGCGCGCGCCGCCTGCCCGCGCGATCTGCAAGGCATGCATTGCGGCGTCCATTGGCTGTTCCAACTGGGTGATGAACACGGCGGCGCTGCCGATCAGATCGGCCGATGCATCGATATCCGCCGGGCTGATCGTGCTGGCGACACCGGGGCAGATGATGATGGCATTGTTGCCGGTGGCATGTTCGACAAAGATATAGGCCGCACCGGTATAGCTGTCGGAATGACAAGTCACGACGGGGTTGACCCCAGCCTTTGCCCATGTGGCGAGCGCCATGTCGGCAAAGGGATCGGTGCCAAGCCTTGTGATCATATGCACGTCACCACCCGCCATCGCAGCAGCGACCGCCTGATTCGATCCTTTGCCGCCCGGCCCCAAAGTAAAGCTGCGTCCGAGAATCGTTTCGCCGATCTTGGGCGCACGGTCGGCGCGGTAGGATGTGTCGGCCACAAAGACACCCAGAATCACGATCTTTGGCACCTGAATTTTCCCTTTGTTGATCTGCGCAGGATGACAAGAGGGGTAACCTAGCCGGGTTAAGCTGTCCATCACGCAGCGCGCGCTTGATCCCCGGCCCTGGTTGGAGGATCAAGAGCAAGCGGGACGCGGGGGGAGCGGCAATGAAAACACGGGGCTGGGACCGGGTCGGCAATAGCGGCTTACGGTTTACCGAATTGGGCGTCGGCACAGCGCCCTTGGGTAATCTTTACCGTGCAATCAGCGATGATGAGGCGCAGGCGGTGCTAAGCCGGGCCTGGGATGCGGGCGTGCGGTATTTCGATACGGCGCCGCAGTATGGGCTGGGCCTGTCCGAGACCCGGCTGAACCGGTTTCTGCGCGACAAACCGCGCGATTCCTATGTCTTGTCGAGCAAGGTGGGCCGTCTGCTGCAGCCATGCACGGCGCAGGAGCGTGACGGGATCGGCAAGTGGTTCGAGGTGCCAAACCGGCGCGGCATCTTTGACTATGGCTATGACGGTGTGATGCGCTCGGTCGATTTTTCGCTGGAAAGACTGGGAATCCACCGGATCGACATCCTGTTTGCGCATGATCTGGATGTGTTCACCCATGGATCGGTCGCGACCCGCAATGACCGGATTTCTGAGTTTATGGCGGGGGGTTATCGCGCCCTGCTCAGCCTGCGCGATCAAGGGGTGATTGCCGCCTTTGGCGCTGGCGTGAATGAATGGCAGGCCTGTCAGATATTGGCCGAATATGGCGATTTTGACCTGTTTTTGCTGGCCGGTCGCTATACGCTGCTGGAGCAGGAGGCGCTGGAGACGTTCTTGCCGCTGGCGCTGGCGCGTGGCATCGGGATTGTGCTGGGCGGGCCTTATAACTCTGGTATTCTGGCGACGGGCGCGCGCCCTGGTGCGTTCTACAACTATGATCCGGCCCCGCAATCGGTGCTGGAGCGAGTGGCGCGGATCGAGGCTGTCTGTGCGGCGCATGATGTGCGGCTTGTCGATGCCGCGTTTCAGTTTGCGCTGCGGCATCCGGCGGTGGTTTCGGTCATTCCGGGTGGGCAGGGCTTGGCCGAGATGGACGGCAATATCACCGCGGCCCATGCCAAGGTGCCGGACGCGTTGTGGGCCGCGTTGAAAGCGGCGGACCTGCTGCACCCGGAAGCGCCGGTATGAATTTTGGTATTTGTGAGAAATGGATGCTCCGATGACAGTGATGACAACGCAGGCTATCCGCCTGCATCCACAGGATAACGTGCTGATTGCGCTGCGCGATCTGGTGGCGGGAGAGGTCCTGCCTGATCTTTCGGTGCCGCTGGCCGGGCCGGTACCGCGCGGCCACAAGATCGCGCTGGAACCGGTTGCAGCGGGGGCCAATGTCATCCGCTACGGTCAGATCATCGGCGCCGCGAGCCAGCCTATCGCTGCGGGCGCGCATGTGCATGTGCATAATCTGGGCATGGGTGCGCATGAGCAGGATTACGCGTTTTCGACTGATCTGCGGCCTTTGCCTGTGGTGGCTGAGGCCCGGCATTTCATGGGCTATCACCGTGCGGATGGCGGTGTGGGCACCCGCAACTATCTGGGAATATTGACCTCGGTCAACTGTTCCGGCTCGGTTGCCCGCTTTATCGCCGAGACTTGTGAAAAGCAGGGCTGGCTGGACCAGTTTCCTAATGTCGATGGCGTGGTGCCGATCGTGCATGGCACGGGCTGTGGGATGTCAGGCAAGGATGAGGGCTATGACACCCTGTTCCGCACCTTGCAGGGCTATGCCCGAAATCCCAATTTTGGCGGTATCCTGCTGGTCGGCCTTGGCTGTGAGGTGATGCAGATCCCGGATCTGATTGGCGCGGGCCGGATGCGAAAAGACGGCAATTTCAGATACATGACGATCCAGCAGACCGGCGGCACAAGGCGCACCATCGACAAGGGTGTCGAAATGCTGCGCGAGATGGCTGCTGTTGCCAATGCGTCGGTGCGCGCGCCTGCCGGGCTGGAGCATCTGATGCTGGGTATGCAATGCGGCGGGTCGGATGGATATTCAGGCATCACCGCGAACCCGGCGCTGGGGGTCGCGTCGGACCTGTTGGTGGCGCATGGTGCTACGACGATATTGTCGGAAACCCCTGAAATATATGGCGCGGAGCATCTGTTGACCCGCCGTGCCATCACACCGGAGGTGGGCCAGAAGATCGTCGATCGCATCCTGTGGTGGGAGGAATATACCGCCCGCAATGGCGGCGAGATGGACAATAATCCCAGCCCCGGCAACAAAAAGGGCGGGCTGACCACAATCCTCGAGAAGTCGCTGGGTGCTGTGGCCAAGGGTGGCACGGCGCCGCTGACGCAGGTCTATAAATTTGCCGAGCCGGTGACGGAGCGCGGCTTTGTTTATATGGATTCGCCGGGCTATGATCCGGCGTCGGTCACCGGGCAGATTGCCTCTGGCGCGAACCTGATTGCTTTTACCACCGGGCGCGGGTCGGTCAGTGGCTACAAGCCTACCCCTTGTATCAAGCTGGCGACCAATACCGAGATGTATGACCGCATGGCCGAAGATATGGATATCAATTGCGGTGATATCGTGAGCGATGGCGTGACGCTGGAGGCCAAGGGGCAGGAGATATTCGAGCTGATCCTGCGGGTGGCATCGGGGGAATTGACCAAGTCCGAGGAGCTGGGATTTGGCGGGGCGGAGTTTGTGCCTTGGGTGATGGGCGCGGTGATGTGAGGATGATGAAGCGAGAGAGACTAGCGGGTTAGCCGTTGTTTTTCTTGCTTTCTTTCCCAATTTGGCAAGTGACAAATCGGGGCGCGCCTTCCTGCCCGTGGCAGGCGCGTTGCGCCCGCCCAGTCAGGCGCGCCCCGATTGGCAACGTCCCATAGCCATTACAGAGGGATTGCCTGCAGGCTTGCGCCTTTGGCAAGGCACCGGGCTTTTCGCCACTGGCGAGACGCCTGATCGGTGCCGGCGATGACCTGCCGATGTCGCTATTTCCACCTGATCGGCACCTGCGTCCCGAATCGAGGTTAATTTCCTTATATTATACCGCTTCA
>Ga0105050_10005627_pt1 | contig 15979 bp, 15 predicted proteins | sample FRY01_FD_78088 | JGI IMG/M metagenome (GOLD analysis project Ga0105050, IMG submission 78088) | Freshwater microbial communities from Lake Fryxell liftoff mats and glacier meltwater in Antarctica - FRY-01 | ecosystem: Environmental > Aquatic > Freshwater > Ice > Glacier meltwater ... | reverse complement strand
TTCAAGTCTGGCTTCGAGCGCATCACTCCAGGCCCACAACGTGCGGGCGTAGTGAGGCCGCAGATTCTCGATATCGAGCGCCTCAAGTCCACCTGCGCTGAGCTCGGTGATCACATGGCCGATATGCACCAACTCACCGCCCGGAAAGATATATTTCTCAATAAAATCTCCCATCCCATTACCCAGTGCGTCATTGTGCACACCACCCGCCGTTATGCCATGGTTCAAAATCAAGCCGCCAGGACGCAATAACTGCTGCAAGCGACTGAAATACTCTTTGAGCTGGGCGCGGCCAACATGCTCAAACATCCCAACCGAGGCGATTTTGTCAAAGGGCTCAGCCACATCCAATTTGCGATAGTCAAGCAATTGGACACGCACGCGATGTCCCAGACCTTTTTCTTCGATCAAGCGCGAGACATGTGCATGTTGATTACGTGACAAAGTGATACCCGTGGCGTCCACGCCATAGTGTTCCGCGGCCCACAGCAGTAGGCCTCCCCAGCCCGCGCCAACATCCAGAAAGCGCTCCCCTTCAGATAAGCACAATTTGCGACAGATCAGATCAAGTTTTGCCTCCTGGGCTTGTGCGAGCGTCATAGAAGGTGTCTCGAAATACGCGCAAGAGTACACGCGTCGAGGATCAAGCCAAAGGCCATAAAAGTCGTCTGAAAGATCGTAGTGAAACTCGATTTGCTTGGCATCCTTCTCAATAGAATGACGCCATTCCGACATCACACGAGAAATCAATCCCGTCAGCCAGCCTTGGCGAGCGGCCTCAACAGGCGAGCCCGGCAAAATCGAGGCCGCCACCGCCATGATGTCACGCATTGAGCCCTGAACATCACAAATGCCCTCCACGTAGTCCTGCCCGATCAACCCCACCTCTCCGGAGACAAGGTGGGCAAGCGCCTTTTTCTGCTTCGCGATGAGTGTGACCGAGGCATCAGCGGGGCCTAATCGCATGCCGTTCGGCAAAACCAACCCCAGATGCACAGGCAGTGCCTCTAATTTTTTTTCTATGATTGCAATCAATGGATTCACGCAGTCGCCCCACGAGTCAAATCGATATGCCCCACTTTATATGATTTTTCTTATATAGAAAATACTCAAATGTATGTCATTCCAATACCTAGGTAGCCTGCTGAGTTGAGGTTGGTTGTGTCGATGCGTTGTGTAGGTGCGTGATAAAGTCATTGCTCTCAGCAAGGTAAAAATGATAATGCGGTCAAGACTTGAGGCGATGGGGTTACCGGGCTGGCTTATTTTGATGGGCGCCCTGACCGCGATCGGCCCCCTCTCAATCGACATGTATCTGCCGGCATTCCCGTCGATTGCAAGCAGTTTGGGAGCACACAGCAGTGAGGTAGAGCGCACACTCGCCGCCTATCTGCTCGGCATGGCGAGCGCCCAGCTTGTTTACGGCCCCCTTGCCGACCGCTTCGGCCGCAAACCTCCCCTATATGGGGCCATGCTGCTCTACATCGTTGCTTCGGCAGGCTGTGCACTTGCGCCAAGCATCGAGTTTTTAACCGTGAGTCGCGTTTTTCAGGCCATGGGCGGTGCTGCAGGCATGGTGATTTCTCGCGCTGTCGTCAGAGATCACTACAACACCCAAGAGGCCGCACGGGCGCTGTCCATGCTGATGCTAGTCATGGGAATCGCACCTATCCTGGCGCCTTTGCTTGGCGCACAAGTTTTAAGTCTCGTCGGTTGGCGGGGAATTTTTGCCACGATCACCTTGCTGGGCATCGTGCTGCTTTGGACGCTATCCAAAGTCATGATCGAAAGCCTGCCTCGCGAAAATCAGATCAAACTCAGCTGGGGCAATATCCTGCGCACCTATGCAGGATTGCTTGCGCACCGCCGCTTTTTGGCCTTTGCTCTTTCCGGAGGGCTCGCCTCAGCAACAATGTTTGCTTACATCGTTGGCTCACCGAGGCTGTTTATTGAGCACTTCGGGGCCAGTCCACAGACTTACGGCCTTTTATTCGGTCTGAACGCCTTCAGCCTGATCTTGGGCTCCCAGGTCAGCGCCCGCATTCTCAAACACCACACGCCTATGAAAATCCTACCCTGGGCGCTCGCGGGCATGATGACAGCCGGTTTATCCGCCGTTATTCTTGCCATCTCTGGAACCGCTACGCTCCAGACGATGATGGGTTGCATGCTTGTTTTTATGTTCTGCCATGGTTTTGTCGGCCCGAACTCTGCAGCGCTGGCGCTTTCAGACCAAGGGCACCAGCTTGGTTCAGCCTCGGCCATGATGGGCACACTATCCATCTCTTGCGGCGCCCTGGCTGGCTTGCTGGTAAGCCTGATGCATGCGCCTGGTCCCATGCCTCTGGCGCTCATGATGGCAGGATGCACTTCACTGGCCTGCTTAATAGGCGCTATTGCCCGTCGAGCTCGCTCGCCAATTGGTCGTCGGTTTGATTAAATGCTTGATTTTGTATTAGAATGTGCGACTTGATGTGAAAATCTGAACAAACAAATAGGTGTAGCCATGGCACGTGTATGCCAAGTGACTGGAAAAAAGCCCATGGTGGGCAATAATGTTTCTCACGCTAACAACAAAACCAAGCGTCGTTTTCTGCCTAACCTGCAGTCACATCGCTTTTGGGTTGAGAGCGAAAACCGCTGGGTGCGCCTGCGCGTGTCCACTAACGCCCTGCGTACGATTGACAAGAAAGGCATTGATGCTATCTTGGTTGATCTGCGCGCTCGCGGCGAAGTCGCTTAAAGGAGCCTGACATGGCAAAAGGTGCACGCGAAAAGATTAAGCTCGAGTCCAGTGCTGGAACGGGCCACTTCTATACAACGACCAAGAACAAGCGCAACATGCCTGAGAAAATGCTGATCAAGAAATTTGATCCAGTGGCTCGCAAGCACGTTGACTACAAAGAAACTAAGCTCAAGTAATTAACTTTTGGGTTAATTAACTTTTCTGGGTCGTTTTCTGATCCAGCCTAGTTTCACCTACTTGGTTTTACCTACTTGGTTCACCTGCTTGGTTTCACTTGTTCAGATTCTTTAAGTTCAGACTCCTGAAATATTATTTTGGGTGTTCTTAAGCCAACAGCCTCGCTAAGCGGGGCTGTTTGTTTTTGCAGCGCTGTTTAATCGTTGTTTAGTTCAACGCGGCTTCATATTAGACATGGCCTATGCCAAGGCGCGGCCCTAAGACCTGACTACGACCTATAATGTCTGACTGATTGGGTGCACATGCGCCCCCACCTTTTTTGGCTGTCGTGATGCAGGAACGCTATCTACCCACTGTTGTTGAAAACCTTGCCCATACAAACTGGGATGCTCGCGATGCTTACCGCGTCACAGAGAGTGCGTTAAACGCCTCCGGACAACCCAAGCCCAAGTTTTACGCTTGCTCGATGCTGCCCTACCCCAGCGGCAAGCTTCACATGGGTCATGTGCGTAACTATACGATTAACGACATGATGGCTCGGCAGCTGCGCATGCGTGGTTATAACGTTCTTATGCCTATGGGTTGGGATGCATTTGGCATGCCTGCCGAAAATGCTGCGATCAAGTCCAATGTTCCACCTGCCAAGTGGACATACGACAACATCGCCTATATGAAAAAGCAAATGAAGGCGATGGGCTTGGCAATCGACTGGTCTCGCGAAATGACGGCCTGCGACCCCGCTTATTACAAGTGGAACCAATGGCTGTTTCTCAAAATGCTCGATAAAGGCATCGCCTATCGCAAGACTCAGGTCGTCAACTGGGATCCCGTTGACAATACCGTACTCGCCAATGAGCAAGTCATAGACGGACGCGGCTGGCGCTCTGGTGCACCGGTTGAAAAACGTGAAATTCCCGGCTACTACTTGCGCATCACGGACTATGCAAGCGAGTTGCTTGAGCAAGTCCAGCACGGACTCGAGGGTTGGCCCGATCGTGTGCGTGCGATGCAGGAAAACTGGATTGGCAAGAGCGAGGGTGTGCGCTTTGCCTTTCCTCACGACATCAAGGATGCCACCGGCAAGCCTATCCAGGATGGTCGGATGTATGTGTTCACGACGCGCATCGATACCATCATGGGCGTGACCTTTTGCGCAGTGGCGCCCGAGCATCCTCTTGCCCAGCATGCCGCACACAACAATCCCACGCTTGCAGCCTTTATTGAGCAGTGCAAGCAAGGCGGCACCACCGAAGCCGAACTCGCGACGCGCGAAAAAGAAGGTCTTGATACAGGCTTAGTCGTAACCCACCCACTCACCGGTCAACCTGTCCCTGTCTGGGTCGGTAATTACGTCCTCATGAGCTATGGCGATGGCGCGGTCATGGGCGTACCCGCACATGATGAGCGCGATTTCGCCTTTGCAAATAAATACGGACTGAATATTCTGCAGGTCGTTCAGGTCGGCGACAAACCTTTCGACAACAAAGTATGGAATGAGTCCTATGCGGACAAGCAATCGGGACGTTTACTCAATTCTGCTGACTATGATGGCCTGAGTTTCGCTCAAGCCATCGATGCGATTTCGAGCAAGCTTGAGGCACTCGAGCTGGGTCAGCGCCAGACAACTTGGCGTCTTCGCGACTGGGGCATTTCTCGCCAACGCTACTGGGGCACCCCGATTCCGATTATCCACTGTGATGCATGCGGTGCGGTACCCGTTCCAGAGCAAGACTTACCCGTCGTTCTGCCAGAGGATCTCATTCCAGACGGTAGCGGCAACCCGCTTACCAAGCATGCGGCCTTTTTAAACTGCAAGTGCCCCAGCTGCGGCAAAGATGCGCGTCGCGAAACAGATACGATGGACACCTTTGTTGACTCATCTTGGTATTTCATGCGCTACACCTCCCCCGGCAATGATCAGGCCATGGTAGATGCGCGCAACGATTACTGGATGCCGATGGATCAATACATCGGGGGGATCGAACACGCAGTGATGCACTTGCTCTATGCCCGTTTCTGGACACGCGTCATGCGCGACTTGGGTCTGGTGAAATTTGACGAACCGTTCACCAAACTACTGTGTCAGGGCATGGTACTAAATCACATCTACTCCACCAAAAACGCCAAAGGCGGTATTGAGTATTTCTGGCCAGAAGAAGTTGAAAATTCCTACGATGCCAAAGGTGCGATTACAGGCGCACGTCTCAAAAACGATGGCCGCGAAATCACCTATGGTGGCGTCGGCACGATGTCCAAGTCCAAAAATAATGGAGTTGATCCGCAATCACTGATTGATACCCAAGGCGCAGACACTGCACGTCTCTTTGTCATGTTTACCAGCCCTCCAGAGCAGACACTGGAGTGGTCAGACTCTGGCGTAGAAGGTTCAAACCGTTTCTTACGTCGTCTCTGGTCTTTGGGTGTTCAGAAAAAAACCTTGGTCGCCTCAGGCCTTAAGGCATCTGTTTCTAACTGGTCCGATGCTTCCAAAGAAGTCAAACAATTGCGTTTTGAAATTCACGGCTTGCTTAAGCAAGCGGATTACGACTACCAGCGCATCCAGTACAACACCGTCGTCTCGGCCTGCATGAAAATGCTTAATGCCATCGACGATGCCGAGCTCGGTGACTCGTCGTATGCCAAAGCCGTGACCGCTGAAACGATTGGCATTCTGCTGCGAGTCCTCTATCCTGTTGTGCCTCATATTACGTGGCAACTTTGGGCAGAGCTTGGGTATGCAGAGCCCTATGGAGATCTACTCGACGCCCCCTGGCCGACCGTTGATGAGTCTGCCCTGCTCACCGACGAGGTCGAACTCGTCCTGCAGATCAATGGAAAACTCCGCGGCAGTCTGAGTGTTGCTCGCGAAGCCACACGCGAACAGATCGAACAATTCGCAGTGGCTCACGAGGCCGTTGCGCGAAACCTTGAGGGACGTGCGCCCAAGCGTGTCATTGTGGTCCCCGGTAAGCTCGTCAACGTTGTCGGATAAAAAAGAAATGATTCGAACGAAACTGTCGATCGCCCTTAACTCTGTATCCACTCAGCCTGTTGGGCGTTGGCTGCAGATTGTGCTGATGGCGGTAGCCGTCTTACTCCTAGCGGGTTGCGGCTTCAAAATGCAAGGTGTCACACCGATGCCTTTTAATTCGCTCGCCATCACGATTCCACAAAACTCCCAGTTCGGTGCAGATGTTCGTCGAGCGATTCGCGCGGCTTCTCCAGATACTGCCATTATCGAGTCTTCAGCGGCTAAACCTCTCGCGCCTGGTGCAAAACCGCCTGCAAATGCGCAGAATATTCCCCAGGCTCGCCTTGAGCAGGTCTCTGAGTCACGGCAACAACGGGTCGTGTCACTGAATGCCCAAGGCAAGCCCGAAGAATTTGAACTGACTCTCACCTATACCTTTCGTCTTGTGAATGCGAAAAATCAAATCATCTTGCCCGATACCACATTGTTTGCAGCGCGTAGCATGCCTTTTGACGAGCGTGTCGTGCAGGCCAAAGAAGGTGAAGCCGCTACATTATTTAGAGACATGCAGCGCAGTTTGGTGGCGCGCATGATGCGTCGCTTAACCGCGCCTGACATCAAACAGCGCTGGGACGCGTTAAACGCCTCTTCACCTGAGGAGCAAGAAAATATTCAAACTGCGACGCCCATTCAAGAACCACGCGTCAATCCGGCATCATTTCAAAATCCGTCTCTCAACCCCTTGCCTGTTCCGGTTAACTCCGGCGGCTAAGCAGATCACCTCGTGGACGCGCAACGCCTGATCAATGAACTCAACCGACCAGGTGCAAGCTTGGCGGCGTTGTTCGTCGTAACGGGCGATGATCCTCTTCTGACGATTGAAGCCACCGATGGGCTGCGTGCCGTGGCTAAATCCGCGGGTTTCTTAGAGCGTAGTTCTTTCATGATGGATGCGCGCAGTGATTGGAGCGCGCTCAGCGCAGCGAGCCAAAGCGGCTCTCTGTTTGGCGACAAACAACTGGTTGAAATATCACTCCCTACCGGCAAACCTGGCAAGCAAGGGGCAGAGGCACTCATCGCCCTCTCAAAGCGTTGCACGGGCATGTTGGCAGATGATGTGCTGACAATCGTGTCGCTTCCCCGACTGGACCGAGCCACACGGGAGAGTAAATGGGCGAGTGCACTTCAGTCCTCAGGGAAATTCATTGATATTCCGAGTGTTGATCGTCAACAACTGCCGCGCTGGATTGCCGAACGCTTGGCGCGCCAATCTCAAGAAACAGACCCAGCAACACTGAATTGGCTTGCCGACAAAGTCGAAGGCAACTTACTGGCGGCCCATCAGGAAATCCTCAAGCTCGGCTTGCTGTTTGAACCCGGCAAACTCGACGCCAAAGACATTGAGCAGTCGGTCATGAATGTGGCACGCTACGATATATTTGGTTTACGCGATGCGATGCTCGCAGGAGATGTGCCTCGTATGCTGAGAATCATGGACGGTTTAAAAGCTGAAGGCGAGGCGCTACCCCTCGTTCTTTGGGCTGTCGGTGAGGAAATCAGAACACTTGCGCGCATTGCACAAGCGGTCGCGCAAGGACAAGAAATGTCGAGCGTGCTACGCTCACAACGTGTTTTCGGCTCTCGCGAGCCACTGGCGCGCCGGGCATTATCGCGTGTCTCCCCGCGCAGTTGGCCCGCCGCTGTGCAGCACGCCCACGAAGTTGATCGTCTGATCAAGGGTCTGCATGTTTCAGGCCGACTACAAGACCCCTGGGAAGAAATGAATCGTCTCGCGATGCGCATCGCTTTCAAACCGACATAACCCTATGACCACTATTTTTGATGCCATTCAGCAAATCGGCAGACAGTCACGCCAAGCCTCCCGTCTGACCATGCGCGCAAGCAGTGCGCAAAAAGACCTCGCGCTCAGGGCGATGGCTGATGCCCTGTCTGATCAGCGTATGGCGCTAAAGGCTGCCAACAAACTAGATGTAGAAGCGGCGCAAGCTCGGGCGCTCGAAGCAGCCTTACTCGATCGTCTCACGCTCTCGGATCGCAGCATCGATTTAATGATCGAAGGTTTACGACAAATCGCAGCGATGCCCGATCCCGTTGGCGAGCTCACTGCGACTAAAATTCGCCCAAATGGCATGCGTGTGGCGCAGATGCGCGTTCCCCTTGGTGTCATCGGTATTATTTACGAATCCAGACCTAACGTCACCATCGACGCCGCTGCGCTTTGCTTGAAATCTGGCAATGCGGCGATTTTGCGTGGTGGGAGTGAGGCGCTCCACTCTAACCTCGCCCTAGGGAAAATCGTGACACAAGGCCTCAGCGTCGCTGGACTGCCTGGTCACGCGGTGCAAGTGATCGACACCCCCGATCGCGCCGCTGTCGGTGCATTGATTACGATGACTGAACATGTTGATGTCATTATTCCGCGGGGTGGCAAAAGCTTGATTCAGCGTTTGGCAATCGAAGCCCGTGTACCAATGATCAAACATCTCGATGGCAACTGTCATGTCTATGTAGATGAACATGCCGATCTCAACAAGGCTGTCACGATCGCCTTTAATGCGAAAACCTATCGTTATGGCGTGTGTGGTGCAATGGAAACCTTGCTAGTACACAGTGCCATTGCCGATATATTTCTACCCAATATTGCGCGTGCACTTCTTGAACACGGCGTTGAGCTCCGTGGCTGCGCTCAGACGCGCGCGCTTGTGCCGCAAGCGATACCCGCGACCGATGAGGACTGGGCGACCGAATATTTGGCACCAATTCTTGCTATTCGCATCGTTGATTCCATGCCAGCAGCCATTGAGCATATCGAACGCTGGGGCTCAGGACACACCGAGGCGATCGTCACACAAGATATTAGTCGCGCGCAACAGTTTCAACGCGACGTTGACTCAAGCTCGGTCTATGTCAATCTTCCGACCTGTTTTGCCGATGGCTTTGAGTATGGCCTTGGCGCAGAGATCGGCATTTCAACCAACCGTTTACATGCGCGTGGCCCAGTTGGGCTCGAAGGACTCACAACACTTAAGTGGGTGCTGCAAGGTGACGGACAAATTCGCGGATAACCAACAACACCATGCTCTGGGTTAAAACATTTCATATTGTGCTCGTGGCCTCCTGGTTTGCCGGTTTGTTTTATTTGCCACGTATTTTTGTCAATATGGCACAGCAATCAGACCCAGCCGTGCAACAGGTTCTCAGTGGCATGGCACGTAGGCTTTATCGCTTCATGACCATTCTCGCCGTCCCCGCCGTGCTTCTCGGCTTCTGGCTGTATCTGGGCTATGGGATCGGGCTAGGGCCCGGAAATGGCTGGATGCATGCCAAACTCGTTTTGGTGTTGCTCGCCATTGGCTATCACCATGGCTGTGGTGTGATGCTGCGCAAATTCGAGCAAGGCGCCAATCATCGTTCACATATTTTTTATCGCTGGTTCAACGAAGTACCTGTGTTGATCCTCACTGCCGCGACAGCTTTTGTCGTCGTCAAGCCTTTTTAATGAGACCCCATGTCTGATCAGGACTCCCCACGCAAGACTCTGACTATCAAAAAGCGCGGCGACGACGCGCCAGAAGCCTCGGGCGATCGACAGCGGGTGCGTACGGGCGCTCGTGCAAGACAAGTCGCACAGGTCAAAATCACCAAAGACAAAACATCGCGTGTAAAAGGTGACACTTCAGAGCCATACGCGTCTAAACCGCGTTTCTCTGGAGCGGAGACGCGCGAGCGGACTGCACCGCGGAGTTCTTCTGCACGAGGCTCAAGTCGAAGCGCCGCCTTACGAAGTGGTCCGAATGAATTCAGAGATCCAGGTGAACGCGCTCGTCCATTGAACGAGCGCTCACCCCGCAGTTCGAGCCCGAAAGACATACCGCAGAGTGCACCGAATCGCGCCATCGAAATCGTCAGCCCCACAACAGAGATTTTTAATATCTTTGCGCCTTGTCCGCTCGGCCTCGAGGAAGCGCTGAGCGCCGAGTTGAGTGCCTTGGGTTACGAACAGGTCCAAGCCACTCGGGCAGGATGCCATTTCGTCGCCGACTGGTGGGGCGTTCAACGCGCCAACCTGTACTCAAGACTCGCCACACGCATCCTAGTTCGCGTCGGTCAGGCACCTGTCGTGCGAGAGGACGATGTGCTTGAGCTTGCCCAAAGTATTGGGTGGGAACGTTGGTTTGGTGCCGAGCACACTCTGCGCGTGGACACTTCTGCGGTCCGCAGTCCCATGCAGAGCCTGCAGTATTGCAATCTGCGCGCCAAAGACGGAATTTGCGACCGGTTGCGTGACCTCGAAGGTGCCCGTCCTTCGATTGATACGGTTCGACCTGACGCACGCGTGCATCTATTTTTATCCGAAGACACTGCAACAATGTACTTGGATACTTCTGGAGAGTCCTTGTTCAAGCGAGGCTGGCGTCTCGACAAAGGGGATGCCCCTTTGCGTGAAAATCTGGCGGCCGGCCTGTTGGCGCTCTCAGGATGGGATCCTCAGGCAGCCCTACTTGATCCCTTTTGCGGCAGCGGCACGATTTTGATCGAGGCTGCGTGGATTGCACTCGGCGTGCCGCCGGGCATCACGCGTCCCTTTGGCTTTGAGCGCCTCAGGAATCACCAAGCGCGCGACTGGGAAGACCTTAAGGAAGATGCACAAAGCCGGATTTTGCCTGAACTAGAGGCGCCACTGATTGGAATCGATGCTGATCCAGAAGCGATTGCGGCTGCTCAACGCAATGCAGAACGTGCTTTCCTGACAGAAGACACCATCCAATTTGAGGTGGGCGATGCCAGGGATGCGGTAGCGCCCGCGCCTTCGGGTTGGATTTTGACCAATCCACCCTATGGGGAACGACTAGAAGAGGAGGATCTCGAGTTCTGGCGTGAATGGTCAGCCAATCTCAAGCGAGAGTTTGCAGGCTGGCAAGTCAATGTCATTACGTCTGATCTTGATCTGCCCAAGCATCTGCGTCTCAAAGCGAATCGACGCACCCCAATCTTTAACGGCGCGCTCGACTGCCGATTGTTCAACTTTGAACTTGTGCAAAATAGTTACAGAGATACTTGTGCAAAATAGTTACAGAGATGTTGCTGCACCACAACAAACCGATTAATTTCTGATAATTCCAGATGCCTTTAAGGGTTATCCCTTAAAAGCATTTGCAAAGTTACGGGTTTTCCCTAATAATAGGGTTATCCCTAACAAGCAATGGAAAATATCATGACAAACACTACATCTACCCGCCTGACCGATGCCCTCGAACGCGACCTGCTCGCCAAGGCAATGGAAGACCAGTTCCGCTTTCGCCCCCTACGCGCTGTCAGCAAATTAGTTTATGGCATCGCATCCTTCGCAGCGGCTGCTCGCGCTCAAACAAGCGCCCGGGACATGGTCTAAACCCTCGTTAGGATTTTGATCGCGTTTTTTCGCGTGAGGATCATTTCGACTGAACGTCTGTGGCACCTGCACTGACGGAATGAATGGGATCATTCTGAAAAGTGCAGGATAATATGGCTGATGAAAACCAGCGCCCACAACAACAAAACTAGCCGTGGTCAGGCTAAAAACAAGACCGGCAACGCAGCCCCCACGCTGCCCGAGCGTTCTACGCTTGAACTTGCCCAAGCACCACCGCGACTAAGAAGGTTCGCCTCAATGATGTATGAGGGGGTTCTTCTTTTCGCGGTTGTTTTTTTAGCAGGCTATCTTTTTGACACGCTGACCCAAAGTCGTCATGCACTGATGCTGCGAAGCGGACGTCAGGTGTGGCTATTTATCGCAATCGGCGCGTACTTCATGATTTGCTGGCTCCGCAGTGGCCAGACATTACCCATGAAAGCCTGGCACATTAGATTGTTAGACGTCAGTGGTCAGCCAGCCCGCTTTGGGCGTCTTGTCATACGTTATCTCTTAATGTGGGTCTTACCTCTGATTGGAGCCGGTCTAGTCTGGGGCGCCTCCGTCCTAACCGGATGGAATGCCATGTTGATGCTGATTATCTTCGCACCTTTTATGGTTTTCATACCAACTTGGTTCTTCTTAGATCAACAGTTTCTGCATGATCGCCTTGCTGGAACCCACTTAGTCAACGTACAGACTAGTAAAAACCCCTAGTTTTGTGATTCGAGTGCAGGTCTTTGTTGCGCCAAATGCTTGGCTGAGCCATGCTAGCGAGCATTACATAGATTAACCACTCCCCCCAAAGGCATGTTGGACCAATACGCTTCGCTTTTTGAGTCTTTCCGCTGGCTCGTGCCAACCCATTTCAATATTGGGCAGGAATGCTGCCATCGGTGGGCGAACAGCTCGGCGGATGCTCGGAAGATCGCATTATTTTTTGAAGACGCTGCGGGGCATCGTGACATCTGGACCTATGAGCGGCTCGGTGCGGCGACCAATCAATTTGCCAATGCGCTGACCCGTATGGGTGTCAAAGCGGGAGACCGTGTCGCGATCGCGCTCGGTCAATCGCCAGAGGCCGTTATCGCCCAGCTAGGTGCCTACACTGTCGGCGCAGTCGCTTTGCCGCTCGCGACCCATCTTGCTCCCAAAGCGCTGGAGTTTCGCTTACGCGACTCAGAAGCAAAAGTCGTCGTCGTCGGCGCAGATGCTGCGCATAATCTACTCACGATTGTTTCGCGCTGCAACAAGCTTTCCCAGGTCATTGGCGTAGGCGTCACCGACGAGCGCGCGCTTCCCTGGCGCAGTCTGATGTTAAGACAACCGGAACAATTCAAACCACGTATCACCCGTGCAGACGAGCCAACGCTCCTTCTTTATTACACAGACACTAATCAATCCGCTCGTGGCGTTTTACTCAGTCACAGTGCACTGATAGGCGCGCTACCAGGCTTTGTTGCAGCAAACAACTGGTTTCCTCATCACGCAGACGTGTTCTGGACGCCCCTCGAATGGACACACCCCGCTGCTATGCTTTGTGGGTTATTACCAACACTCTATTTCGGCAAATCAATTTTAGGTGTGCGCGGAGCGACAACCCCCGGTCATGCTCAAGATTTACTTAATCGCTACCGCGTCACCCATGCCCTCATCTCGACAACCGTGCTGGGACAAATCAGAATCATCACGCCCGCAGACCGTCCGCACCTCACTTCACATTTGCGCAGTATCGTTGTCAATGATCAAATCCTTGACGAGTCTCTGGCACTTTGGTGCGTGCGGCATTTTGGTGTGGTACCAAACCAAATATTCGGAACGCCTGAAATGCCTGTCCTAATCGGGGACAGCCATCAAAAATGGCCAGGCAAGCAAGGCAGCTTTGGCAAAACATACCCAGGTCATCGCGTTGCGGTGCTACGCGATGATGGGACACTAGCTCAGCCAGATGAAATCGGCGAGTTGGCTGCGCATCAACACGATACGCATCGTTACCTAGATCCTGCCTTCCCCCTGCGCAACTGGCGAGCCGATGCGGCTCAAGTCCAGCTCGATTCCTCAGAGTGGTGGCGCACTGGTGAAATGGTGCGCATCGATCCTGACGGTTATATCTGGCACTCGGGTCACCGCGACGCAGGTACGGTCAAACCCAAGCCCATCATCCCACCGGATCCAACATTCACCCGAGCTGTTGAAGCACCTCTGTCGGCACCGGCGAAAGACGCGCCAACAGAGTAAAATTATCGCCTCTACCAACGGTCTCAAGACCGCTCTCATGGATGTTGAACAACATGGCGATTTATCAGCTCGGCGAACTCACCCCGCGCATCGACCCAACGGCGTTTATCTTCGACTCTGCCGACATCATCGGTAATGTTGTCGTGGGTGAACACGCCAGCATTTGGGCTAACGTGAGTATCCGGGGCGATAACACCTGCATCGAGATCGGGCACCACAGCAATGTTCAAGAGGGGAGCGTCCTGCACTCCGATGAAGGGACACCGCTTACGATCGCTGAATACGTCACAATCGGTCATCAAGCGATGCTGCATGGCTGTACGATCGGCACTGGCTCACTTGTGGGCATGCAGGCAATCGTACTCAATCGTGCACGTATTGGCCGTAACTGCCTGATCGGCGCAGGTGCCATTGTCCCCGAAGGGCGCGAGATTCCAGATGGCAGTCTAGTCATTGGCGTTGGCAAGATCGTGCGTACGTTAGGCGAAGACGAGATCGCACAAATTAGACGCAACATCGAGCACTACGCTGAGCGTGGTCAGATGTATCGTAAACAACTCAAGCGATTAGGCTGAGACTTTTATCGGCCAACATGTCAGATCAACTCAAAAAATATCTTTTCGAAGATCGCAGCACTCGCATTGAATCCGTTCATATGCAACAGGCTTGGCAATCCGCTCAAGCGCACCATCACTATCCACCCAGTGTGGCAGCGCTGCTAGGTGAGTTAGTAGCTGCCTCGACCTTGTTAGCGGCAACGCTCAAGTTTGATGGCTCTTTACTTTTACAACTGCAAGGCGATGGTGCCATTGCTCTGATGGTCGTGGAGTGTCGTGCCGACCTAAGCATTCGTGCGACAGTCAAAATGCGCGATCGGTCAATGCCGATTCAACGTGATTTGCAATCACTGCTCAATCCGGGTGGGACTGCAAAATTTATCGTTGTACTGGATCCGCCCAAAAATACACCCGGACGCCAGGCCTATCAAGGCATCGTGCCTCTTGAGGGCGAGACAATCGCACAAGCACTCGAACAATACATGCTGCGCTCTGAGCAGCTTGAGACGCGCATCTGGTTAGCCGCGGACACCAACTGCTCCACAGGCTTGTTGCTCCAGCGACTGCCACTGCAAGGTGGCAATCAGCAAGCTGAGATACTGGGTGCAGACGAGTCTTGGCAACGCGCGCAACGTTTGGCAGAGACGCTTTCGACAAAAGAAATGCTAGAAGTCAGCCAGGAAACTTTGCTGCACCGCCTGTTCTGGGAAGAGACTTTGCTGACCTTTGAAGCCCGCCCGATCGTCTGGCAATGCTCATGCACCCGAGAGCGGGTGGCCGACATGCTGCGCATGTTAGGCCGCACTGAAGTCGAGGATATCCTCCAGACACAAGGCAAAATCGAGGTCGCCTGTGAGTTCTGCGGACAGCCCTACCAGTTTGATGAGGTCGATTCTGCTGTTTTATTTCAGCCACTCGCCACAGACTCAGGACAGTCTTTGCACTGATCCCGATCGATCCAATGGCCTAAGGACGTATTTCAATAGGAATGCAAAGCTGATACCCTACGCCCCAAACCGCTTTTAAAACGGGATCAGAGCCTTCAAGGGATAACGTCAACAATTTTTTACGCAAACGACTTACCAGACTTTCTAAAGCGCGCTTTCCGATATCCTCAGCATCAAGGCGTTGACTGAGCATCTCACAAATCACTTCTGTTTCAAGAATATGATGTGAAGCTTGAATCAAACCAACAAGCAAGTTTTTTTCGCTGTTGGTCAATAAGACTTTATCTTCAGAGTGTGGGCTCATGATGGATCGATCCTGCAGGGAGATGACCCAGCTATTAACGGCCTTATTGGTGAGGAGCGCGCGACGGTACATACTCATGAGTGCCGCAGTTAATTCTTCTGGCGCAACAGGTTTACTTAGATAGATGTCTGCACCCGCGTCGTAGCCTTTGAGGCGATCAGGTATGGCCGCACGCGCGGTAAGCATGATGATGCCGATGCTCGGGATACTCCGACGTATCCGCCGTGCAATCGAGATACCATCCTCACCAGGCAAACTGAGATCCAGCACCAAAGCATCAATAGGTTCGGTGATCAAGAGATCATCCAATGAACGACCATTGCTCACGGCAAAAACTAAAAAACCCTGTAGTTTGAGATGGTAGTGAATCTCCTTGCGCAGCAAGGGATCATCCTCAACCAAGGCGACACGCATTACGCCAGAAGCAAAAAGCTTAGGGGCCTGATCTCCGGAGTCTTGAGAATCATTGAATGGTGGACTGGAAATGTCTTGGTTCATCTTTTGTAAGCGATCCATTAACCCCACCCTTGTGGGTTGATTTTAAATACCGCATGCTTGCAACATCTAAATAAAAAGAGGTGTTGTGATGATCAAAGGGTTAGGGGTACCGTTTTGGCAAGAGCATG
>Ga0105050_10005624_pt1 | contig 15981 bp, 13 predicted proteins | sample FRY01_FD_78088 | JGI IMG/M metagenome (GOLD analysis project Ga0105050, IMG submission 78088) | Freshwater microbial communities from Lake Fryxell liftoff mats and glacier meltwater in Antarctica - FRY-01 | ecosystem: Environmental > Aquatic > Freshwater > Ice > Glacier meltwater ... | reverse complement strand
AGAAGTCATAAAAGAAGAATAAGTGTAAAGAAACGAAGAAGTAATAAAAGTTTAAAGAAAAGAAGAAGTAAAAGAAGAAAAGGTAGAAGTGTAAAGAAAAGTGTAAAGAAAAGTGTAAAGAAAAATGGAAATAATAAGATCAAAAAAGAAAAAACGGAGAGGTCTAGACGGAAAAGACGTTCTAGGAAACGGCAATAAATTAAATATTAAATTAGAGATAGATTTAGAACCAGATGTTGATGTCCTAGACACGGTAATTCTAAAAGCCAATGAAGTCTACACCCACCTAGGTTCTGGCCACACAGAAACTGTTTATCATAGAGCAATGGAAACAGAGTTAAGGGACGAAGGTATTAAATATGAATCAGAAGTTATTACACCTATAATGTATAAAAACTATTATGTCGGTTATGGAAGAGCTGATATAGTAATTAATAGGTCAGAAAGTAAAGAAGTGTCGTCAACTAAAAAAAATAAACAACCACTTATAGTAGAACTAAAAGCACTCAGCTCAAATCAATTTAAAACAACAGAAATTTCTAGACTTAGAACTTATATGAAATCATTAGGTATTAATAGAGGAATAATGGTTAATTTCGGCCAAACACCCAGTACGTCAAACAAATGCAATTTTCATTGTATTACTTTGTAAAGGTAACGCGTAAAGGTAACGCGTAAAGGTAAAAAGTAAAAGTAAAGGTAACGTCGTTTAATTTTTTTATTTTTTTTAATAATACTAACTAATAATGTCCAGTAACCAAATAGCAGGAAGTTTTCTAGCACTTAGAGGTGAAAATTGCAACCTTACTAACGTAGGAGGAGTTAAAAGTTTAGTAACTGACGGAGGTATTGATCTTGTACTAATTGGTTCAAGACTTGAAAATGCTCTAGCTACAGCAGAACTACAGATTAAAGAATTAACCGCCCGTCTATCATCCCTAGAGGATAACAAAGTGCCAAACGGTGAAATTAAAACCCTTTCAGACAAAATTGATAAAGTTGCATCCGGTTTTGAACACATGGAAAAACCACGAGACGGATTAACGGGTCCTAGAGGGCCCCGAGGGAAGGTTGAAAAACTTCAGGATGTTAGCGACGTGGACCTCAATGGACTTGCAGATGGTGCAATGCTCGAATGGAGCGGTGAACGCAAAATGTGGGTCGTTACCCTTCCTGAAAACGATAACTAATTTTTTAATATAAATTATGTTATTATAAATTAAATTAATTAAACAATCGTAAATTTTACAATTGTTTAAATAATAATGTACAATGTTTGTAATTATTAACGTATTTTATAGTAAAATATTAATATTTTATATTTGTTGTATAATACTGAGTTTCAAATATATCCGAATTTACATATTCGACTACATTTGTAAATATAATAGGAACTGTATTTTTAAACTTTTTAGATATGCTAACCATTGATTCATTTGTATAAATAATAAGCTTGTCACTTAATTCATCCAAAGTTTTAATATCCTTAATTGATGCCAACTTAGTACTCCCCCTATCTCCATATCTACTACTTGGTATTACACCCCCAAAAATATATTTAATAAAATAACCAGTCATTACGCTAGTATACATATCATAAACCATAAGAATTTCTTTTTGTTTTTGAATTTTTTTATCATCGCTTTGTAACTTTTTTTTAAATTCCAATTCTTCTATTCTATTAGTCATAAATCTTATTCTCAACTCCAATTCTCTATTATTGTTATTAATAGTTCTTTGCATATATTCCATATCGTTAAATTTTAAATGTCTTACAAACCTTACTAGACTAATAAATTTATTTGATACATTCTTGTCAACATTACTTAATGCTTTGTCATAAGTATAATACTGGATATTATACCCAATATTTGGATCACAAGGATCTACTTCAACTTCAATGTTTGCTCCGCCATTTCTTTGCCATTCAGTAAAATGAGGATTATGAATAATACCTATAATTATTTCTCCACTTTTCCAATCAAACGCAGTATTACATTGAGTACACCACATCTGAAGACACCCCTCAATTCTATGAATACTAACTTTACATTTAGGACAGTTTCTACATTCTCTCTTAATCTGATTTAATGAAGAAATTACATCCTGGTTGCAAATATGCAAATCATAATCACCTAATTCCAAATCAGTTAACTTAACCTTACAACTTTTACAAACTTTTATATTACAAATACCACATTCCCAACTCGAATTAATAAAACCTTTACAATCATCCTCTGTACAACGACCAAAAAATTTAGGACTGTTGTCTTTAATTTTTCTTTCATTGTACTTTAAATCGTGAACCTCTTCCAATAACTCCCTTTTCTTAATATATAATTCCCTAATAGATGACTCAATTTCAACAATTTTATCTTGTATTTTGTTCATATTTGCCCTTTCTTCTATAATAACTTGAGTTTCTTCCATTTTACTTAGTTGACGGTCATATAGGATATTCTCTCTGTGTTTTTTATAAATTGTATCTACAAATGAATAACTAAACCATTCAATCAAAAATTCTCTATCCCAATTTTTTTTACATGACATACATCTTGCATCATTAACATCTTCTAAAATATACTTTTTTGCACAAACAGAACAACAATTATAATTACAATGATTACATTCTATTTTTTTCCTAGTTTTGCCTTTATAGGTTTCACAACAAACATTACAATCTAAAGCCATCTCTTTTATTTAAAAAAAAGTAATTTTTATTTCTAAATAGATTAACAACATTTTGTAATAGCTAATGCTGAAACTAATATTGACAATACCATAGATTCCCAAAAAGAAATAGGTACAAAAATGTCATTTGAAACTTCTTTAGTATTGCCAGTAAATAAACTACTCAACGTAGGACCGACATAATTATAACTAGCCATAATTATAACCGTATTTATAACCGTATTTAAAATAATAGCAAAGAAAACCATTTCTTTTATTTTTTAAAGTAGTTGTTATTTCTAAATATATTAACAACATTTTGTAATAGCTAATGATGAAACTAATATTGACAATACCATAGATTCCCAAAAAGAAATAGGTACAAAAATGTCATTTGAAACTTCTTTAGTATTACCAGTAAATAAACTACTCAACGTAGGACCGACATAATTATAACTAGCCATAATTATAACCGTAGTAACAATAACAAAAATTACAAGAGTTATTAACATTCCTACAAATTTTGCTATCAATTTATTATGCATTATATCAATCATTTAGATTAAAATTAAAAATTAAATAATTATTTTAATCCAAAGTATTTATAATAAATGAAAGAGTGTAATATAGCTTCGACAAGAATATTATTAGGAGAAAATAGATTAGAAAATAGTTATTTACTTTCTTTAAACAAAGATTTTACTTGGGTACATGCTAAATCAATAAGCTCAGGACATGCCGTAATTGAATCTATTAATCCAACAATTGAAGAATTAAATAAAGCAAAAGAAATGGTTAAAAAGGGTTGTAAAGGGAAAAAAGATCCTAATTTTAAAGTAGAATATACAAAAATTATAAATTTAGAAATAGTCGGAATAGGAGAAGTTATAACCAATAATAATGTTAAATATTTATGAAATTTTCTTATGAAATTTCCCATAGAAATTTATTATCAGTTATATCACATTCATCATAATGTAAACGATCTCTTTGAGAATTCGCAAAGCGATCTCCATCATTAGTTTTAGTAGCTGTTAAACATTTGTCATGTATATTTATTATTGCAAATTTATCTCTTACCTTTAGAATTCTATGAGTTGAAGTTTTACTATTACAATTACTAAACTTAAATTCGTCTTCATCGTTATTTAAACAATTATAACCATTCTTAATTTGAACAGAATCATTCCAATATTTTTCGGCAGAGTCCGATATAAATCCCAAATTGTCAGAAAGTTTTTCACTAGTTTTTGTTATAGAATAATTAGTTTTATTACCAGATAAATAATCACCATCTGAAATATATTTACCAAGACTTAAGTTTTTTATACTAAGGTTACTATTATTGTTAATACCATTATTAATACTATTTGATCCATTATAAAAATAAAGATTACTCGAGGGGTTATTATATTCGACCATACCAGGAAACATACTATTTAATTTTTCAGAAATACCTGAAATACCACATTTTAACATTTCTATAAAATTGTTATCAAAACCGCTTTTAGAATCTGGGTCTAATAAAGCAAATTTTTGTTTATCGTCATTTAGGTCACACACAGCAGTTGTAAAATCACCAGTTGAAGGGGAATATGCAATACACTCATTAGAAACGTCCGATTTAATATTATAATGACCAGCATTTTGAATAAATTTAAAATTATTATCATAATAACCACAATTCCACGACCCTCTTCTAACATTTGACGTACTAAACAAACAAGTATCATCTGCGTTTTTTATAAAAAAACTACCACTGTTTATACCAGAATACCCAGAATCCACAATATCGAAATAGTTGGAAACCCCATACCCCCAGTTATTTCCAAGATATTTATCAGACCCCTTATTATATAATCCAATACCCTTTTTAGGAAGTACTGTAAGTGTACCAGAGTTGTAAGTTTTTAAATTTTCAGTTTGCTTTTGATTTTCTTCCAAATTTAAAGTATTACAATTTTGACTTGATTCACAAGAAGAACATGTTAAATTCTCTTTACTTTTAACCGGATTGGAAATTAATTGATCACACTTTTTACAATTTGTTAAATTAGTACATTTGATATCACCGGTACCCGGCAAACAATATTCACATTTATTACATGAATAATCATACAAGTTAGTATCTATGTTTAATTCCCAAAAACAATCAGTACAGTTTTCACAATTATTCAGCACTGAAGGTGTATTAACTGATTTTTCACAAGTTGAATCACCTATAGGACAATACTTAGTTTCTCCACTTTCATATTTAAATAGATTTGGTGTTTGATATTTACCAATTACCTTTCCACCAACCTTTAAATCCTTCCAATTCCATAACTTTGGTAAACAACGCCTACTACATTGTAATTCATCTATTTCTTCACCACAATTTGATTTTTCAAGTGATGTAAAATTATTATTAATAACTGATCCGGTTATAGATTTATAAAAACTAGAAGTTTTTGTTGATGGATCATAGTTTATATATTTACATTCATTATTATTATCACATAAATACTTTGCTGTATCTATATTAGAATTTTTTAAAACATATTTTCTTCCATTAGGAGCATAAGAGTTGTCAATATAAGTTGACTTTGTAAAATATTGTTTTGAACCACCTGATGTACCGCCTGTGGCGGCGCCGTCGGAGACGGTACAACCTGTTATAGTACTATAAAATTCAGTTTTGTCGTTATTAAAAGAGTATCCAACACATGATTTATTTTCATTACATAAAATCGTAGCTTCCTCTTCACTTAATCTTTCTTTACTATTTATAAGGGTTGTATATGAACAATCCTTTAATCCATTATCATAAAAATCGTAATTAACAGCTGCATTTGATTTAAGACCAATTAATCCTATCGCTGAATTATTGTCTGTTGAATATTTCCTATTTTCAAAACGGTTGTAAGTAGTACATTGTTTTAGTATATCACATTCGAATAAACAATTATACTCATTCATCCCATGATAACTGTTATCCTTTATACAATTACTATCTAATTCAGATTGTGAAATATCATTGTATTTATCATTACTAAACTCAAATTTTGTATTATCATTACAAGTATACCTAATCCCAGGATATTCCACCAATTGTTCTTCACAAACACCAGAACATTGTTCATCACCAACACAATTTTCATTATAAATACATGAACTACAACAAGGTTTTGGATTTTCAGAACGGTTAAATTTATAAGGAGATGTACAAACCCCATTTACTGGTGTATAGGGAAATTCACAAACACATTTATTATTTTTACAATTAACACGGTTATTTGAACCTCTCCACTCTTGACACTCTCCACACCCACAATCAATACCCGTTCCTAAATTTGTATCACCATTAAATTTTCCTAGATTATCCCAATGAATATACCAAGCAGGTGCTTGAACATCAGTTTTATCTATATTTGAAAGTGAGTTAGCAACATATTTTAATCCACCATTAACGTTAATAATATTTTTCTCTGATTCTTTGAATATATTTTCTAAATATACAGAAGAATCCGCTGAATCAAAAATACAAGTACCACCATTAATATTTGGATTAAATATAGTATTAGGTCCACACATTTTACTTTTATCTTCACTGATTACAGGACTACCAGTAATTGGTGCATTAGTTACACCACCGGTAACAGGACTACCGGTAACAGGACTACCAGTATTTGGTGCATTAGTTACTGGAGAAAGTGTTGTTATATCTATATTATCCGGGTTATTTTTTATTTTATTAACAATTACTAATACAAATATTACAACAAATAATATTAATGCAAGTACGAACAAAATAAACCATTTATATTTTATTAAAACTCCAACAATCCCTTTTTTTTCAAGTAGTGGTGGACTACTATTCGTTACAGTACCATTCATTATTTATACTAAATAATTTAATTTAATTATATTTACTTTAATTATATTTACTTTAATTAAATGGCTGGCAAAGCTAAAATAAGAATTCCCAAGGTATTAAAAAAAATAATACCTAAATTACCAATTATATTAGTTATTATTTTAGGTATTATTTTATTATTACATTATTCACAAACAATTACAATACCATTATTTAATAATAGAACACTTTCAAAAAATTCTAGTCCATGTGGATTTGGAACTATATTACAAAATAACAAATGTGTTCCAGATAAACCTGAACTACTTAATAAATTAATAGACCAAGGGTTTATTAAAGATGAAAATGGAGAAATTGTTTTTGATTTATCCGATAATAAACATGAAGAAATTGTTGACTTACCAACATGGTACATAGATTGGTCAACACTTGGTTATAAATGCAACAAAACTATAAGTCAAGGACTTTGTAATATAAATGATAATAATTGCAACTCTGAATGCATTTGTGGTGACTGTGCTGGATGGAGAGGTGGAAATGAAACTGATTGTACAGGAACTAATATTGGATCTGGAAGAGTTTCTTGTAAAGAATCCAAGTGCGAATGCGCAGACGGTTATTGTGCCATAAACGGTATTTGTGTTTCACCATTTAAAACAACAAAAGGTAAAAAATGCTGCCCTTCATGTTCTTGGATTTCTCCAGAATTTAAAGGAGGGTGTTCAGGAAGCGTAGAATGCGACAAAGATTTGGAATGCGAAGAGTCTATTGTAGAACTTCCCGGAATACAATTTAATCCGGATATTAATAACCCAAATGTAGTTTTAATAAATAATATTTGTACTTCGGAATCTCAAGATGATTGTTATTTACCAACACATCAAAATGCTATGCGAAGACAAGCATATGTTAAAATTAAACCCAATGCAGTATCAACCTTTGATAAATTGTGCCCCTTAGTTGAAAATACAGCTGAAGGGGAAAATGAGTATGAATGTGCAGTTACTTGTGGAGAAACGTTTGGGCTATACAACAATGATAAGAATGTTGTATCACAAGTAGATTGTAGTAAACGTTGTTTACCCAAACTTTGGAAATGGTATCCAGTTTTTGAAGAATTGGCAGATAAAAGTTTGAAATATACTGGAGGTTATTACCAAAGTGATGAGTTAATGAGGTATCAAGATTCTGACGTAGATCTTAGGATTTGTCCACCAGAAACTTGTAAAACAGAATTGAATTTACCCGAAATTTCACAGTTTCAGAATTGTACAGATTGTACTGAATGTAAAATTAAATTTTCCGAATATACAAACAACAACGATTTTGTAGATTCTAAATATGACTGCACAAAATGTAAAGAATGTATTTTAGATCAATACAATCTAAACGGAACAATGTATGACGTATCTTGTTCAGATATGATTGGATGCAATACATGTAAAAAAACAGATTATGAATTCAAAATAGTTCAAGGTTTTGATAATAAATGTGACACCTGTTTAGGACCAGACCCTAATGTAGAAAATTCAGGCTGTAAAGTTTTTACAAGAGACCCTTACGTTTTAAATCAAGGAAATATTAGTTATCACAATGATTCCGTAATTTATAATCACGGAGGTGACCCCAGTATTGATTACAGTAGCGGTTATGACCCAAATAGTGTTATATCTAGTTGTGATACAGGAAATAACAAGAAAACATGTGATAATACATTAATTATTGACGGAACTGAGAAAATTGGTTGGGGAGAAGGATTCAAAAGAATAGTAGCAGACTGTACTAAAAACTGTGACATATTTAGAAAACTATTATTTCATACAAGAACTTATAACAAGGTTGGGATACAGTATATTTACCCTCCAGGAGATTGTTATGCAAAAGATTTTACAGACGGAAAAGCCAACTATACTTCTGCGTGCTTTGGTCCTAGATTTTTAGATATTAATACTAGTGGACTTGGTTATATAAAACAAGTAGTTAATACTGATGGTTTTTTAACAAATGAGCAAATTGGTAATGATATAAATAGATTTTTTATAACCGACTTGGGACATTTAAATTTTACAGATGAAGAAATATTAAAAGGTGATTTTAATGATGAAACAAAGAATTGGTGGGAAAAATTTAATTTAATTTTGCAACCTGCGAATGAACAAGGTTATAAAAAGAATTACAATAATATAACTAATTATTTTAAAACTATGTGTATTGAATCTAATGAAAATACTCCTTTAAAAATTACAGAATGTAATAAAAATAATACAGGTATTGTATTTAAAATTGAAAAAATAAGTGACTCTACCATAAAAAAATACGGTAATAGATTAGATCCATATGATTTCCATTTCCATATTAAAAATTCATCCAACCAATATTTAAGCGTAACACCACAATCCGATGATTATAAATTAGTACTAACTACTGACGTTAATAAAGCAGCAGCTTGGGAAATGAAAAGTAACTTTGATAAACAAAGATACGTAAATGCTTTTGCAAAACCAGGAGAATTATGTTCTCAAAATGGAGACGATAATTGGGTTAAAGACGGAATTATTCTAAGGTGTGAAGGAAATAAAGCATGTGGTAGAGTAGGAAATAAGAAATATGATAAAAATTCATATGATTATAGATGTTGTGGTGAAGGAAGTGATAATTTCCAGTTCAACGAATGGTGTTCAAATGCAGGAGAAGATGGATATGCTTGCGGAAAGAATGGATCATGCAAAAGTGGAGATTGTGTAGGAATTGGTGTTGGTTTATGTGCAATTAGAGTTGATGCAGGAGAACTATGTGGGGGAGGAAACGGTGATGATACATGGAAACAAGACGGGCACACTTTTATGTGTAATAATAATCAACCTTGCGCAAGAGTAGGTTCTAAACACGGAACTATGGATTATGATTATAGATGTTGTTCAGTAGGAAGTCAAAATGACGGGTTGATAGAATGGTGTAGAAGTGGTGGTGAGAATGGGTTTGCTTGCGGAAAGAACGAATCGTGTAAAAGTGGTAATTGTGCTAGTGGAAGATGTGCTACTGCTGTTAATGCTGGGGAATCATGTGGAGGAGGGAATGGTGATGATACATGGGAACAAAACGGGATTAATTATACCTGTAATAATAATCAACCTTGCGCAAGAGTAGGTTCTAAATACGGAACTACAGATTTTGACTATAAATGTTGTTCGCAAGGGAGTAAACTTCACGGATTGGTAGAATGGTGTATAAGTGGTAGTGAAGATGGATTTGCTTGTGGAACCGACCAATCGTGCAAAAGTGGTGATTGTGTTGGTGGTGGTTCAGGGACTGGAATATGTGCCATTAGAGTTAATGCGGGAGAAAAATGTGGAGGAGGGAATGGTGATGATACATGGAAGCAAAACGGAATGGATTATACATGTAATAATAATCAACCTTGTGCAAGAGTAGGTTCTAAATACGGAACTACAGATTATGAATATAGATGTTGTTCAGAAGGAAGTAAAACTCACGGATTGGTAGAATGGTGCGTAAACAGCGTAGAGAACGGGTTTGCTTGCGGAACCGATTCAAATTGTAAAAGTGGACAATGCGAAGGCGGTGGTACAGGTACGGGTGTTTGCGCAACACCTTTACCTCCAGGATCTGATTGTTCAGGGGGTGGAGGGTTTGATGTGTGGGAACAAAACGGGACAACTTATATGTGCGAAGGAAATAAAGCATGTGCTCAATTCACCGATAACAATTATAAATGCTGTCCAAACGGTTCCATACCTTCACCGGTTGACTCACAAGAATGGTGTGTAGGTGTAATTGAGAATGGAGATAGATGTCCAGCAGATTCAACTTGTAAAAGTGGTCAGTGTGTTGGCGGCAGAGCTCTTGGTTATGGTATATGCGCTATACCTTTACCTCCAGGATCTGATTGTTCAGGGGGAGGAGGGTTTGATACATGGAAACAAAACGGGACAACTTATATGTGCGAAGGAAATAAAGCATGTGCTCAATTCTCCGACAATAACTATAAATGCTGCCCAAATGGTACAGTAGATTCAGTAGTTGACCATGAAGAATGGTGTGTAGGTGTAATTGAGAATGGAGATAGATGCCCAACAGATTCAACTTGTAAAAGCGGACGTTGTGTTGGTGGCGGAACTCATGGATATGGTATATGTGGTATAGAGGTAGGTGTTGGAGAAAAATGTCCAGATAATGGCGATAATGAATGGGACGTAAATGGAACAAAATATGCTTGTAGACACGGATGTGCATCAGTTGGTATTGGATATGGTGATGATTCATGGGATTACGAAAAACAATGTTGTTCTGATAAAGGTTTTGTTTGGTCTGGTGCTCAGGGATATTGGTGTAAAGGAATGAGTCCTAGTGGTATGGCTTGTGGAAGTGACGGGGCTTGTCAAAATAACGAATGTGGTGGGTTTGGTGTTGGTAATTGTGACTAAAATCGTCCTAATAAAATCGTCCTAATAAAATCGTCCTAATAAAATCGTCCTAATAAAATCGTTCTAGTAACAATTTTAAAATAAAATAAAATAAATAATGAGACTTGTGTTTTTAAGTTTGGATGAAGTGTGGATTAATTTAGCCAAAGCTAATGGATACACGACATATTTGGGTAAAGTTGAAGATTATGTACCAAGGCAAGATTCAAAAAATATATACTATATATCTCCTGTTAGTTCACTTGGATTTATGGATGGAGGTATTAATAAAGTTTATTCTCAAATAATGTTTAAAGGTGTGTAACAAAAGATTAGGGATAAAATTAAGAAATTGGGATTTAAAACTAAATTAGGAAGACCTTACATTATGGCAATAGTAACAAAAACAGATATTCTTACTCCTATAGGAACAAGTTATGTTATTACTAGTCCTACAATGTTAACGCCTCAAGATGTTAGCAAAACCCCAAATGCTTATTTATCTATGATTGGTGTTATAAAAGTTTTAAAAGAGTACAAGCATTTATGAATGTAGTGGATGAGTTAATAATTCCGTCAATGTGTTGTGGTTTGGGAAATATGAAACCTAAAATAAGTATAGCTCAAATAATTAAAGCATTAGAATATACTGAAACCATAAATTTAGATTATAATAAAATATTATTAGTACAGCCAAAATATTATGAAAACACCGAATTTAATTATTAATAATAATAATATTATTAATTACTAATGGAATTATTATTAAAAGAAAAAGGTTATGTTAAATTATCCAATGCTATTTCCGATAAAGAATTAGAAACAGGAAGAAATTGTTTTGATAATAATAAAGTAAATTACGTTGGGCTTGATGAATTTATAAAAGATATTTGCATACCAAAAATTAATTCAATTATAAAATGGGATATACAATTTATTCAATATAGAGCATTAAATAATAATAATCTTCCTTTATTTAATACAGATGTTCTATCAACAATCCCAATAAATAAATTTACCAATGACATTTTTACATTGATAATTTATTTAGATAAAAATCAAATAGAAGGTGTACCAGGTTCACAAAATGTTATTAAATATACAGCCTGTGAAGCTAATAAACTTAGGTATGAAAAATTAGAAATGAATCCAGGAGATTGTTTACTTTTTAATAGTTCTATATTAAATAAAACAATAAATAAAGGAAGGTTGATACAAATTTCTAATGTTTTTGAAAATAAAAAAAAAATGGGGAATATTATATCTTTATTAGTTCCTATAAATGGAAGATCAAATGAATCAGTTGCTAATTTATTTCATTACCTTCGCAATAGTCCCTTTTCAAATTTAGTTTCATATTTTGAATTTTTAAATGCTTCTAAAGGTTATGGTTTATTTTATAGTAAAGAATTAATAAATTGTTTATGGAACAAGACAATAATATTAGTAGACGATAATGTAGGAAGTTTAGATAAAATAGTTCCGGGTTGGTTTGAAGATAATCTTTATGTAAAAAATAAAAAGTTAAATTCAGTTTCAAAAGAGTGTGAAGATTTAATTAGATTCGAAGCATATGATAGACAGTATTACTACTATATTTTAACATATGTTATTAATCCAATAATTTTTATTATTTTATTAATTTTGATAGCTTATAAAAGGTAGCTTATAAAAGTTAATTCCCAACAGATTCTAAAATCAAAGTATTGGTTGCGAAATTTAGTTGAGGATTGCCTTCGCAAATTGCGGGATTATTTAGCTCACCCTGTCTAGATTGTAATCTTGTATTATTAATTCCCTGTGCCATTCCAGAAGGCATTTGAATTTGATTATACAAGTTTCCATACACCTGAGGTTCATCTTGGCCACCCAAAGTAATTCTATTTGTATTGTTAGATTTACCTTGATTATTCCAATTATAATTAACGTCACCAGAATATGCTTTACCACTAAAAGTTGGTTTATTATTTAATGTAGATTCTTGTATGATAAACGTGTTAACCTCTTGATTAGAATCTAAACTCATATTGTATATAAAGTCTGCATTAGGATTTGATGGTTTTCCATTAAGAACAGGATAAACAGCTACCGATGATTCCATCCCTTCATACTTTGGTTTAGGTTGACTTAAACTCTTTGAGTTTTTCTGAATCATTGTACTGTAATTATCTGGTTTAATATCTGCATAAAACTCAGGAAGTGGATTATTAGGGTTAATAGTGTACATAGACAAAGGATTCTGTTGTAACTGATCTACTAGATAACCTGCCGTTTGACGATCATCCACAGCCCTTAATTTATTAGGGTTAATGTGCTGTTCTCCTATTAAATAGGTATTTTGGTACCTAGCCCCATATGGAATTGCCTGCTTTAAAGTTCCTGGTCCATCATAACTTTCATCAGTACCAAAAGTTCCGAAATCTACCTCACCTAACCTAGCCTCTGGAGCTGCTAGAAGATTTTCTCTACCAGGACCTGGTGTCCAGTTTTCTACTAAAGTAGCACCTCTTAAAGCATAAGTATCTGCTCCTCCAGAACTACTTTTACCAGAACTACTGTCTCCGTATCCCGTATATTGATTATAACTAGTTTTCGCTAATCCACCAATAGCTACGTTACCAGCATAAGCAAAATTATTAGTCTCCTTTGTAGTAGTACGTAATTTATCTTTATAGGTCCAAAATTCAGTACCTTCTGGTCTTGCAACGTTACCAGCATAAGCAAAATTATTAGTTTCCTTTGTAGTAGTACGTAATTTATCTTTATAGGTCCAAAATTCAGTACCTTCTGCTCTTGCGACGTTACCAGCATAAGAAAAATTATTGGTTTCTTTGGTGGTTACTTTTTGAGTGTCAAGAAAACTCAAGTTATTCCATACTTCCTGTCCTTTAAGATTGGTTTGTTCAATACTTGTAGGATTAATCTCACCTCTACCCGTTTCGTTAACATACCAATTACTACTTAAATTTCCATCTTGGGGGACGTGTGATGCAACATTTGCTATGGGAAAGCTATTACAGTCTTGTTTAGACTTAATATTATTGTCTAGATTCATCCAAGTGTCTGCGCGAACAAAAGTTTGAGGAACATGAGCTCCTAAACTTCCCACACCTACAGTGGGGTCGAAGCTTACGCAATATCCAGACATGGTTTCTGTCATCTTAATTTAATATTATGTTAGATTTTTATTTTTTATAATAAACCTATTATAATTTACTTTTACGTCTTGATTTACGTTTGCTTTTACGTTTACTTTTACGGTTTTTACGTAACGAACGTCTGCTTTTACGATTCTTACGTAACGAACGTTTACTTTTACGTCTTGATTTACGTTTGCTTTTACGGTTTTTACGTAACGAACGTTTACTTTTACGTCTTGATTTACGTTTGCTTTTACGGTTTTTACGTAACGAACGTCTGCTTTTACGACCAAAACTTAACCCCCCGTTTTTTATTTGTTTAGATTCTATTATTTTTATAGAAGCGTCTTCTATCTTTTCTGCAAAATCTTTAGGTTTGTTTACATATCCAACTTCTGGGATATATGCATTTCTAATAAGATCTGAAATTATATAAACTCCTTCATATCCAACTTTAGAAGCATTTATAGCTGTATCTAAAACACATATATCACCTGCTAAACCAACTACATAAATATTACCAACAGGTATTTTACCTTGCAAATATGTATTTAATCTTATCATTTTACAACTATTATTAATATTATAAAACTCTTCATCTTTGGTACAATCAGATATAAAAGTTTTCATTTGTTCATCTGTTGGGTTATCTCCAATTTTTACACCTTCTATTAAAAACGAACCTGTCCATGTAGTATTACACCCTCCTTGACCAATTTTTTCTTCACAACCACATATTTTTGAAATTTTATTTGTGTATTTTTTATACTCGAATGCACTATAACTGTCTACTCCTTGGTGAAATCCTTTATAAAATATTTTAGAGTTTTCGTAATTCTCTAATTCGTCTATAATAGGTTTTACTATTTTTGCACCATCTTTACCCCAAACACAATGTGGTGGGTACACACCACCATCAGTATTAAAAGAACAATGATTTACAGGATGATAATCTTTAGTTGCTATAATATCAGCTCCTACTTTTTTGAATTTTTCAATAACATTTACAAAGTCAGCTACAATCATATTTTTAGAGTCAGTTACACCAAAAGCACCCGGACCTTGTAATGTATTTGCTCCACCAAAAGTACCTTCTATAATTTGATCGCTTTGTGAGTTTTTAATATCTTGGTAATCTACAAAATCGTTTTGCATATCCACTATTATTAAAACATCATTTTTCTTTATTTCAACGGGCCGGTTTATAAACCTTTCAGGAGCTAATTGTTTTATATTACACATATATTGTTTAAAATCGGGTTCGGGGGTTGTAATAGGTATTGTAAAAGTAGCATAAACAAATTCATGATCACTTTCAGAACTTCTTACATCATTTAATGGTCTGTATATTTCTAATTTCTTTATTACGTCAAAACCAAAACAATAATCTCCAGAAAAACGATAATTTTCAAGATTACCTCTGCCTGGATATTTATCCTCCATTCCCTTAGTGTTACCCTTAGTGTTTGGTTTACATTCGTTTTGATATGTTACTATTTTTTCATCCTTGTCTAAAATATTAAAATCACTATTAAATTCATCATCTTTGCAAGATGAGTTAAAGTTGTAACAACATGACTTTAAAGCAGTTTTTCTCCCCGTAGTATATTTGTAACCATTTATTTTCACATTTATTTTCACATTTATTTTCAAAGGATCATTATCATTTATTCCACTATATGGATCATTAAAATCACCCATAATCAATATTTTTTTATGATCAAAAACATAACATGAGTTTGTAGCAAAATATTCAATAGCTTTATTTACAACATTGTTAAAATATTTTCTAAAATTACTCATACCTTTTTTAGAATCAGCCGGGTCATTAACATTATGCAAATTTATCAATAAATATTGTTTATCTGTTAATGTAATAATAATCGGTCTT
>Ga0105050_10005622_pt1 | contig 15986 bp, 14 predicted proteins | sample FRY01_FD_78088 | JGI IMG/M metagenome (GOLD analysis project Ga0105050, IMG submission 78088) | Freshwater microbial communities from Lake Fryxell liftoff mats and glacier meltwater in Antarctica - FRY-01 | ecosystem: Environmental > Aquatic > Freshwater > Ice > Glacier meltwater ... | reverse complement strand
TGCCGTCACAAGAGAACCGCTCGCCTGATCCGAAAGCTGGCTTTTTCGCACAGATGCCGTCCGCGCGCGCTGACACGGTTGCCCGCCAGCCGGCCCTTGCAATGCCCTATGCAGCCGAACGCAGCGGCCAATCCGTCAAGCGCCCTTTTGACATTTACGCCTATAGTTTCTGGCGGCGCGGCATTGCCCGGACGGCGACACTCGGCAACGGTCAATATGGCGGCAGCCAGAGCGCGCTAATAACCCATGTGCCGTTGCTGCGGTTCGGCGCAGACCGCAACACGGCGCGCCTTGCCCTGACCGGACGGCTGGCTGTTGCGCATGGGGCGCCGCGCGAACGCGAACTGACGGCCGGATTGATGTGGCGACCATCGATGGATTTACCCGTTAACATCATCACCGAAAGGAGGTTTCGACAAGACCGGCCAGACGCTTTCGCGGTCTTCGTCGCTGGCGGCCAGTCCCAGATTATCCTGCCGCTGAAATTCCGCCTGGACGGCTATGGGCAGGCGGGTGTGGTTTCAGGTCAATTGGGCGGGGTATTCGCCGACATCATGCTGCAGGCGCGACGTCCGGCTGGCAAAATTGGCCCGGCCAATATAATATTTGGGGCTGGCGCATGGGCTGGCGGACAGGACAAGGTTCTGCGTGTTGATGTGGGGCCTTCCGTCACTGCGGATGTGCCTGTCGCGGGCGCGCAGTTCCGGCTTGAGGCAAGTTGGCGCCTGCGTGTTGCGGGCAATGCTGACCCCGGAAATGGGCCGGCTGTTTCCTTGTCCACCAGTTTCTGAGCGCTAGCCTTTATCCTGCCGCCAAATCCCGTTAGGGTAATTTTGTCGAACATGGATATTTATCTTCCCATAGCCAATCTGTCGGTGAACGCGCTCTTCATCATCCTGCTGGGTGGCGGCGTGGGTGTGCTTTCGGGCATGTTCGGGGTGGGCGGCGGATTTCTGACGACGCCGTTACTGATATTCTATGGGATACCGCCTGCCGTTGCTGCTGCATCCGCTTCGACTCAAGTGACAGGCGCCAGCGTGTCAGGCGTCTTTGCGCATATGAAGCGCGGTGGGGTCGATTTTCAAATGGGCGCCGTTTTGGTGGTGGGTGGGCTTTTCGGCACTGCGGCTGGCGCAGTGATATTCGAAATTCTCGAGACGTTGGGGCAAATCGATACTGTCATCAACATATTGTACGTCATCATGCTCGGCAGCATTGGCGGTTTAATGGCAAAGGAAAGCCTGACCAGCGTGCGCGCCGTTCGTGCGGGCAAAGCAGTTGCCGCAGCGAAGCGCCGCCACCATCCGTTGGTCGCGAGCTTACCGATGCGCTGGCGCTTTTATAGGTCAGGCTTATATATCTCGCCCTTGGCGCCGCTCATCCTTGGCTTTGTAACGGGCATTATGACGATGCTGCTGGGTGTCGGGGGCGGATTTATTATGGTTCCCGCAATGCTCTATCTGCTCGGCATGGGCGCACAGGTGGTGGTCGGCACATCTTTGTTCCAGATATTGTTCGTCACCATGGCCGCAACAATGATGCACAGCCTGACCACAAAAGCAGTCGATATTGTGCTGGCGGTATTCCTGCTCATCGGAAGCGTCACTGGCGCTCAGATTGGCGCGCGCTTGGCGCAGCGAATGCGCCCCGAATATCTGCGGCTACTCCTTGCAGCCATCGTCCTGCTGGTCGCAATCCGTATGGCGCTTGGTCTTGGCTGGCGGCCAGACGAAATCTACACATTGCAGGCCCTATGATGCGCTGGCTTGCCCTTTTGCTTTTCCTGCTTCCCGTTGCGGCGAACGCACAAAATGTGCCGAAGCTTGTCCCCGATGTGTCGCAACGCGAAATCAACATCCAGTCGGGATTTACAGGTGCCGATATGCTGTTGTTCGGCGCGATTATTTACCCGCGCGGCGTCGCACCTGAAGGCCAGATTGACGTCGCCGTCGTATTAAGGGGGCCAACCCGCGCCGTTACCTTGCGCGAAAAACAGAAGATCGCCGGTATCTGGATCAACGCGGATAGTACAGATTTCCGTTCAGTACCGGCGTATTACGCCATCGCCTCGTCCCGTCCGCTTTCGCAAATTGTGAATGACAAAACCGCCGCAATTTACGAACTCGGCCTCGATAGGCTGCAACTGTCACCCAGCGGCGAAGTCGATGCCAAGGAACAACGCCGCTTTGTCGACGGACTGGTTGACCTGAATAGCCGCAACGGGCTGTTCCGGCAGGAATCTGGGACCGTCGAAATCACGGACCAAGTGCTCTATCGGGCACGGCTTTCTATTCCGTCCAGCGTACCCGTTGGGACCTACACGGCCGAAACCCTCCTCATCCGCGACGGTCGCGTCATCGTAGCCGACGACAATGTAGAAGTGCGCATTCGTAAAACCGGGTTTGAACAGTTGGTGACTATTCTCGCGCAGGATTATGCCCTGTTTTATGGTGCGATGGCTGTGTTCGTATCACTGATGCTTGGGTGGTTTGCAGGATATATATTCCAGCGAATATAGCATAACGGCTCCCGTTCCAGCACAAGCAAGCCTCAGGATGGTAAATATATCTTTACCTTCTGCACCTATCGACAAGGCTTCGATATTGCAGGAACAACAAAGTAATGGATAATTCCGGGCACCATCAGTTCACATCCGGCCATGCACATGATCCAGAACCGACGCATGTCGCAACCGCCCCGACGGACACAGCTCAACCGGCCACCCATCATAACGCAGCGGTCCACCATATCGGATTCGTCATGGAAATCGCAGGCTCCGGATCACAGGTGACTCTGGATGCCGCGATTTTGAAGAGCCTGATGTCGCATAACGACCCAAGCATTGCCATGGCGGGACAAGTCGGCAGTCAAATAAAAATCCGTGTGGGCAATACATGGTTGCTCGCCAGCATCCGCACACAAAAACTGCACGGCCGTGACCATGATGTTATCATGGCTCAGGTCGATTTTCTTGGTGAAGGCGATGAAGAGAGGCTGACTGGGAAAATCTATAATTTCCGCCGCGGTGTCACGCGCTACCCTGTACCCGGAAGCGAAGTGTTCGCCGTGTCCAGTTCGGACATGAAGCAAGTCTACGCTGCTGACGCGCGCGCACATGTCGAGATTGGTACCGTTTTTCCGACCAAGGATATACGCGGCGCCCTATATGTGGATGCAATGCTGGGTAAACACTTCGCTCTGCTCGGATCGACCGGTACGGGCAAATCCACCAGCGCAGCACTCATCCTCCACAAGATCTGCGACATCGCACCAGAGGGGCATATCGTCATGATTGACCCGCATGGCGAATATAGCGCAGCGTTTAAACACAATGGCGCGCTGTTTGACGTGAATAACCTGGCCATGCCTTATTGGATGATGAATTTTGCCGAACATTGCGAGGTGTTCATCACATCAACCGGCGACGACAAGCAGATCGATGCCGATATCTTGGCCCGCTGCCTTTTGCAGGCGCGTGCGAAGAACCGGATTGCTGAGACTATTGGGAAGCTCACCGTCGATGCCCCCATTCCCTATCTATTGTCGGATCTAACCAACATTATCCAAAATGAAATGGGTAAGCTCGACAAGGCCACATCTTCCGCGCCTTTCATGCGTCTGAAAAGCAAAATCGACGAATTGAAGGCCGACCCACGCTATAACTTCATGTTTTCGGGCATGCTCGTTGGTGACACCATGTCTGACTTCGTCGGCAAGATCTTTCGCCTACCATCCGGTGGCAAACCGATTTCGATTATAGACGTATCGGGCGTGCCGTCGGACATCACCTCAACGGTGGTGGCAGTGCTCTCGCGACTGGTATTCGATTATGCCATCTGGTCACGCAATGAACCGCAGCGGCCAATCTTGCTGGTTTGCGAAGAGGCGCACCGCTATATTCCCTCAGACCGCGTATCCAAGGACAGCGCCGTGCGCTCCATCCTTGAAAGGATCGCAAAGGAAGGCCGAAAATACGGCGTGGCCTTGGGCCTCATCACGCAGCGTCCGTCCGACTTGGCCGAAGGCGTTCTGTCACAATGCGGCACCATCATTTCGATGCGGTTGAACAATGAGCGCGACCAAGCCTTCGTCCGCGCCGCGATGCCCGAAGGCGCGCGTGGGTTCCTCGATTCGATTCCAGCGTTGCGTAATCGCGAATGCATCATCTGCGGCGAAGGCGTGGCTATTCCCATCCGCGTCGCACTCGATAATCTGGACGAAGAAAAGCGCCCTGCGTCTGAAGACCCGCTGTTCAGCCAGCTATGGCAGGAAACGGGCGGCGAAAGTGAAATATTGGAACGCGTCGTCAGGCGTTGGCGGGCCCAAGGGCGGTAACGGCCTTAGCGTTTTTCGAACGGTTTCAACCCGCGACCCAGCCGGTTCCCGCCGAGCGCAATTCGGTCGCCTGACCAATCGGCTAGAAACACCGTCTCGCGGTCAACACCTGGCGCAATACTGGCTTCATTCGCATTGATAGACAGGCCAGCGCTAGTTTGCTGCCGGCCTTCGGGCGCGACAGTGATGAAGGCGCTGTAATTTTCCTTCGATTGACCCTGAACGAAAATGTTGCCCGTGATGCTGCCAATGGCCCCATTGGGCAGGTCGATCATGTAATTGGTCTCACGCCCCCGCGTATCGTCAAACGCATTGTCGCGTATGTCCACTTTGGCAGCGCGGCTTTTGACATAATGTCCACCATTGCCGCGCTCAAAACGGCTGTTGGTAACCGTCAGACTACCATAGCCACCGATATAGATGCTGTGGGCGCAAGACAGACCACGATCGCAACGGCCAAGACGTGAAAATGTCGACTGGTCGATGCGGATACGTCCAGCGCGATCCTCCGCCGTCAATATTCCTTGCTCGCTATTCCGGAAAATCGCGCGCGTGACCGCAAGGTCGCCCTTTTCCAGCCGAATGCCTGCACCATTGGCATCGGGAACGCGCATATTCTGAAATATGATGCCATCGATGCTGGCCGCCGTGCCGCGTAGTACGAACGCGGCTTTGCCTTCGCAGGTTGCGCCGTCGAAAACCGTCTGTCCCGGAACTGAAGCGCGGAATGCTATCACTCCGGCCTGCTGAACCGCACACTGGCGATAGGTGCCCGGCGCGATGAGGATCGTTCCTTCGCCCGCGCCTATCCCGTCCAACGCGGCTTGCAAGCTGGTATATCCACGGCCCGTTTCGGCGTTGCGAAACGGAGCAGCGTTCTGCGCCGATGCAGCAGCTGCACACAAAGCTACTACAACGAGGAGCGAGGTTTTCTGCATGAACTGTCCCTTAGATTACACCGTAGCGCCTTAATAATGCAACGCTGCACCACATAACCAGCCAATTAACCACCCCGCACAGATGCCGTCCCTTTAGGGGACGCGGCACAGGCTATTCGTTGAGATTTGGCCGCAAATATTGCCGTGCGCGGTCCATATCTAGCCCACGCCGCTGTGCATAATCTGCGACCTGATCCTTGCCAATCCGCGCAACGCCAAAATATTCGGACTGCGGATGACCAAAATAAAATCCGCTCACCGCCGCAGTCGGCAACATCGCAAAGCTTTCGGTCAACGTGATGCCGGTCTTGTGCGTGGCATCGAGAAGATCGAACAATATTGGCTTGAGGCTATGGTCCGGACATGCGGGATAACCCGGTGCGGGACGAATGCCGCGATATTCCTCACGAGTGAGGGCCTCTGCGGTAAACTGCTCGTCGGGGGCATAGCCCCATAATTCCTTGCGGACATGCTCGTGCATCCGCTCGGCAAATGCTTCGGCCAAACGGTCCGCAAGCGCCTTAAGCATGATGTCGGAGTAATCATCGATTTGCGCCTTAAACTGCGCCAGATGGGTCCCTATGCCATGACCAGTGGTTACCGCAAAGCCACCAATCCAGTCGCCATCACGGCTGATGAAATCGGATAGGCACATGTTGGCGCGGCCTTCGCGCTTGGCGATTTGCTGTCGCAAAAACGGCAACCGCACATGTGCCTCGGTCTGTTCGCAATAGACGACGACATCATCGCCATCGCGCCAGCACGGCCACAGACCCGCAACGCCTTTCGCGCGCAACCATTTTTCGCTGATGATTTTATCCAGCATGGCATTGGCATCGGCAAACAGGCTCGTTGCGCTCTCACCCACGACCTCATCAGTCAGAATGGCGGGATAATTACCGTGCAATTCCCACGCGCGGAAAAAGGGAGTCCAATCAATATAGTTTCGCAGGTCGGCCAAATCCCAATCGGCATAAACATGGACACCGGGCTGTAATGGAGGAGCTGGTTTCAGGCTTTCGTCAATCTCAAACGCATTCGCGCGCGCTTCCTCAACCGTGGCAAGTGGCTTTGCAGTCTTGCCCGCCCGAGCGTCGCGAATATGGCTATATTCGGCGCGGGTATCCGCGACGAACTTTTCCGCCATCGTATCGCTGACGAGCGTCCCGGCCACACCAACGGCGCGCGACGCGTCCAGCACATGGATGACGGGCCCGGAATATACGGGCTCAATACGCAACGCGGTATGTGTTTTGGATGTGGTCGCGCCGCCAATCATCAACGGCATGGTCATACCTGCCTTTTGCATTTCTTCAGCGACCGTTACCATCTCGTCAAGCGACGGCGTGATAAGGCCGGACAGCCCGATCATGTCGGCATCATGCTCCACCGCAGACTTCAATATCTCGGACCATGGGACCATCACGCCCAGATCGACAATCTCGAATCCATTGCACTGAAGCACGACACCAACTATGTTTTTGCCGATATCATGGACGTCACCCTTGACCGTCGCCATGATGATCTTGCCCTTCCCCTTCGCGCCGACTTCCTTCTCGGCCTCGATATAAGGGAACAGATGCGCGACTGCCTTTTTCATCACACGCGCGGATTTCACCACTTGTGGCAGGAACATCTTGCCTGATCCGAACAGGTCGCCAACGACGTTCATCCCGTCCATCAACGGGCCTTCAATAACTTCGATTGGTCGGCCACCTGCCGCCTTAATCGCAAGCCGCGCCTCTTCGGTGTCATCGACGATATGGGCATCGATGCCCTTGACCAGCGCATGCTCCAGCCGCTTCGTCACGGGCCAACCGCGCCATTCCGCTTCGGCCTTTTCCTGCGCCACGTCGGTGCCGCGATATTTCTCGGCCAATGTGATGAGGCGCTCGGTGGCCTCCGGGTCGCGGTTGAGGATGACATCCTCACACGCCACCCGCAGTTCAGCGTTAATATCGTCGTAGATATCCAACTGCCCCGCGTTGACGATCGCCATATCAAGGCCAGCTGGAATGGCGTGATAGAGGAATATCGAATGCATCGCCCGGCGCACTGGCTCGTTACCACGGAAGGAAAACGACAGGTTGGAAAGGCCACCTGAATAATGCGCATGCGGACACAAAACGCGCAATTCTTTCAAGGCTTCAATAAAGTCGACGCCGTAATTGTTATGCTCTTCAATGCCGGTTGCCACCGCAAAGATATTGGGATCGAAGATGATATCTTCTGGCGGGAAACCAATACCCACCAACAGGTCGTAAGCGCGCTTACAAATCTCGACCTTGCGCGCCTTTGTATCGGCTTGGCCGGTTTCATCGAATGCCATGACAACGACAGCCGCGCCATAGGCCATACACAGACGGGCATGCTGCAGGAACTGCTCCTCGCCCTCCTTCATGGATATCGAGTTGACGATGGGCTTGCCCGACACACATTTCAGACCCGCCTCAATGACGCTCCATTTCGAACTGTCGATCATCAACGGAACGCGCGCAATATCGGGTTCTGCCGCAATGCGCTTGATGAAGGTCGTCATCGCTGCGTGCGCGTCGAGCAGACCCTCGTCCATGTTGATATCGATAATCTGCGCACCATTTTCGACCTGGTCGCGTGCGACCTCGACGGCTGCTTCATAATCGCCCGCCATAATCAGTTTTTTGAACTTGGCGCTACCGGTGACGTTCGTGCGTTCACCGATGTTGACGAAACGGGAGGAGGAGGTGGGGGAGGATAAGGTCATTTTTTCTTTTCAGGTGGGCAAGCGGATTTCACGCAGCCATGATAAAGGGTTCGAGGCCAGCAAGCCGGGTGACAACCGGAGCGACCGGAATGATACGCGGTGCGCGGTCTTCGACTGCCTTGGCAATAGCGGCAATATGAGCTGGCGTAGTGCCGCAACAGCCGCCGACGACATTGACCAACCCATCATCCAACCACTGCCCAATCAGTTGTGCGGTGGTTTCGGGCAGCTCATCATATTCAGCTAGGTCGTTGGGTAGTCCTGCATTGGGATACGCCATGACAAGTGCGTCCGCCTGTTTCGAAAGCGCCGCCAAATGTGGCCGTAGCAAATCCGCACCGAAGGAACAGTTGAGGCCAATGGTCAGCGGCTTCACATGACGAATAGCTGCCCAGAATGCCTCGACAGTGTGGCCAGACAAATTGCGACCGGCCATGTCGGTGATGGTCATGGAAATCATCAACGGCACATCGCGCCCGCAGGCGGCTGCCGCCTCTTGCGCGGCCATGGCCGCACATTTGGCATTAAGCGTATCGAAGATTGTTTCGATGAGTAGGAAATCAACGCCGCCTTCGATTAGGGCGTCACATTGTTCGCGGTAGACGTCTTTCAGATAGTCGAAGTCGATTTCGCGATAGCCCGGATCATTCACATCGGGCGACAGGGACAATGTCTTGTTCGTCGGGCCGATCGAACCAGCTACAAAGCGCCTTTTGCCATCGGCGGCCTCTGCTTCGTCGCAACAGGCCCGCGCAATCTTTGCCGACTGTAGGTTCAGGTCACGGACCAGATGTTCGCAGCCATAGTCAGCCATGCTGATTTGGGTGGCGCTGAAGGTATTGGTTTCTATCATATCTGCGCCAGCGCTGAGATAGGCGCTGTGAATAGCCGATACGATATCTGGCCGGGTAATCGACAAAAGGTCGTTATTCCCCTTCTGGTCATGCGTCACTTCAAGTGCGCCGCGATAATCGGCTTCGGACAGTCTATAGCCCTGAATGGCGGTTCCATAGCCGCCGTCAAAAACCAATATCTGCTTCGCCGCGCGGGCGGTGAACGCATCGCGCGCGGAATTTAGGCCCGCGGCGTTCACGCCGCTTTCTCCGTCAGCACAGAACGTGGCCGCTTTCCCAAAAGATGACAAATCGCATACGATAGTTCGGCACGATTTAGCGTGTAGAAGTGAAAGTCACGTACACCGCCCGCATACAGCCGTCGGCACATTTCGGCAGCGACCGTCGCCGCAACCAGTTGCCGCGCCGAAGGGTGATCATCAAGGCCATCGAACAAATGCGCCATCCACTCCGGAATGGCTGTCCCCGTCATATTGGACATGCGTGTGATGGCTGCGAAATTGGAAACGGGCATAACACCAGGCACGATTTCGGCATTGATTCCGGCTGCAGCCACCGCATCGCGAAAACGGAAGAAGGTTTCTGGCTCAAAGAAGAATTGCGTGATCGCGCGGCTTGCGCCCGAGTCGAGTTTGCGTTTCAGAAAATCAATATCGGTGGCCGCAGACGCCGCCTCGGGATGGGTTTCGGGATAGGCGCTGACCGAAATTTCGAACGGATGCAGCTTTTGCAAACCCTCAACCAGTTCAGCTGCGCTGGCATAGCCATCGGGGTGAGGAACAAATGCACCATCCGCGGTCGGTGCGTCCCCGCGCAGCGCAACAATATGGCGCACGCCTGCGTCCCAATATGCATGCGCAACATCCGCGATTTCGCCTTTTGATGCTTCGACGCACGTCAAATGGGCCGCAGCAGGAATGTCGGTTTCCCGCGCAATGCGTGCAACAGTATTGTGCGTACGCTCTCGCGTTGTACCTCCGGCGCCATAGGTTACCGATACAAAACGGGGACCAAGCGGAGCAAGCGTGACAACTGAATCCCACAATTGATCTTCCATCTTTTCCGTTTTAGGCGGGAAAAATTCGAAACTGATTTCGCAATCGCCTGCCAAACCGGCAAATAACGGAGCGGCAAGTGCGCGGCTTGCCTCCTGCATCTGGGCAAGGGGCAGAATCATGCAACTATCCTTAAATTGTTTTTTGAACGCGGCGTGGATTGAGCCAGCTTTTGCCCGGTCCATATTTTGACAACCAGCTTGCCTGACTCAAGTGCGGTTTGGTGGATGATTTGAACGCCATGGGCCTGAAAAGCCTTGCGCATAAAATCATCGGTAAAGCCTAGGCGGGCGTGGGCATGGACGGTGCGCAGCTCTTCATGATCATGCGCCGCAAAATCAACAATGAGCAACCGCCCGCCAACTGCCAACGCCCGGATGGACTCGGCAATTACAGCTTCGGGGTCCTGCGCATAATGCAACACCTGATGGAACATTATCGTGTCAAATTCGCCATCGTGGACGGGCAGCATATTGAAATCGCCAAGTTTGATCTCGATCTTTCCAGCAACGTCCGCGCTCAGATTGCCGATTTTTGCGCGGGCAAGCCGCAACATTTCGGGGCTATTGTCGATTGCGACAAAACGGTCAGCGGCGGCAGCGAAAAGCTCGACCATGCGGCCTGTGCCCGTGCCTATGTCCAGAACATTTCCAAGCGGCGCACTGCTCAATATCTGCGCAATTTTGGCTTCGACGTCGGACTCGGCGACATGAAGCGAACGGAGAGAATCCCATTCCTCGGCATGGGCGGCAAAATATGTCGCGGCCATGCTCGTTCGGGCATTGCGGACTTCATCCAGTCTCGACAGATCCCTCTGGAATGCCCTGGCCTGACCTAAATCAGCATCGCCCAGTAACGAAGTCAGGCGGCTGTCATTCAAAGTGGTCCCAGGGCGAAGGAATACCCAACTTCCCTCTTTGCGGCGCTCTAACAGACCTGCTTCGTCCAATATGCGGATGTGGCGCGACACACGCGGCTGACTTTGGTCAAGTATCTGCACAAGCTCCCCAACCGAAAGCTCAAGCCGCAAGACGAGAAAGACGATTCGCAGCCGCGTTGGGTCGGCCAGCGCCCGCATGATGTCCAATAGACTAAGCATGGACGTGATATAAAGAATTCTTTATATCCTGTCAATCGGCTCAAATTCGGCATATTTTCTACTATTACGGTAGACATAAGCCGAAAATGAACGGTGCAGGCCATGCGTTAATGAAAAAGCGCATTGCCACCGAATTGTGAACGGGCTAGAGGGCTCTGCGCAGGCATAACTGCATTGATGTATTGTGCCTGTCAGGTTTTCATAAGTTTTGCTAGGGGGTTTCCCAAATGAAGAAAATTGCTGTATCACTCGTTCTCGCCGCTTCGCTCGGTCTTGCTGCTTGCTCAGGTGCTGAAGAAGCAACCACAGAAGCAACAGATGCGACAACAGAAGCAACCACCGAAGCTGCTGACGCAGCTGTAGAAGGTGCGGATGCTGCTGCAACCGACGCTGCTGCAACTGACGCGGCTGCAACTGACGCGGCTGCAACTGCAACCGACGCAACTGCAACCGACGCCGCTGCTAAGGCCGGTGAAGCTGCAGACGCTGCGAAAGAAGCTGCGAAGTAATATTCGCGCTTTTTAGCGAAAGCATTTGATGAGGGCTGTCCTGTTTACAGGGCGGCCCTTTTCTTTATCTGGCGCACAGCTATTATGTGTCCATGACCAAATATGCACGTTTTGCAGTTGTTATGGGAATGCTCTTGGCAGGATGTCAGGATGACACCGCTCGTCCCGGCATCGACCCGGACGACGCGAAAACGCTGGATGCGGCTGCGGCAGAGCTCGACACTGAATCAACTGCCACACCCCCCGAATAGGCCATCAATTCTGATGGTACGCGCCCACGGTTCGTGAAACAAACTGCATAAAAGCCATCCGGTCAGGAATCGCCGCAGTAGTGCTGCCCATCATAACCGCCACGGCATAACGCGTTCCATCCGGCGCAATCATAATCCCGATATCATTATAGCCGGTCGACACAGGGGGCAGAACTTGCCCCGTTCCCGTCTTATGCAAAAACCGCCAGCCTTCGGGTACGCCAGCCTTCAGGCGATTGGGGCCGCTGCTCGTCCGCGACATGATGTCGAGAATCAGCCGCGTCGAAGCCGGCGACAAAAGCTCTCCTTTTGCCAGCCGCGCCAGCGCGCGAACAATCGCTTCAGGGCTGGCACCATCAACGGGATCGGCAAGATAGCGATCCAGTGCCGCCTTGCGCACCGATAGCGGCACTGCGTCACGGGCCGCATAAAAACGGCGACCCATTGCATATTCCTGCCGCCATTCCAGCCCGGCGATACCGCTTTGCAGCGCGCGCTCGCCGGGGCCGAAGCGAATAGCACCCAAATTTTTGCGCGCAATGAAACTCTGCACAGCTTGGGGGCCGCCAGCGGTGCGCAGAAGCGAATCGTTGGCGGTGTTGTCGCTTGCCCTGATCGCTTGTTCAAGCAGCGCCTGCACGGTGACTTCAATCGAGCCGTTTGCCACCACGCGATCCCGAATAGGTTGATGAAAAACGGCAAGATCGTCGGGCGTAATCCGGACATTCTGGTCCAGCCGCAATTTGCCCTGATCCACCAGATCCAGAACGGTCAATGCCACCCACGTCTTTGAAACGCTTTGCTGCGGGAAATATTCATCCATCCTTTTGCCGGATATCCATTCCCCATTGTCGACACGCATGATGGCGACACCCGTGCGTCCGGGGAAAAGCCGCCATTGATCATGAATGAGGTTTTCGAGACCGGCGGGCGGCTGCGTTTTTGCTGGACGTGCGGGCGTTGTCGCGGGTTGCGTCGGCAAAGCGGGCGGGGGGCGCGCGAATACAGGCAACGGCGCGGGCCGAGGCGGTGCCTTTTCAGCAGCAACACAGCCGGACAAAATGGAAAATATAGATAGCAAAGCAACGCCGTGTGTGCGGCGCTTCGTCAACGATGTTGATTGCATGATCATCCCGGTAAGCATGGCTGAATGATAGGCCATAGTGTAACTCAATGACACCCATTACTGCCAGTTTGCGACCAATGACTCCGGTTTGACGACCAGCAGAGGCTTCTATGCGACGGCATGATTTTACAAAGTATTGCAGGATTTACTTGACCCGGCGCCCCTGTGGTAGTTGTCATCAAACAAGCACTTGATGAGGAATGCGGCTATGACGATGGATAGCATTTTTATAGGCGCGAACGCGGTCGGCCCTGAATTGCTCAATTTAAGGCGATCAAATCGCCACGGCCTGATTGCCGGAGCGACCGGTACGGGCAAGACGGTTACGCTTCAGGGCATCATTGAGGGCTTCTCCGTCGCTGGCGTCCCATGCTTTGTCGCCGACGTCAAAGGCGACTTGTCCGGATTAGCGATGGCCGGATCGCCGCAACACAAAACACATGACATTTTTGCTGGCCGGGCCGCAGAAATCGGCCAGCAGGACTGGGCTTACAAAGATAATCCTACGCAATTCTGGGATTTGTTCGGGGAGCAAGGGCATCCCGTTCGGACGACGGTCTCCGAAATGGGTCCATTGTTGCTCGGCCGGCTAATGGATCTGAACGATGTACAGGAAGGCGTCTTGACGATTGCCTTCCACGTCGCCGACAATGACGGGCTGTTGATGCTCGACCTTGATGATTTGCAAGCGATGCTCGTCCATTGCGGCGAGCGCGCCGATGAACTGACGCTGGAATATGGCAATATCACCAAACAATCAGTGGGCACTATCCAGCGCGCGCTGCTCCAGCTTCGCAGCCAAGGCGGCGCGCATTTCTTCGGCGAGCCCGCACTGGAACTGGCCGACCTGATCCGCTGCGATGATAGCGGTCGCGGTGTGGTGAATATCCTTGCGGCGGACCGATTGATGTCGAGCCCGAAATTATATTCAACTTTCCTGCTGTGGCTGCTGTCGGAATTGTTCGAAAGCCTGCCGGAGATTGGCGATCCTGATAAACCAAAGCTGGTTTTCTTTTTCGACGAAGCGCATTTGCTGTTCAACGATGCGCCCAAAGCATTGCTCGAAAAGATCGAGCAGGTCGTCCGGCTCATCCGTTCAAAGGGCGTCGGCGTGTATTTCATCACCCAAAACCCGATCGATATTCCCGATACCGTCGCGGCGCAGCTCAACAACCGCGTTCAACACAAGTTGAACGCCTTCACCCCGCGCGACCAGCAAGCGGTCAAATCCGCCGCCGACACATTCCGGCCGAATCCGGCGCTGGATGTGGCGCAAGTGATTACTGAACTAAAAATCGGTGAGGCATTAGTTTCCCTGCTTCAGCCCGACGGCGCGCCATCCATGGTGCAGCGCACGCTTATCAAGGCACCGGCGAGCCGAGTCGGGCCTTTGACCCCTCAGGAACGCGGCGTGATGATCGCAACCGACGCCATCGGCGACAAATATGATGCGCTGATTGATCGCGAATCGGCCGAGGAAATCCTCGCTGCAAAAACGCTTCAGGCTGCGGCGGCGGCGCAAGAAGCAAAGGCAGAAGCGCAAGCCGACAAAGAAGCTGCCATCGCCGCGAAGGAGGCTGCGCGACAGCAGGCTGCCGCTGCCAAAGAAGCGGCGCGCATGCAGGCCGCTGCCGACCGTGAAGCAGCAAAGCCAAGCATGGCCGACAAGATGATTCAGTCAGCAGCCCGATCTGCAGCTACATCCATTGGCCGTCAGGTCGCAGGATCGTTTGGCAAATCGCTCGTGCGCGGCATATTGGGTAGCCTGTTCAAATAACGGTTAGCCCCGGCCGCGATATCCCGCTACGCCTTGGTCGGGCAGCCAAAGCCCCCGCGGCGGCTCGCCCGATTGCCAGAATACATCGATGGGAATGCCGCCACGCGGATACCAATAGCCGCCGATGCGCAACCAATGTGGCTTCATCTCGTCGAACAGGCGCTGCCCGATGCCCACCGTGCAATCTTCATGGAAGGCCGCGTGATTGCGAAACGAACTAAGGAATAACTTCAGCGACTTCGACTCCACGATATTAGCATCTGGTGCATAATCGATGACCAGATGGGCAAAATCGGGTTGCGCCGTTACCGGGCACAAAGATGTGAATTCCGGCACTGCAAAGCGGGCCAGATACAGCGTGCCGGGCCGTGGATTGGGCACATAATCCAGCTGGGCCTGTTCAGGAGATTCAGGAAGGGCGCTTTGTGCGCCGAGGAATTTGGGTTTCTGTATATCAGTCATATCGCGCATTTAGCGGTTTCACCTTTGGAAGCCAACGGGTGATACCAGTCGCAAGGATTATTCATGACGGGTTAAGCGCAAAAAGCATTGAGCACGCGACGTCTATGGCCAAATTAGCACGCGCATCACACCCGATCCGAAACCTCGTCATGGCGTTTGCGCTAATGTCGAGTGGTACACCTGCGGCACTTGCCCAGGACGCGACGACGACGACGCCGCCTGAGCTGCGCGACTTCCGGTTGGACCCACCACCAGCAGACCGCGAACCGCCGCCCGAATCGACGCCGCCGGCGGTCCCGTCCCCTTCCCCGTCTCCTGAACTAACCCCGCAGCGGCTAACACCCCGTCCGGTCGTGGTGCCGCCATCCGATTCGAATGCACCGCGCCCGCCCGGCAATTCAGAAACAAACACGCCGCGTGTCGAATCGCGTGCGCCGGTTGAAAACCAACGGGTTCCTGAAACATTGCCGCGCCCTTCGAATCAAACGCAGCCGCCTGATCCTGCCCAAGCGGCGCCGCCACAAGAGCCATCAACTTCCGATGACGGCTTAGCCCGCATCGCTGGTTTCGCTGCCTTGCTCGTTCTGGCCATTGCCGGTGGGCTTTATGGGTACCGTCGGCATAATAAGGCGACAAAAACTTCGGCGGAAGCCACCGTCCGGCGCGCAGCTATATCGCGGACAAACGCACTACCTCACAAAGTGCCCGCGAAACCGGCAGGACGATTGCCAACACCTAGCGCGCCACCTGCTGCTGCGCCGACACTAACGCCCAAGCCTGCGGCAAAGCCCCGACGAAGCCCACTTGCCATGGCTTTTGTTCCGGATAAAGCTGTGG
>Ga0105050_10005621_pt1 | contig 15988 bp, 30 predicted proteins | sample FRY01_FD_78088 | JGI IMG/M metagenome (GOLD analysis project Ga0105050, IMG submission 78088) | Freshwater microbial communities from Lake Fryxell liftoff mats and glacier meltwater in Antarctica - FRY-01 | ecosystem: Environmental > Aquatic > Freshwater > Ice > Glacier meltwater ... | reverse complement strand
TTGACATCCTTTGAATACCACACCGCTTGGACAACTCCTGCAACCTTGAACAAGCAGTGATGGATGGTGGCGAACGCCGCCGACCCGCCGCTGCACATAGACGCGAGGTGAGCTTTGAGCGCCTCGATAGCTTCAATCTCAGTAAACGTCTGCGCAGCAACATAGCCATCAATGTCCACGATCGACATTGAGTATGCGCGCGCCACGATGGGTGACTGCTCAATTGATTCGCCATTTCGCGAGTAGAGCAAATTGTCGGCGCCGATGTGATTTACCGCAACGTGCCCGGGTTTCGTGGTATCGTATACGACTTCCACAAAGTCGGCACCGTGCAGCAAACCGCCGTCGACCCACCGGATGTAGTCAACTTCCCAATCTGGATACTTAAGAACTGTCGTGACAGCTTCTTCCAGAATATCAACAGGGAGATCAGATTTCACTACAGGCTGAAAAAGCCCCATGCGGCGCGAACCTGAAATGAACTGCAAGTAAGTGGGTACTTCGCGCGAGATGTTCTGATCAATAACTCGCACGCCCACGAAAGTCTGACCCGGCTGCAGTTTGCCAGACTTGCGCATTGCTTCGACATCAATGTCGTTCTTGCGCACGCGGCGATTGCTTTCAACCAAGCTTACGAAAGTCGTGTGATCGGCGTGCAGCTTGTTGAACTCTGTCTGGAAAGTTGACTTGTGGAGTAGATTCATTAGTCTTCCTCTGTTTCGAACGGAATCATCTCATCTCCGGGTGCTTTGGTTTCCGTAATTTCGTCATCGGAAACTTCTCGCTCGTCGTCGATGGCGATTAAATCCGTGACGATTTCGTTTACTTCTTTCAGCTCTTCGGTGTTGAGACCTTCAAGCATGGACTTAAGTTCAGCAATCATTTGTAAATCAGGTTGTAAAATCCGCTAACTGTTAGTTTGCGCTCGACCATCGGATCAAAGTGTTCGGACTCTTTGTAATTATCGAAAGCTCGATTCTCGTAATCTTGCACGAAGTGCGCCATACGTTCCTCCTTTGAGCCCTCGCTTACATTGTTTTCGGCGAGCATTTCGGAAAGATCGTAGATAGAGTAAGCCAAAACGTAAGCGTCGGCGCAGTCCGGTGAAAATCCTAGGCGACCTTTCGCCTTAGGTTTGGCTTCCAGTTGAAGCTTCTGCTTTTCATTGGTGAAGAACTTACGCGTGGTAATTTGTTTCTTCCAGCGATCGTAGCATTCAAATTTGTGCGGCGGAATAATTTTACCTAGCTCAATCATTCGGCCAACTCGGAAGTACATTTCAGCGCCTATGTTCGCGTAATTATCTTTGTTGAAAGCCGCCGATTGGTTGTTAACTCCGCGTATAGGATAGCCAGCTTCTTGCACGCGCCGCAAGATTGGCGCACCGATTCCGCCCATATCACCTGAGACATCTTCGTACGCGGCCTTGAAATTTGACTTGCCGATCAAGAGTTGCTTGACAATCCAAGCGTGCAACTTGTTAGGAGAAGATGTAGTAATGACTGCGTGGTACAAGGGCTCATTGCCATGAACAATCCAGAACTCGGATAGATCAATGCCCAATCCAACGTCGAGCCCGCCAGCCGGGCGCTGCCCCATTGTTTTCGCCGGCGGCGGAATGTAATCCAATCTCTCACCCGGAATGATGACCTCTTCTGCGGATTCGTAGAACTCCGCCAAAATGCCTGTGCGATAGGGCGCAGAGTTCTCGCCGTGGTTCAGCCTAGTTTGCTCGATCGCCGCGGGCGAAATGTTGGGACATTCAAACGCAGTGACACGGCGCGCGAAAGGAGTGCCCAGTTCGCATTTGGTAAACGAAGAACGCTCTACAGACTTGTAGAACTGACCGCACCGCGCACCGGGAGATGATACCTGCAACCAATGAGAGTAACCATAGAAGCGCGAGAAAGCTTCGTACAGCGTATCTTTAATAGACTTAGCTTCACCGATTACCACCATCATCTTCGATTCAGGGACTTCATAGAATGGGTGATAGCCTTCAACCTTTGACGGCTCGTCCGTACAGAATGCCCGCAATTCACTGCCCGTGTAATTGCACTTGATTGAGAATTCTTTTATGTCGAATACATCATCCTCGTGCAACGCATTGATTGTTTCACACAGAGTTGAGATAGGCTTAAAGGTGTGCTCCTTAAGCTGGATGTGCGACTCCGACGTGATGACTACGCGCGAACGCAGGTAGCGCATCATGAACCAAACTACTGTCGGCGTAATGATGTAAGTATCCTTACCCGAAGAGTTGGCCGCCACCAGATTGTAAATGAACGGATTCTCTTTCGTCGGATCCTGCCACTCGCTGCGCGGCAGGCCTTCCAAATTCAAATCACCGCCCATGCGATGCTGTTCCTCTTGCTGCCATTCGTAGGGCTTAAGATGAGGATTGTAAGTTTTGAACAACACCAAAGGTGTCGGAAAGTCAAAGGTCTTAGGATTCGCGGGCCATGAAAATTTAGAGGACCGCGACGGCGCCGGGCGGTCCGCCCCCTCGGGTTCCCTGTCTTCCGGCGCGGCAGCGCCGGCCCGCGTCTTAAGCCCTGGAGAAGCGGGTACAGATTTGGGAAACTCGGCGCCAAAGCCAGTGTCCACGCCATCGAACGCCGGATCGATCGCCGCCGAAGCGTGGGTAGATTCCAGCGCCGCGCGCACTCGCAAAGCATTGAGCTGCTCTTCAGTAAGTTTAGGCATCGGTCGAAGGAGTTACATTCAGTGCAAGCTTTTGGCGAATGATTTTGGGCACCGCATTTTGCGCACATTCCAGCGCCGCAATCAAATGCAAAGACGCCAGCGCATTGATTTCGCGCGTCCGCGCCCGCGCATCATTGCGACCTTTTACTTCGTCCACCAACCACGTAAGCGCACTCATGCGCGTTTTGACCGCATTCTCTTTCCCAAAAGCGATGTGCTTCATTTCGAGAAGAATGGCCGGCAAGTCTTCAACGCCCGGCACGCCCAGCATCACGCGCACAGATTGAACTGATAAGTCCAAACCCGCCGCAATGTCCTCCGCCGTAAGGGAAGGGTCGCTCCGAGATAGTGCCAGAACTTGATCGTAGCCTGATGACATGATTCGTTGGTTGCAGAGAGTGTGCCTTCGGATGGTTTAGAGTTTCTAAAATTCAAAAAATTTAAGAGAGTGTCTAGTTGTATTTCGCACTTCGCTTCTGGGGCTCCATCACACTCTCGCCAAACCTACCCATCATCCCCATCGCCACCATTGTTCTCTCCTGACAGAAAGGACAGGAAGGACAGAAATGACCGAAAGGATTGAAACTATTTCTCTTCTTACAGAAATGACTGAAAGAACGGAATAAAAATAAATTGAACGTTCAATAGGAACTTAACGAATTAGGTTATATAGGTTTGTGCTTATATATAGGTATAAGTGTGTTATATATAAGTATAGGTATGTTATATTTATATAGGTATGTTTATATAGATAAGATATATTATATATAGGCATATTTGTATACTAATATATGTCTTTTAATATTTAACTTATAAGCCTTTTTTTACCTATATAATTCAACTCATATCCAAACTTGAACCTATACCCCATGCAATCCACTCCAACGGCAAACCAAGGGAAAAATCTTTTCCTCTTAAACCCTTTGGCATTCAACGGCTTGGGATGCCCTAAAGGGTGCCTTCTGAAAATAGTTCAAGAAAAGAGTTGCGTCCCTTGGCAGGGTCTGCTAAGGTATGGACCGGTGACGGACGGTGAAAGGAAAACGAAACATGAGTGCAAAACTACTTTTAGAGTTAGAAGATACGGCAGAGGCGAATCGCCTCTTGAACGAAACGGTCGCCCTGCTAGAAAAGGCGACATGGCACGTGACGGCCGAAGAGGCTAATCGGCTGGAAGACGTGATTGACACGCTTCGGAAGGCAATCAGCGAACTGTAAACAAAGGGGCGTGGCCCCTTTTCAGCGCCTACAAGCGAGGCGTTGAGAAGGTACCAAGTACCTAGTGCCGGGACTTCCCCGGACAAAACAGCCTCCAACAAACCAAAATCTCATGACACAGAAAGAAGTGGTTCAGGCGGTCCTTCTGATGGGCAACACGTGGCATCCGCCCCGTTGGTCCCTGCACGCAGCCAACCCCAACGGGTGGGCGTTCGAGACCTCAGTCCCCCGCACCGTGCCGGTTGTGGTCACCGCCGGCGGAATGAAGTTCGTCGGCCGGGCGGACGAAGACGGGGTGCTTCAAACCCCGCATGCAACCCTAGTTATCCCCGGTGGGGACTTTTGGGGCCGGTATCAAACCAACGGCGCCCAAAAGGGCGTCGTAGGGACCGTGACAACCCAGCGCTTCCGGGTTGTATTCGGCGGGGCAAGTTGCCCCGTGCTGGTCGCAGAGTAAACAAGGGGACTGGCCCCATCTCAGAGTCCCCATGCGGGACTTTGAGATGGTACCAGAAGGTACCAGTGCCGGGACTTCCCGGACAAGACCGGCGGGTGGCAACCATGGGGTGCCGTCTGCTACTGGCCCCGATTAGGGCCGGCAACGGATCTTTGACATCTAGGAATCGGAAGTTGAAGGAACTGACTTGCTTTCGTAGCAAGTTACCCTTTGACCGAACCATTCCGAAGTAGTGAGTGAATTTCCTTCTATGCCTAGCGCCCCCATGTCGGGAGCGCGGACATAGAATAAGGAAAACTATGAGCAAAAACACGGAAACGACGGCGGCGGAAGCGGAAGAAACGACGGCAGAAGAGACCGCAACGGAAGAAGTTAAGAGGCGCCTTGCGCTTCCAAGGTTCCAAGTGGAAACAGCGCTTCTGGTTGGACAGAAAGACGGTGCAACTGCCGTTCAACTGGTCAGGGCGATTGACGCGCTCCGGTCGGAGTTGGCCAAGTCGGCCAGTAGGTGTGCCGAAAACGGCACAATGGCGACGGGTGCCAAGAGCAAACTCAACGAACGGAAAACGTCACTCAAAGGGGCGAAGTCCTTTGGGGACAATTCGGTCCCGATGGCAATCCAAGCAACGGTCACCCTCTTCGCCAAAGTGGCGAAGGAAACCGTCGGAGAGGTCGGACGGATCAAGTTGGATCCTGAGAGCGGACTTGCAATCAGGATTCAGTCTTGGATTCGGGGTTTCTAATCCAACATTCTAACCCGCCCAAAAGGGCGGGCATAGAAGGAAATTCATTCACGGCGCGATAACGCAAAGTCTCCGGTTCTCATCGCGCCTAAGAAATCCACCCTGACAAGGTGCAAGCAGAAACTCTGGGCAACGCGCCAAGAGGAACAGCCGAAGTAATCCGGGCCAAGCGAACACTCGCTAATCCCGGACGAAATCAGAAATGCAAGCCAAGGCTTGCAAGACTGGCTTTCCCCTTTAAGCGCAACAAATCTACCCCAGCGCGTTCTTTCTCAAGCACTTAGCCATATGCTGAGTGCTTGGGAAAGGATACGAATGACAGGCCCCGAAGTGCTTGCCCAACTTAGGGCAAGCGCGTCAATCGGACGTCACGCTACGTTCAAGGTTGAACAGCGCGTGACGTCCAAAGGCTTCGTACAAATCGCGAAGCCTGTTTCACGACGAGCCTCCAAGTCGGTAGGCTCACGCACCTTGACTCTCAAAGTCAAGAACTGGCAGATCAAAGCCGCGCACTTTAACTGAGTGCGTGGTCTTTTTGCGTCCTTTCAAGTCTGCTCTCAAGTTTGAGGGCAGATAGGAAAGGAACAAATGAACGAAAAAGAAATAGTTCAGGCCATCCTGCTCATGGGGCAGGCTTGGGCCGCACCCCGGTGGGCGCTGTTCGGGGCCAACCCCGGCGGTTGGACGTTCGAGACCTCCACCCCGCGGACGGTGGGCGTGGTCACCGCAGGCGGAGTCCACTACGTCGGGGATGCCGACGAAGACGGAGTCTTGCAGACCCCGGCAGCAACCTTGGTGATTCCCGGCGGAGACTTCTGGGGGACATACCAGACCAACGGTGCCATAAAGGGCACCGTTGGCACCGTCACCACTCGGAACTTCCGGGTGATTCGTGGCGCGGCTTCGCGCCCCGTATTGGTCGCGATGTAAACATCCCTGCCTTCGGGCAGGAGCTTCTTCCGGATCCTGACAAGTTCAGGCTTCGGAAGAGGCAACCAGCCTCAAAAAAAAACATCATGGAAAACATCGAAAACAACGAGTCCGCTTACGAAGCGGAGATTGCGGCGATGCCGCGCCACGTCGGTTGGGTGTACTGCTACCCCAGTGCCGCCCAAGGGCGGGATTGGGTCATCCAAGCCACGGACTCCGTGGTCTTGGCGGTCACCGGTTCCGGACGGGTCATTCTCGCAAGGTCAGCCACTGGGGAACTCGGTCAGGAGTGGCACGACGGGGAGTTCTCAGCCCCCGTTAGCGGAAACTTCGGCATCGCCTTCATGGGCGATGCTGGTTCGCAGAGGTTCGCGAACGAGATCGCAGCCTGTCAGGATCAGCCCGGCGCTGATCCCTACGCGGGGCCGGGCCTCACCTACCGTGAGGACTGGCAGGGCCTGAGAATCTGCATGGCCCGCAAGGCCATTGCGGGCAACCTGCACGCGGTGCGGAAGCTTCTGGGATTCGTCGAGTTGCTCGAAGCGGCGCACCAAGCCTGCGGCGGGCGTCTCCCCACGACAACCGCCTTGGCCTGCAAGGCGGAACGGGAAGTGGCCGCCGCGGCGGCGTACGAGGTCTCGCTGGCAGCCAGCCGGGCGAAGCACGAGCGGGAAGCCGCACGCCATGCCGACTACCTCGCCACGTTGGCGGTCTAACCCTACCCCAAAACAAATCATGAAAGAGACAATGACAAACGGCATGAGCCGGGCGTGGAATCTCGACTACGTCCGGCGGATGAACCGCCACAGGGTAGATGGGTTCTGGGACGGCCGAGTCCGCTGCACCCGTGCCCGCTTGCGCAAGGGCACGCTCCAAGTCCGAGAGTTGCTCTCCCGGAAATGGGTGGACATCGTCGGACCGTGCCGGGACAGCTACGGTCGGGAAATCCTGTAGCCCTTCACCTGCGGTCTCGCCTTCGGGCGAGGCTTCTTCCGAACTCTCATGATGTGAGAGTCCGGAAGAGGCTAAGCCTCTAAATAAAACATCATGGAACAATTCGAATATGAGTTGACTTACGTCAACTTAACCCCGCACAAGATTACGGTCTTGTGCGGACACACGCTCCAACCCGTGATGACGTTGCCCCCTTCGGGCGCCGTTGCGCGGGTGAGCGCAATCCCGCAGCGCGTCGGGAATGATGGGAAAATCATGTTCTTCCGTACCCAGTACGGAATCATCGAAGGTCTCCCGAGTCCGGTGCCGGGCACTCGGTACATCACCTCAGCGCAACTGAGGCTTGCCGTCCATCACAGAAATGACGTGGTCTCACCCGGACATCAGGTCCGGGACTCTGACGGTAATACCACTGGCTGCATCGGCTTGGAGGTCCAGCCATGAATGCAGAGGCGCGTATGCTTGCGCTCCGGGCGCTGTTGATTCTCAAAGCGTTTGGGGGCGTCAGCCCTCAGAGCGAACGGGGTGCGTGCGTTGCGGCCGCACGGGATGCCGTGCGCCGTGGCGAAATCACCATGGTTGGCGCATGGACCGCTGCCATGTTGGCTCAGGAGTACCTGCCTGCGCTCCGGGCAGAGCAGGCCGCCAAGGATTCACTGCCGGAGGTGCAGCCATGAATGCCACGATCCGCTCAATCGCGCTCAGGGCCTTGGATAGGCTCGAAGGAGAGCTTAAGCAGTGCGGGTACGGTGACATGCATGAATGCCTCTGTGCCGCACGACACGCGGCACGTGTGGGCGACATCCAGCAGTCGTACATTCAAATATCTGCCACGATGGCCATGGCTTGTCTACCTGAACTCAGGGCAGAGCGGGCCGCCGCAAAGGCCGCCGGCGACTCATTGCCAGAAGATTAGGCCCTTCGGGGTCCACAAGGCCATGCACTATTGCATGGCTCTTTTGTAAACAGCTCATGATGTGAGCTGTTTGGAAAGGAGGTGAGAAATATGCTTAAAATGCAGAACGCCTTCGTCGTCGCGCTCGTGTACGAACACGTGTGGGCGATGACGACGCGCCCGGACGGCCGAGAAGGTCTGCCGGGCGGCAAGGTAGAACAGGGCGAAGAGCCATGGCAGGCCGTCCTGCGTGAAGCCGCCGAAGAGGGCTGGCTTGTGGAGTTGGACTCGCACGAACCTATTCAGGTCCGTGAAGTGGCGGGTCGCGAAACCTTCTGGTTCGCGGCCAAAGTGATCGCTCAATTGAGCGAGTACAAGGAGAAGCAACGTGGAATTGTCCCGGTCCGTCGTAGTGGCGCGCATGTTCGCGCCAGCGGATGGGGTAATGACACGTTGCCGATCTGAATTTGGCCCAATCAATGCGCAACAAGTGTTGCGCTCTGCCCTCATGATGTGAGTTGATAGGAAAGGATTAAAATATGATTTATGGACTTAGCTTCGATGCCCGGAATGGCATCGAAGAGTGGTTTTTTTACAAGACGATCGCTGGGAAACGGCCCTCAAAGGAGGAGTTCGTTTCCCACATTGTGAACGCGTTCAAAAACGAGTTCGAGTCTGGCGATTGGGCGATCTCTGACGACGACGCGCTGGAGAGCGCACGTCACATGATCAAGGGACGATTCGCGTCTCTCTTAATAGGGTAAGGAATCAAATGGCATCAAAGACAACAATCTGGGACCAGTATCAAGGTCTCCGCGCGGAAAGCGCAATGCTGGTCACTCCTGATGGATGGCCACACATGTTCGAGGGCTTACCCATACACAGTGTATGTCAGGCGTATGTGAACAAATGCTACGAACTTAATGGAGTAACCTCGTATTTGCGACACATAATCGTGCACAACGAGGACACAGTCTTCATCGCATGGCGGAAGGACTGGGCTGCTAGACAGGACTGGCCCGCGCTGTCGTGGGACGCGGCAGTTAAATCGATTGCGGCCAAAGCACCTCTTCTGAGCTTAAAGGCCTTCGAGGCTTTGGTTCGTAGGGACCACCGCAGTACAGCTGCGAAGTTCGATTGGTACGCCTCTGCAATCGCAGAGTTCGAAAACCCACTGAAAAGAAAGGAAAAACATGAGTGAACAATGGACGCAAGTAGAGGCGGTGCAACTTTGCATCGAAATCGAACGAGTCTGCCCAACGTACGGCTGCCACGTAGCGTTGACCGGTGGTCTACTGTACAAGGTTGGTCCGCGGAAAGATTGCGACCTGCTATTCTACAGGATCAGGCAATGGGGTCAAATTGACCTGGAAGGTCTATGGGCGGCGTTGTCAGCAATTGGCGTAAACCAAACAAGCGGGTTCGGCTGGTGTTACAAGGCAACATACAGAGGGAAGAAGATTGATTTCTTTTTCCCAGAGGAGACAGGAGAAGGATATGGCAAAGATTAGTGATCAAAAAGAACGCTGGGAATTACCATTTAAGGACCTGCCACCGGAAGCCGAATGGATCGCTGTGGATCGTGATGGCATGTGCTACTGGTATGGCGTTCGGCCTCCTCGTGGCGAAAATTGGTGGGTGTTTGTGTGGCCAGAGTGCTTGAACAAGTTCGGATTCATTGAGTGTACGTGGGCACCAGCAGATTGGACAACCGCCATTCGTGCAGTGATGCCAGAAGAGCGAATCGGCTATGTCAAGGAGGCCCCGTGAGCACCATTGAAAGGTGGCAGCAACCGTTTAGAAACGTGCCGGTGCACGCTGAATGGATCTCTGTCTGGCACAATGGAGGCGTGCAATGGTCAGTTGAGGAGCCGAAGTTCGGAGGTCACATCTGGCTTACCGAATACGGACAGCAAGGGTGTCTTCAATGGATCGATCTACCCTCAGACCCATCGAAAGCCCTTCGCAGGGTGCTGCCCGAGGAGCGCATGGTTGAACGGGTGCAAGTAGTCAAGCAGGTCATTGGCATTATCGACGGGCTTGAACCGGAAAAACTGGCAAAGATTAGGGCGCTAATGGTACACGCACTGTTCCAATGGGGAGGGGAAGTATGATTGAACAAAAAGAACGCTTAGAATACCTGCGCGTCTACGCCCTCTTGGTCAACGCTCGCGAAAAGTCGCGAGCAGCCAACACCGCGCTCGCCAAGTCCTATCGGATGAGAGACGATTTGCAGAAGCGAATTGCCGAGCTCAAAACTTATGCCGACAGCCTGCTGTCGGAATACCTGCGCCTCTGTGAAATGTTAACCATGGCTGAGGAACTGATAAAGAAGGACAACATCGCACACGTCGCCGGTCACGCGATCGAGATCAATCTTCAGGAACAAATTGCCGGGCTCACAACTTGTGATGAGAATGGCGAAAGCAATTATAACGACAACAACAACGACAAAACAACATGAGTAACGTAAACAACAACGCGGATCGCGCCTATTGGGTGGCGCGTGAACCATTGACCGGTATTGAGAATGACGGCGACTTCGCAGGAATGGATGTCGCCACGGCGCTGGCAGGGCGTGAATGCCCTCCAAAAGAACACATCGTCGAGCGCTTGATTTGGAACGCCGATTGGCGGGCCAAGCTCAAGGTGATCCGGGCCGACGCCCAAGTGAGGGCACTGAGTGCCGCGCATAACGCGTATACTGCCCACGCTTCACAACCTGCTGGGCAGATTTACGACGCGCTTGCGCTCGCGGTCAAGGATGTGGATAATCTGCGTGCGCAGGTTGCTAATATGCATTATGCAGCAGCGCAACTTTCACCAAAAGAGAATACCCGCTTCTGGACCAACGCAAGAAAGTAACACATGAAATACAAAAACGTACAGATCTTCGACGAACTCCCTCCCGACAGACCTAGGCTGCCGGAGGAAATCAAGACCGAGTGGGTCGCCGCTTTGCGGTCGGGAGACTACGAGCAGCTCCACTGCAAATTGTCAGACGGCGTGCGATACTGTTGTCTCGGAGTGCTGTCCAAGTTGCAGAGCAGATTGACATTCTTGGAATACAGGTGGTGCGATTTAGCATCGAGTATCCACTCGGCGCTCTCGTCCAACAACCCTCTGCATGAAGTCTTGTATAACTCTGGCAAGCTCGCAGTGGAGGTTCACCTGACGGTAGGAGATCTTGTTATGGTTTGTAGTAGTCTCGTACAACTCAACGACAGCGGTGCGACGTTCGACGAAATCGCATGGGTGATCGACAACGTATTTTAACACGGACAACAACGACAAAACAACATGAAGTACAAAAATGTGGATATCCAAGACTTAATCCCAGACGGACGGGCAAAGCTGCCGGAGTGGATTAAAGTCAAGTGGGTCGCCGCTTTGAGGAGTGGCACCTACGAGCAAGGCATGAAGTCACTGCGATTGGACAAATACTACTGTTGCCTCGGAGTGTTATCCGAGTTGCAAGGGAGGCTAGTGCTGACCAAGCAGGGGTGGATTGACGGAAATGTCGCGCTCCGCGGTGGGTCGTTGGCAACGGACAACCCTCTGCATGAAATCTTGAATTACCCTGGTGTACTGGCGGTGACGGTTTACCTAACAGTAGAAGGCTCTGAGTTTGTGTCGCATTGCACAAGTCTGGCGTCACTCAACGACGCAGGTGCAACCTTTGATGAGATCGCGTGGGTAATCGACAACGTATTCTGATATGAACAACAACGACAACAACGACAACAACACTAACATTGCATTAGAATGTATTGGAGTGATCCTTTTGTTCCTCTCCGTCCTTATGTTCTTCGCTGTACCCTGATATGAAAAACTTTGACAAGGATCCTATGTGGATCATCACTTTGATCACTGTGTTTATGGGATGGTGTATCAGTGCGCTCACCGTTCTCGCTTGTGTAGGCGGTGCGGTTTATCTAATCAGGGAATTTATCCTCAAATGAGCTAGGCTTGTAGACTTGGGACGCGCTTCGCGCGACAACTGGAAAGTAAAGTTCGTGTAGTCTGGGCTGCGTGCGTGAGTCGTGGTGCGGCTTGCTTCGCGCTGTCGCGCTCGCGCCGCATGGAACTTATCAAGTAGCACTTATCAATGGAACTTACCCGAAAGGAAACATGACAGAAGAACATGTGTTGGTCAAACTGGCTTCAATGATCATCAATCACGCAGCCAATAACCCGTCCGAGGAGATTACTCGTGACGAGACGTGGAATCGAGCCATCCTCGGATCTGCCTACATTATTGAACAGACTAAGAATGATCCGAACATTGCCTTCTCAGTCCGCGACGATCATATGCTCGCTATGATCGTAGTCTTTAATGGGGTGTTCATGCGCTCTGTGTCACCGGAATTCTTTGATGCAGTCTATGCTAACTGGAAAGGAAGATTCGAATGACAAAAGAATATGTGTTAGTCATACTGGCTGGGCTAATCAGGAATTACGCCAGCCAAAGACTTTTCGATGGTAACTATAACGAAACCCTGGCTCTACGTTACGCCGTGAGCGGATCCTGCTTCATTTTGAAGCAGGCCCAGACGGTTTCAAGAACCGGTATCACGGTCCACAGCATGCACTTGATCGCTATGGTCGCAATATTCAGGGATGAGCTCTTGGATAAGGTGTCACAGGAGTTCGCACTGAATACTATGGTGCTCGGATTGTTCGCTTTGAAAGAAAGTAAATGAGATGAAATATCTAAACCCAAAGCTGGGCGAGGAGCCCAAAGTCCGCACGGATGCACACCAAATGGTCGCCAAGGCCATGCGCTCGTGGGCCGCACGGCGCGCCGCCGCCGGCCGACCACTCACAACCGATGGCCCGCGCCGCTCGCGCGGTGTCAACTATAGGAGAAGCTCCAAATGAGTCCACGCGTAGGTGCAGCGCAGGCCGCCGCACTGGGTGCAATGCACTCGGCACTGCGCATTGCCGCAACGACTGGCCGCACCACCGGCCCGGAGTTCGATCGTGTCAGTACACTAATGCGCGAGCGAGACGACATTATACTGGATGAAAGTGAGTTGACACCCGAATGTCTCGGGCAATTGTCTGGTGGTAACTGATAGAGTAGTCTGCTCCCATACAGGCTTGGCACGCACATAGCTCAGCGTGTGTTCAAGCTTGAAGGGGTTAGACAACACGACGTTGTATTCCCGACAAACACTAAAAGATAACTCAATGAGTAACAAAGTTAAAGACAAGGTTCAGACGACGGTCAGCCCCGTCCTCGACGACAACGGTCAGCCGTTGTTCGTCGCCATCGGCACGGCGCGACTCCCCATGCTGGAGTATCACACGCCAGAGCACACGACGGTGTCGGGCGGCGTGACGAAGGCGGCCGCGGCGAAGACCCTGTTCCGTGCGTCCATTCCAACGGTCGACTCGGTCCTCGCGCTCGTGGTGGCGGCGATCGCTGCTTGCGAAAACGATTCTGACCGTCTCGTTTTGACGGAGCGGATCTTCGGTCCGTGGCTCGCCACGGCCAGCGACCGGGCCTACGTGCCCGACCCCGTCAACATTGGCGAGACCCAGTGGTCCGAAGAGGCGATGGCGAAGGACCTGTCCTCGCCGCGCACCACCCGCAAGGCTGGCACCAGCATCGAGGATCTGCGCGCTGCGCACAACGACCTCAACAATCAGATCATCCCGATGCTGGAGTTCCGACTCCAGATCCTCGCCGGCGCGACGATCGATTGGGACGAGGTTTCGGCCGCAGTCGGTCGCCACATCCGCGAGGAAGACGCGCTCGTGGAGTACATGGTTACCCTCCGAGGCCAGCTGAAGGCCGTGAAGTGGGCCATCGCGGCTCGGGAGGAGACCCTCCAGAAGGCGGCCAAGACTCGCAGTGCGAAGGCCAAGCGCGCGCCAGTCGAGGCCGTCGCCGACGCGACTGCCGAAGCAGTCCAATCGTAAGGCGTAAGGCGTAGTCAAACGGAGCCCGTTGCTCGCAAGGCAGCGGGCTTAACTTTGCCTATGACAAAACCGTTTAAACTGTAACGACCATTACAGATATGATCTCCTTAACACCCCATGAATTAGGCGACCTGTTATTCTTCACCGACGACATGTCGCTGGACGCGCCGCGCGCATGGGCAGTGCGCCACATCACGGACTTTCACAGCAGCGAGTGCCGTGTAATCTCAGCGGCACTCGCGCTGGCAGTCAAAGATGCGGATCCAAATGCCGACATCCTGTACGTGCAGGTTGCGGGGCCGGAGAATAAGTTTTATATTCTCTGGCGCGCGCCGGACTGGAAGCGCTCACGGCACCGCGCGTTCATGTTGCGCACTAGGTTGGGCGCAGATCGCGCGGCATCTAATGCATTACGCGAGCACACGCAGGAAGAGCTAGCCTATCGCAAGGTTTGCGCAGACTGGTTGGCTCGCGTTGCCTCGGAGTTCTGCACTCTGGCGCCCGGTTACAAGATCTCATGGACGCGCGACTCCATGCTAAAGCTGGCCTCGAAAGCCAACTATGATCTGACGCGTCTCTTCGACGTGCTAATCGACATGCTGGATGAAGACCTTCTGCGGCAAGTATGGGTCGCAGCACCTTACAGAAAAACAAACAAAGATAAATCAAATGAATAAGAAAACAAAGAAGATGTTGGCAGCATACTCGAAGTCTTGCGCCAAGCTTGAAGCAGAGGGAGCTAAGTGTGCTAAGTTTGTGGAACAGTTCAACTCTCTGTGTGCTGAGCACGAAACCATGGTAGAGAAGTATCGCACAGAGTTGAGCAAGAATCGCATGTCGCTGACCTTGAAAGTCTCGTATGCAGGCCAAGCCTGCAAAGTGTTGGAGGAGGAATGCAGGGCTATGCGCGTCAACATGTTCGCGACAGTTGATCCGGCCGACAAGGCATACCTCTTCGAACAACTGATGAAGGACTGACATGCCTATCACGTTAACCAAGAAGGCACTGGGCCTACAAGAAATGGAGAAGACACGGATTGCAAATAGCACCCGTGCAACCGCACTAGCTCAGTGCACTAGCGCCAAGGGGCGCATTGCTCTGGGAAAGGTTAAGGATTGGGCTGGACTTAGTGCCCAACTCAACTACGAAATCTCACCGGGACTCACCTCCCTACCGTGGGAGCGTGAGAACTGGGAGATGTGCCTCGACTGGTTCGTGTCGAGCGCCGTCGCGCGCAGCACTGCACTGTTCGACAGCAAGGCCATCGAGGCGGCCGCAGTTCTCGAAACTGTGGTGAAGAACAATGTCGCCTTCGCTAAAGTTCAACTGCGCCCGCAACAGAAGAAAGCGCTGGACCAAATCATCGCAGCGTACGAGGCCGGCAAGCGGGCCGTGCTGGTGGCAATGGGCACGGGCCGCGGCAAGACTGTGGTCTTCGGCGCGTTCATCGAGTGGCTCAAGCGGCGCGGCACGGTCGACGGGGATAACTTCCTCTTGCCCAAGGCGTGCATCTTTACCAAGAAGCCTGCCGTCTGGTCGACGCGGCATAAGATTGAAAACTTCTTCGACCTATACTGCACAGGCGACGCGCAAGATAAGATGGACGCAGAGGTTGGCGTGTACCATTACAACGCACTCTCCGCCAAGAAGCACGCGTCCAAGTGGAAGCGTGATCCGAAGACTGGCGAGCTACTGCTTAACTCAGTAGAGATGTTCGGGAATGCATTCACATTCCCTGTGTCGGCACTCGTTGAGCCACTTAATCTCGTGGTGTTCGACGAATGCCACATGCTCAAGAAGCGCAGTGCCAAATGCACCAAGCGTGCGCGCGGCATCATGGCTAGCGTAGCTGCCAAGAAATGCTTCTACATTTTCACATCAGCCACGCCGGCCGTGTGTCTGAATGACACGATGTTGTTCAACATCGCTGCCGAATTGGCAACCGATGAGAACATGGCTACGTTTCTTGGCCGCTTCGGCGGCGATCCAAGTCAGGCGGATCCTATTGCAATGCGCAAGTACAATGATTACTTGGGCATCCACATGGTCAAGCCGCCCGATGACAAGCTGCCATACAAGGTTACCAATCGCGTAGACTTGGTAGACTTTCCGTGCGCTGCCACCAAGGAGAAGTACATGGCGGCGGAGGCGGATTA
>Ga0105050_10005619_pt1 | contig 15993 bp, 15 predicted proteins | sample FRY01_FD_78088 | JGI IMG/M metagenome (GOLD analysis project Ga0105050, IMG submission 78088) | Freshwater microbial communities from Lake Fryxell liftoff mats and glacier meltwater in Antarctica - FRY-01 | ecosystem: Environmental > Aquatic > Freshwater > Ice > Glacier meltwater ... | reverse complement strand
CGGTCTGCATCTAGGCAAAATTTAAGCTCTTTTTTTCATTAATGTCATTTTATTTTCTTATTTATTGCGGGCAACAGGTCTGCTTAGGTAGGATATATTTATATGAGGTTAAAGATTTGGAGGGGTCTTAATGAAAATTAATAATCATTTTTTTCTGTTTTTTTATATCGTGGCAGCTTCAACAGCTCGTTTAAGTGCTGCGGAAAGTAGAATTTCTGCCACTCAAGGTGTACTGGCTTCTTCTCCCTTTGGTTTCTTTTTAACTGCTCCAGAGATTACTTTGAGGCTAAGAGATGGTATTTCTCTTACTCTTTTAGAGCCTCAAAAGAAAGGGGTAGCTTCAGAGGTTACTTTAGCTAAACAAATTTCCTCTGTTGATAAAGAAAAAGAGGCAAAAATAGTTGATAAGGGCGCGAGTTATGTGCAGAAAGCAAAAGAATTTGAAGCGAGTTTTCCTGACGGGGTTAAAAAAGATGAGACCATATTTAAGCTTTCTCAGGCGGATAGGCATGAATGGAACAAACTTATTGATTTTTTTATTGATGAATTTAAAAAGCAACGTCTAAATAAGGCCAAACAAGTTCAAATTAAGTCTTTTTTAAAACAAATTCTTTGGGGATTATTTGCATTTGAAGAATCTTTAAAAATAAGGTCATACGACGTATTGGTACCTGAAGATCTTGATTTAGGAAGCGGTATAGTTGTTGATACAGGAATTGAGGCACTCTCCCTTCTTGATGAAAAATCTGTTGAATTTAAAAACCTTTTAACAATAATTTTGAGTGTTGAAAAAATTATATCTTCCTTGAATTCCATGCCTGAACTAGGGTTATTGGATCATGCGGCTGTTAATCCCTTAATAAAAGAGTTTTTGGCAACGACATCATTTTCGGAACCTTCTGATTCTATTCAGAATTATCTTGATCTTATGATTTATTTCATTATTCGCGAAACTGTTCAGTTTAGGTGGACTGGAATTATTAATTTTTTGATGGATGGTTATATAAAAAACACTACTACTGGAGCTTTTAATATATTTATCAATTCTTTCTCACCGCGGCATATTGGCCTTGTTGACGCCATGTTACGGCAGATAGAAGATATTTCTATTTTTAGTCATTATTTTATCAATTATCCAGAAGACTCGGCAGATAGTCTCATGGTTCATGATGAAAAAGTGGGATCAGGAAAGAGGTCATGTCAATTTTTAAAGGATTTTTATAAAAAGATATATACCTTTTTAAATAAAGAAGATTCAAAATATTTGGAAATAGACTATAGAGGTTTTACTGGCAAGTTACCGTCTGAGTTGGAAAATTCACTTGAGAATGTGAGTTCAAAACAACAGTTAGGACGTTTAGCGGTTAGCGAAAAAGCAAGCATGCCAGAAGAATCTCCTGCGAAAGCTTCGAGCAGTAAGAAAAAGAAAAAAAAGAGTGACAAGAAATCGGAGACATTACTGACAAAAACTCAAAAGTTAGATCTTGAAGAAAGAGACCAAGGTGCAGCAGCACCTTTAGAAGAGGTTTTACTTGAAGAAAAAGAAGATAGTTCTGATAAAGAGGTTGTTTTAAAAGATGGTGCTTCTGATAAAAAGAAGAAAAGAAAAAATAAAAAGAAACATGCAGCGGCATCAATGGCAAGCGTTTTAGAAGAAAACAACTTTGCTGGTTATTTGCAGAATGATAGTACAATTTCCTATACAAAGTCTGCGCGCGCATGGCTTAAAAATCCTCAAGAAATTTTGGAGCGTGATGGTTATTTAGAAGATCTTGCGCCAAGGGGTTCAATAAGGGAAACGCGTCGTAATGTATTTTTAAATTATAAACATTTATTTAATGGTGATGAAGAACGGGCCAAGCAGGTAATTATTGATAGTCATGTATTACCTGAGTTGCTTGATAAAATTCTTTTACAAATGCCAACGCAAGAATTGCCAGATGATGCGTTTAAAGTAGAGTCCCCTCTATTGAAAAAAAATAGAGACGGCAGTTTTGATTTTGGAATTTATGAACTGTTTTTCCATAAAATAGGCGATACCGCATTCAAAGTATATCACAAGGTATTTAAGTCTTTTGAGCGCCATCGCATTCTTGGAAATATTCCAGCAGAATTTGCCGACGTTATAGCCCATGAAGAAGTACGTGGAGCATTGCCTTTAGATGAGGATCGACAAGACCCTGATGGGTCTGCTGCCGAGTCTGATTGGGTTCCCGCTGCAGGAGAATGGATTCAAGAATTATTACCAACTATGAATGGCTTAAAATTTATGAATTCTAAAAATGGTTTGGAATACACTTTAATGGGGCAATAAGGTTAGTAAATAATGAAATAGGGGGTTGTAGTAATGAAGCATAGTAGAAGATATCTCATGATAATTATTGTCTTGTTTTTTACTGGTATAACTTTTGCAGCAGACTCTCAAAAAGGAAAAGGAAAGCAGCCTGCTAGTCTTTCGAGTGGAGCCACACCGGGAGGTTTTTTAGAAGTTTTAGGGCTTGAGGATATTGAGTCATTTAAGAACGTTCCACGATCGATGGAAGAATTGGAAAAACTTTCGGCATCGGAGCGAGCAAGGCTTCTTGAGTTATTAACACGAGCTGAGCAGGAGAAGGATTTACGCGGTAAAAGCGTAGAAAGGGCTTCTCAGTCAGGTCAAGCGACATTAACTCACAGTGAAAAAGTTGTTATAGATGGGTATCTTAATAGTGTAGAAAAACAGTTAAAAAAAAGAAAAGTATATCCTCAAAGAGCTGTTCATGAAGGCATGCTTAAATATTGTCTTGTTATTTTTTATACAGCATATCAGTTGCTTGTTAACGAAAATTGGCTACAAAAAATTAGTGAACAGCATCGACATTCAGAACGGATTGATTTTCCTGAGAGATCTTTTGGTAAGTTTACTAAACAGTTGGAAAGTTCATCGGAAGAAATACCTTTTGAATACTCTCTTACATTAAAAATTGTTGCTCTTATTCGTTCCACAACAAAATATATTAAAACAATTCGAATATTGGGTGTGAGATATGATGCATTTGTTCTTAAAAATATTAAAGAAATTGAAGATCTTTTAGCAAAGATTAAATATCAAAAAGATTATTATGATTTTTCTCGGTTTCTTTTTGATATTTTATTAGTGTTAATAGACCAACAGTACGATGAAAAATATTTTAATAGTACGCGTAGCAACTATGACGGTCTTGCTGAGTGGGCAGGTCTTGTGGGCGAAGAAGATGGAGCTGTCGTCCTTTATAATAAGCTTAAACATATTTCGCATGTGATGTCGGTACCGGCGTTGGCGGACGGTATATATTTTAGTAAGCAGCGTAATAATAATGAGTATGTTTTTGTTCCGTGGTTATTAGATCTTTATAAGAAATTACGTGAAATAGCGAAAGATACTGACATTGATTTTTTAAAAATTAAAGTTGGTAATGACGTATATCTGCTTCCTGAAGAAATTTCAGGAGAGCCACAGCTTCTAGCGTCGCCTGAAAAACTTGTTGAAGACGATGGAGCTAAAAAGACTGCTCTTGATGCATCACAATCATCTGATGAGTGGCTTACGGGAATCGTGGCACCCGGAAAAGGAAAATCTTCAAAAGCGAAACATACAAAACCTGTAAAAAAAGGTAAAAAAGATAAAAAGGAATCTTTTAAGTCATCAAAAGGGAAAAAAACTACTGCAGAGGATGAAGGTGAAGAGAGTGATGAAGCAGGTCCTTCTGTGCAAGAAGCTCTGTCATCACTGGCGACTTCTACCAAAAGTAGTAGTGTGCAAGAAGGTGCAGTAAGATTTTTAGAAAGTAGTGCCTCTTCATTGGCCTCACAAAAGGCAATTAATTATTATTCTACCACCTCTAAAGAGTGGTTTGTGAATCCTGATGCAGTAATTCAAAAGTATGGATATCTCAAGATTCGTCCACAGAATGAAGAACAGCGTATGAGAAGGAGGATTTTTCTTGAGGTGCTTAGAATTAAAGGTGATCAAGATCTTGCTTTAAAGAGTATTATAGAAGACCATACCGTTCCTCTTGAAATTGATAAATATGTGATGCGCGAAGAAGGCCAACAAGATGGGAGTGGCATTTTCAGAAAAGAGGTTCCGCTTATCGTCCGTTATGCCAACGGGACACGTAAGTATGGATTTTTTGAAATTATGTCGCGAAAACATTTTAATGGCGCCCATTTTATTTATCACCGATTTTTACGAGAAGCACCTACTAAGGAATTTGTGCAGAGATCTATGAGTTCAGATGATCCAGTGCTTACCTTCCAAGAGTATTTTGATGAGAAAGAAAAGAGTGATTTTGAAAAAATGGCTACAAAGTCTGATGCGGAGTTTGATGGCGAATCTTCATGGGAAACTGCTTCAGGAAATGATTGGATAGAAGATAGTAATGATCTTTATTACATTTTTACTCACAAGACAACAGGAATGCAGTATTATTTACTTAAGGGGGTTTAGAAGTAATTAAACAGACAGTAAAAAAGTAGTAAAAAAGGGCGCTTTGAGAGTGCCCTTTTTTATTGTGTGACGATTTTGATTTTAAAGTAATGGTGGTTCTATGCTTTTCAGTCGAGTGGAGAAACAGAGGTGTCAGCAACCAGTAGCCAGTTTAAGTCGGAGGGCTCATCGTCCCCAATGCTATTTATTTGTGCGGCAAGTTTAAGAGGGTCCTTAAGATTTCTTATGTCTTCTGCAATTTTTTTACTTCGTTCATACATCATTGCTTGAATTCTGGATTCTAGAGACTCTTTTTTTTGTGTGAGGATTTCTGTTTGATCACCTATATAGTTGAAATTGATGTGGTGTAATTGGCCTGCCATTACTAATTTATTTATTGTAAGTAGAGAGAAATTTATCTCATGACAGAGAGTTATTTCTTTACTTAAAATTCTTGTATCGAACCCAAGTTTTTCTGCCTGCGCGCAGAGTGTTATGTACTCGTATCCTATTTGACAGAATTGCGTAATAAGAGTCTTGTAATCATGAGGGGATTCACTAGAAAGCGTACTAGAAATTGCTGTTGTCATAAGGAATAAGGAGAATTTTTTTGCGCAAGATGTGTATGATTTTTTTACGTTCATCTGTCTTCCTCCATTGAGATAGGGGGTTTTACATCTGTTTTACGTGCTATTTTCTTTTTAAATTTTGAGATTGTCTAGTTGGTGTGCAAGTTTTTCTTTTTCTCGTTCTTCTTCTTTTTCTTTTAAAAAGTCTATAACGTCATTGGGTATCTCAACAATCTCTTGGGCTTGTCCCATTGCCACCGCACCCATTTTTGGGGCTACGATTTCTTCTTTTTTAAGCTCGGTAGCCCAAAAACATTTAAGTCTTAATGCTACCCCTGGCAGAACGTTATTATGAAGATTTTCTTCTTCAAAATCTAATCTGCGAGGAGGCATTTGATAGGGGCGGTTATTTTTGCGCTCATTACGAGCCTTTTGACGAGCTATTTCACGTTCTTTTTTTATAGAAGGAGGACATTTTTTAGCGCCTTCTTCAGAACCTTTTAAAATTGAAACAGTCCCTAACGCGAGGCAAAGGCATACTATAAATTTTTTCATGGGCTACTTCTTTAATCCTGTATGTAATTGTTTTTTTATCCTTCCAAAGCAGTATCTGGAGGGTTAAATAGTATGTCATATTGGGGATGATTGTCAATTTGGCTGGGCTTTTGAGGGGGTTAGGAGATTAGGATGCTGCAAAAGTATTATTTATTAATAGAAACGAGAGACGGTTTCCTTAAGGAAACCGTCTCTGTGCAGTGTTTTACTTATATAATTTTTAACAATCAGAACCTTTTTCATTTTCCTGTTCTAAAATAATAGGAAGTATACGTTTGACAATACTTGTGCGCTCTCCGGTTTCATCACGTAAAGTAACTAACTTACTAATAGTACGGCTCGGATGGGTTTTTACTTTTTGAGCTATTTTATTTGCAGCGTTTACGAGTGCCAGAAATTCTGTATTGGGAGTATTATCAGCACTTAATTCGTTAGCTATATTTTTCCCGTTGACGTTTTGCAGGTAAGGCGTCTTATTTTTGGCTACAGAATACGTTTTCCCCCCCCAATAAATAATACGATTGAAATCATCTTCTATCACAGCTTTAGACCTTGGCCGCCCTTTTTTGGTAACTTTGATTTCGTCATGGCTTGCAATGGCTTCTTCTTTAGGTCCTTCTAGAGCAATAAGTGATGTTGAAAGTGTTAATAAAACAAGTAGAGCAAAATAGTTTTTCATATGTTGATTTCCTAAAAATGTATGTAAGGTTTAAATAGATTCTTCTTTTTCATCTTCTTTAATTGATCCAATAGGTTCTATTTGATAGTGTGTGTGCACTACCCAAGGTTTGCCTTGAATGATTGTTTCAAGTGTTGTTGGGGACGAGGCTTTGATTCTTGGAGAAGGCGTGCGTATTGGAGAAACTGGGTCTTCTTTTGAATAAGCTAATTGCAGGCTTTTAGCCGATACCGCGACCTCAGTTTTTATAAATTTTTTAACTGGATCTGTATGTGCTGTTGCCATCGCGTTAAGAGATGATGAAAGCGACAGTAAAAGTATAAATGAGCAAAAGTAGTTTTTCATATGTAAGGCTCCTAAGGCTGTAAGGCTTATTTTGAAGATGTAGAAGATCTATTAGATAACATCAAAGGAGAGAGTTGTTTGTCTGGAAGAAAGCCTGGTTGGCCTAAAAATCGACGGTCTTCTCTTAGTTTTGCATATTTTCTTCTTATATCTTCTTTGCGGCGTTCCATTTCTTCTTGAAGTTGTTTTTCATCCCGAGTATCTGCTAGCTCATAGGTATTATTTTGTGTGGGTTCATCTATAGCAGGAAATAATGTTGAGAGTGAAAGCATGGATACAAGTAAAGTAAAATAGTTTTTCATGGGGAACTTTCTTAATAACTAAGCGTATCAATTTTTATTAAGGTTTATTATTTTCTGCTTTGTTTAATTTTTTTTGTGCAATTTGTTGTCGAAACTCTTCTAAAGTTCGAGGAGTATTATTTGAAAAAATGCCTTTTCCAAATTTTTCTTCGATGGATTTTTTTCTTTTTAATTTAATATTTGCAAGTTCAATTTTTCTGGCATCATCTATTGCTAAAATTGAAGATGAAAATATTGCTGCATAAAGCAGTTTTTTAATATATTGGTTCATAAGTTTTTTTCTATACGGGATTTGAAGATGAACCTATTCTGCAAAGAATCCGCTATTGTCGAAGCTTGATAAAAAATCAGTAAAAGATACTTCTTCTTGTATCTTTGATGAAGTTTCGTATGTTTCTTGTGCAGCAAGTGTAAGAGCATGAACATCTTCCATTTTCATGCTTGCTGTATGAGTGTTTGCAAGATTGAGGCTTTCCATTTTTTCTTCAATGGTTGGTTCTTGTTGGGCAGCAAAATGCTGCGCATACTCTTGGTTTTCTTCTGGGTTAAAATTAAAAAAACGTTCTGTTTTTCCTAACCCATGCTTTTTTTGAGCTACAATTTGCAGAGAGAGATTGGTAATCGATTGTGATTGCGATTTTTTCTTGTCTTCTTTTCCAATAGTCACTTGTAGGTGTGTTTTTTGATAAGGGCTTCTTGTAGAGCGAGCTGCTCGTCGTTCTGCCAGAGACGGTGTAACTGACCTTTCTTGTTCACTTCCAATTAAGAGAGAATTGCCAGCTAGTGCGAAATATAGTAAGAAATTTTTCATAAACGTCCTTCCACTTGTGAAATAGGTGCCTTTTAAGCTTAAGTTTTGCTTTTAAAGGGTTAAATAGTATGCCAGATTGAAAATTCTTGTCAAATAGAATGAGTTTTTTATGACCGAAAGATTTTATGTTTATGAGAGGCTATTATCTAAATATTGATCGCACAGAGATTTTACTAGTAAAGAGGTGAGGACGTGGAGGTTCTTGGACGCTTGTGTTACAGTACTTTTGTATACATAAAACAGAGTTCATTTTATTTAAAATTTTTGACGATCTACAAAGGGGTGGCTCCATGAATATCTCTACGTTGTTGTGGTCACTAGCGTTGAGTGCTTTTTCGAGTGCGGTATTGAGTTACGTGGCCCTTGCAACACCCTTAGGCCCATGGATGGGGCCGACCCTTGCATTGGGAACTATTATGCTTGGTTCTTTTGTGTGTAAATCTCGTAAAGAAATGGTGCTTGCGGTGTGTGCAGGATCGCTTGGCGGTATTGTAGCAACTGGGATTAGTTTTTCTTTTCCTACCCTATTCTTTCTTGATGCCGCATGGTTCACCAGTCTACTTATGTCGCCCTTACAATTTTTTTTAGTCGTTGCAGGGTTAGCCGTTTCAGCCGGGCTTTGTGGCTTGGTCCTCGCACGCGCGTTCAAAAAGGATCTCATTGAAGAACAGAATTTAGCATTTCCTGTCGGTCAATTGGTATATAAGATTATTGACGCACAAGGAAATATAAAACAGAGCAGACAGCTTCTTGCCGGGTTTCTAGCCGCAAGTGGATATGCACTGGCACAGATACAGTATTTTGGTGTTCGTATTATTCCCTTACAAGTGGGTATGTGGAAGAAATATACGTTTAGGTGGTTTACCGTGCCGGCATTGGCATTCGATCTGACAATTGCTCCTATGCTTGTGTCTCTCGGTTTTATCGCTGGACATATGATGACGATTCCTCTTTTGTGCGGAGCATTATTTCGCGCTATGTTGTTTGATCCCGCACGCGGAGCGTTCTTCCCTCAGGTGCCAACGGAGGGTTTTATGTTTGCGGTTTGTTCTGGTATGGTTCTTGCTGGAGCTGCTTCCACGTTGTTTGGAACTTCCCAAGAGCTTTTTAAGACAGTAAAGCGATGGTTACAAACATCGCGTACGACAGCCGTTTATAATTCATGGAAGCAGTATGTAACCAAAGAACTCATTATAACATTGTGTATAACAGTGGCATTTTTAACGTGGTGCAATTTTTCATTTGGTGCGCAAGTGTATCTTATTATTGCAACGGTAGTATGTGCGTATCAAATTGCGGCTATTGCAGGGAAAATTGGTCTTGCGCTGCTTGGAAGATTTGCAACTTTTGTAATGGTACCTGCGCTGCTTTTATTTAAATTAAATGTTTTGCAAATTACCGTTATTGCGGCATTTGTTGAAGTGTGCGCAGGGACAACGACGGAAGCATTATTCGGTTATAAGACTGCCGCTATGGCAGAAGTCGATCATAAGAAAGTATATTACTACCAAGTATGGGGTATTGTTACGAGCGCGTGTGCTGTTGCAATTGTGCTTTATTTTTTGGTGACACATTTTCAGTTGGGCTCAGGGCAACTCTTTGCGCAACGCGCACAGGCGCGGGCACTTCTTATTAATGCTTCTTCCTGCGATTATCGTTTGTTATTTTTTGGAGCGGTGTTTGGCTACTCTCTTAAATATACTAAACTTAACCCCATGTTAGTGCTTGGTGGATTATTGATGCCTTTACATTTAGTAGTTGCACTTGCATGCGGGGGACTGCTGTCGTTTCTTGCTCGTAATAAGGATGTGTATGAACCATTTTGTTCGGGCGTATATGCTGCAAACGCACTCGCTATGCTTTTAGCGCTCTTTATATAGGGGTATTGGTGGTGGCGCTCTGGGCAGTATCTGCGTATACTTTCTATAAATGAGTATCGTTTTTTATGAAAGATTCTACGTGAATGGTTGTGTCTTTTCCTATAAAGAGAGTGGCCTTATAAGTGATGTCATGCTTAATGCTATTGCACATGACAAACGGCTGTCAGAAGAAGTTACCCGGCTGCGTGCCGCGCTAGGTGAGCAGTACGACACCGATTATGCATCGCTGGCAGTACCATTTGATACTGTGATGGTTAACCGCGTACAAGAGCTTGTTGCAGTAAAACAACAGTTACATTCACGTGTGTTAATCATTGTAGGTATTGGTGGTTCTAATCTAGGAACAAAGGCAATTTATCAAGCTCTGTACGGACGCTTTCATAACGCAAGTAATCCAACATTAAAAGTCTATTTTTTAGATACGGTCGATTCTGATCGTATTGCTGAAATCTTGCGCATTGTTCAGTCTGAGCTTGAAGCAGGGCATGCTGTCATAGTGAATGTTATTACAAAATCAGGCACAACAACTGAAACAATTATTAACTTTCATACTATTCTCGCACTCCTTAAAAAATTTCATCCTACGCGTTATTGTGAGTATGTGGTAGTCACTACCGATTGTCATTCTCCTTTGTGGCATAGTGCACAGCGTGAAGGTTTTGCCTTTCTTGAAATTCCTAAAAAAGTGGGCGGTCGTTATTCTGTGTTTTCCGCAGTGGGATTGTTTCCTCTTGCATTGTGTGGAATTTCTCTTGAACGTTTGCATGAAGGTGCACGCGCGGCAATAGAAGAAGGGACCAGGCAAACACTAGAAGAAAACCCTGCGCTTTTAAGCGCATTGCTTTTGTATAGTCATTACACTAATAATGTGACGGTTAAAGATTTGTTTTTATTTTCGCTTGATCTTGAAGCGGTGGGCAAATGGTACAGGCAGCTGCTTGGTGAAAGTATTGGTAAAGAATTTAATAGAAGTGGCAAGCAAGTTATGGTGGGTATCACACCAACCGTTTCGCTTGGTAGTATTGATTTGCATTCTGTTGCACAACTGTATCTGGCCGGTCCTCGTGATAAGTTTACGATGTTTGTAACGGTTGAAAAGAATAAGCATAGCGTCACCATTCCTGATGACCATTCATGTGCCGGTAAAACTTTTGAAGATGTTATGGATGCGTTGGTAAAGGGTACTCAGAGAGCTTATTTTAAAAATAAGCGACCGTTTTGTACCGTGACATTGCCCGAAAAAAATGAATATTGTCTTGGTCAGTTTTTACAATTTAAAATGCTTGAGATGATGTATCTTGGTTATTTACTTGATGTAAATCCCTTTGATCAGCCTAATGTGGAGCTTTATAAAAAAGAAACACATACAATTCTTGGTTGCTAATCTTTTAAAAAATTATGGTCTTTGCACCAAATAACTTTCTATAAAATCAATCAATTCTCCATCAAGCACCAAATCGGGTTGTGGGGATTCATGATTAGTACGATGATCTTTTACCATCTTATAAGGATGTAGTACGTACGAACGGATCTGTGAGCCCCATTCAATTTTCTTTTTTTCAAAGCCCGCAATTTTTTCTTGTTGTTCTTCTTTTGCTTTTTGCGCAAGCTTTGCGTACAGCATTTTCATAGAAGTTTCTTTATTTTGGAGCTGAGAACGCTCACTTTGACATTGTACTACAATATTAGTGGGTAAATGGGTGATGCGGACTGCAGAATCTGTTTTGTTAACATGTTGTCCGCCTGCACCGCCAGCGCGATAGGTATCGATACGTAAATCTTTTTGATCGACTAAAATATTAACGTTTTGACTTTCTGGAGTAACATGTACTCCTGCAAATGAGGTATGACGGCGTTTGCTGGCATCATAAGGAGAAATACGTACAAGTCTGTGAATGCCATGTTCACTCTTTAAAAGACCGTAGGCATTTTTTCCTTTTACAAAGAGCGTAGCACTTTTAAGACCTGCTCCTTCGCCAACTTGATGATCAATAAGTGCTGCGCTGAGTTTTTCTCGTTCGCAAAAACGGACATACATACGTAAGAGTATTTCTGCCCAGTCTTGTGATTCAGTCCCTCCAGCTCCTGAGTTAATGCTTACAAAGCAATTGGTAGGATCATCTTTATCACTTAAAAGGAGTTGAATCTTAAAATTTTTGACGAGTTTTTCAAGACCGCCGACGTCTTGCCTTAGTTTTAGAAGTTCTTGTTCATCATCCTTAAACAAATCAAGAAGCTCATGCATTTCGTTGTAACCCGTAACAAGTGATCCATATTGCTCGTTTTGATTTTTGAGTGCTTGCAGTTCCTTAAGAATGTAGGCTTGCTGAGGATCTTGCCACACGGCAGGGTCTTGTGCTTTTTGTTCAAGTTCCTGTAAGCGTGCGTCAAAAGTCGAGTTAGCCCAGAATGTTTTTATAATTTCAACATTCGGTTCAAGATGTTTAATCCGCTCTTGTAGTTCATCAATGAGCATAATAATCCCTTCTAAAAGTAGGATTAGCATACACTGCTTGCGTTTCTTGGGCAACTGAGGGTCCCGTAGATTCAGTTGCTGCCTTTATTGCAGTGGGTGGTGGCTAGAATATAAACCGCTTTCTTACTAAGAGAGACGCCTGTACTGTGTATTTATAAAAAATGCGTAATCGTGTGATGCAACTTTTGTTGCAGAAAGTGAAATTCCTTCTGTGGTTACTCCAAGGGTAAGTGTTCCATCATCAAACAACGCTTTAGAAAAGTCGTAAGACCGTTCCTTTAAAAGTGTATTGTCGCGAATGGTAACACTACCTCGTAGCATTTTATATCCGTGGGTAAATCCATCCAAGCTAAGGTTTTCATGTAAAAAGCAAAATGGTTTTGCGCAGGGGTGGAAAGCGAATATTTGCATTTCTTTTTTCTCGTCCGCTGAAAGCTTGTGTGAATAATGATAATTTGAATTGTTAGGTACAAGTGGTGTATTTGATCTATTACTATGTGTGTAGTATTGATCAAGTCTGTATTCTATGCTTACAACAAGTGCCGTACCGCTTGTGTTATGGAGTATGACGGTTAACGGGTAACTGTTAAATCCTTGAACAGTACTGAGTGTAAGAAAGAATAAACACGACACGATAAGCTTTTTCATAAGAACTCCCTCCCTTTTATAGTAGCCTTTCCTTTACTATAGCAGACATTGCATCCTGTTTTGAAGAACTCAGATGGTCAGAGTTCACACTCTATAATTCTTGTGGTACGTTAAAGCCTACAACAGATGGAACAGGAGAGGAAAATGGGATTCGGCAAATTATTTATTATTTCGGCCCCTTCTGGTGCGGGTAAGACCAGTCTAGTACAAGAGATCCTGAAAGAGTACGGTCAAAAATATTCCTTAAAGCGCACTATTACTTATACAACACGGCCCCCACGTGAAGGTGAAATTGATGGGGAACATTATCATTTTATTTCGGTTGATGAATTTAAAGATAAGATAGATCAGAATTTCTTTATTGAATGGAGTACGTGGTACGACCATTATTATGGTTCACCACTTTCTACCCTTAAAGGAATAGAAGAGGGCGTTTCCTATATAATGGTGCTTGACCGTTTGGGTGCAAAGGAAGTTTTACAAGTCTGCTCGCAAGCTGTCCTTATATGGATTGAACCGCCAAGCATTAAGGAATTAGAGCGCCGTCTTTTAGGCCGAGGAGATAATCCACACAGTGTACAAGGAAGACTTCGTAAAGCGGCAGTTGAAATACAACAAGAACGAGATGAGCAATTTTATAAGTACCATATAATAAACGACGACCTTTCGGTCGCCGTTTGTGATCTTAAAGCGGTGCTTGCAAAAGAGCTAGAAAAGAGGGCTTACTCTCCATCCTCTTGAGAAGATACTTTATCAGATTCTTCCAAGTCGTTGTCCCGAGCTTGTTGCTTTTGTTGTTGAGTAATGCCTTTTTGCTGTTCTTCGATTTGTTTTTTGACGCGTGCTTGCTCTTTTTTAATGTTTTGCTGAATCTTCTCTTGTTGTTTAGCAAGTTTCTTTCTGTTTTGTTTTTGTTCTCGAGCATTTTTTTGAGCAATTTCTTCTTGTCTCTTTTTGTTTTCTTCTAAGATGTTCTTTTGATTATGAAAGTTTTCTGCCTGTTCGATTGCTCTGAGGTTATTTTGGTCTTCTATAATATCTTCTTTTCTTCGTTCTTTTTGATCCTGAATGTCTTCAAAAAGAAAAGCCGGTTCTTTTGGTTGAGATTTTTCCATATAATCAAGAATCTTTTTTGCAGCAGCTTCTGGGGTTATCCTGCTTGAATCTATTATTAGATCTACATCTTTTTCAAAAGGAAGATCATGCATTCCTCTTGCGAGTCCTTTAAACCCTCCACGTTTTGATTCCCTTTCTTCTGCAATATTAATAGGACACGAGATGAGAAAGAGATAGGGCTTTTTTTCCCATAAACTTGTTTTCATTCCATAGAGAGGAAGACCGCCTTCAAAAATGACGTTTATCCCTTGATCGGAGAAGGATTTAATTGCTTTAGAGAGCGCCTGTAAAAGGTCTTGTACGAGTTCTCCTATAATAGGAACATATTTATGAGTAAGGGGCTCAGCGTAAAATTTTTCAGGATCGGTTATTTCTCTTTCTATTTCGGCTTTTGTTTTAGCTACTTTTTTAAAAGTGACTCCTTCTTTCTTTTTTTCCTTGACCTCATTGCTTGAATCAAGGTCAATCCATTCTTTTGGAAGTGTTTTTAAAAATTCATCCATCCCCAAAATGACGAAAGGCTTATTTTGTTTGGCTAAGAGATTTTGAAGCGCAGCTGATGTTGAAGATTTACCACAGCTTGTCAGTCCGCTAACAAGAATAATCTTTCCAGTCTCATCAGGAATGTCTCGCTTAAAAAAATGGACCTTTTTTTGTGAGGGGATTTCTTTTGAGGGAACAGCTTCATTTCCGACCATAAGAGAGTGGGTAAAAAATAGAATAAAAGAGAGAGTAATTAAGAGAGGTTTTTGCATAACTATTCCTTTATGTATAAATTTATCTAAATAAGAACGTAAAACATCAACAAGATCTTTACAAGATTAAAGCTAATTTAAGCTTAAAATGGTGATATTTAAAAAAAGTTTAAAAAAAGTTACAAAAAAAGTTGACACCATCACCTGCAAATGTATAATTGGTTTTACTTTCGTATAGAAAGTGACGAATACAAAAGGAAACCGGTCTTTGAAATACGCAAGAAACCCGTAAAAATTAGTCCACAGAGAAAGATGGTACTAATAGGATCCACGTAATATTTATTTGGATAGTTTTTGCGATGAAGAGTTTGATTCTGGCTCAGAATGAACGCTGGCGGCGTGCCTAACACATGCAAGTCGAGCGCGAAAGTTCCTTCGGGAGCAAGTAGAGCGGCGGACGGGTGAGGAATACGTGAGAATCTGCCCTTTAGTGAGGAATAACCTCGAGAAATCGGGGCTAATACTGCATACGTCCCTTCGGGGAGAAAGGTGGCTTTTATGCTGCCGCTAAAGGATGAGCTTGCGTGCTATTAGCTAGTTGGTAGGGTAATGGCCTACCAAGGCGATGATGGCTAGCCGGCCTGAGAGGGTGAACGGCCACACTGGAACTGAGATACGGTCCAGACTCCTACGGGAGGCAGCAGTGAGGAATATTGCACAATGGGCGAAAGCCTGATGCAGCGACGCCGCGTGGAGGATGAAGGTCTTAGGATTGTAAACTCCTGTTAAACGGGAAGAAAGACCCACTAGTAATATGAGTGGGGGATGACGTTACCGTTAGAGAAAGCACCGGCTAACTTCGTGCCAGCAGCCGCGGTAATACGAGGGGTGCAAGCGTTATTCGGAATTACTGGGCGTAAAGGGTGTGTAGACGGTTAGTTAAGTCTATTGTTAAATACCCCAGCTTAACTGGGGAACAGCGATGGAAACTGATTGACTTGAGGGTGGAAGAGAGAAGTGGAATTCTCGGAGTAGCGGTAAAATGCGTAGATCTCGAGAGGAACACCGATGGCGAAGGCAGCTTCTTGGTCCATTCCTGACGTTGAAACACGAAAGCGTGGGTAGCAAACAGGATTAGATACCCTGGTAGTCCACGCTGTAAACGATGATCACTAGATGTCAGTTTTGCTTTGCGAAATTGGTATCGAAGCTAACGCGTTAAGTGATCCGCCTGGGGAGTACGGTCGCAAGATTAAAACTCAAAGAAATTGACGGGGGTCCGCACAAGCGGTGGAACATGTGGTTTAATTCGACACTACGCGAGGAACCTTACCTAGGCTTGACATGTAGTTGACCGTCGTGGAAACACGGCTTTCCGAGCTTGCTCGGACAATTACACAGGTGCTGCATGGCTGTCGTCAGCTCGTGTCGTGAGATGTTTGGTTAAGTCCTCTAACGAGCGCAACTCCT
>Ga0105050_10005613_pt1 | contig 15997 bp, 12 predicted proteins | sample FRY01_FD_78088 | JGI IMG/M metagenome (GOLD analysis project Ga0105050, IMG submission 78088) | Freshwater microbial communities from Lake Fryxell liftoff mats and glacier meltwater in Antarctica - FRY-01 | ecosystem: Environmental > Aquatic > Freshwater > Ice > Glacier meltwater ... | reverse complement strand
GAGGCTCGCTATTTCGCGAGCCACACTCGACGCTGTACGTAGTCGGCGTAACTCAAAATAATTTTGACTACCTTGTTAGACACATTGTCGACGAGATAGTCACTTGGGATTTTTGACGGCCCAACTGATTCAAACTGGTGCCGAGTCACCGTGATCGCCGAAACCACACTGTCAGCATCCAGTCCGGTCATTATAAGCACGCCCTCATCAACGCCCTCTGGGCGTTCGTGAGCCTCACGCATGGTAATCGCGGGGAAACCGAGAAGAGAAGACTCTTCGGTGATTGTCCCGCTGTCTGATAAAACACAGAATGAATCCTTCTGAAGCCGAACATAATCAGTGAGGCCGAGTGGTGCCAACGCATTGATTCTTGAATCAAACTTGGTATCGAGTTCATCTAGCCGCTTTTTCGTGCGTGGGTGAAGCGATAAGATCATCGGCATATCAAACTTTTGGACGACACTGTTCAGCGCCTGCACAAATTTCGCCAATTGTTCAGGTCTGTCAACATTTTCCTCGCGGTGAATACTGGCCGTAAAGTATTTATGCGGCTTTAAGGACAGACGACCATGAATATCGGATTTAGAAATGAGTGGGGCATAGAAATCGAGGATCTCTTTCTGCGGGGAGCCAGTCTTGAATAGCCGATCGGTTGGGAAACCTTCTGCGATCAAATTGCGCCTGGCGTGCTCTGTGTATGTCATGTTGACGTCGCTCGTGTGGTCGACGATCTTTCGATTGACCTCTTCGGGGACACGTTGATCAAAACTTCGATTACCCGCCTCCATGTGAAAAATCGGTATTTTGCGACGCTTGGCTGCGATCACGGACAGGCAACTGTTGGTGTCGCCAAGAACTAATAGTGCATCTGGCTTCTCAACTTCCATCAATTCGTCGGACTTCTCGATCACCTTCGCAATCGTTGCAGCCGCGTTAACGCCAGCCGCGCCAAGAAAATGGTCGGGCCGCCGGATCGATAGCTCATCGAAGAAAATCTCGTTCAATTCGTAATCGTAGTTTTGCCCCGTATGGACAAGAACGTGCTCGACTGTTGCATCAAGCGCGGCAATTACACGACTTAATCTAATTATCTCTGGGCGGGTGCCGACAATCGTCATGACTTTCATTGAAATATCTCCTTAAGCGCCTACACCAGCATAGGCACCTTGGTCCTGCGCTAATGCTTCGATCATTTCCGGCCACGACGGGATCCGTATACCCGTAGCGTCCTTAAAACGAGAGCCATTGAGGCTGCGGTCGCAATGGAATGAACCATTAGGGATGACATCGATCCCAAGATTTAGAGCAACATTTAACTGACGAATGAGTTCGTATTTACTAATCGGCTCAGAAGCAACTTGAAATATCCCGTGCAGTGACTGATGGTTAGTGATTATCTGTTTAACGATTATTGACAATTCCAAAGTGGTGAAACCAGAGAAAATCGCGTTGGTGAATCCACTTACCGACATGCCGCGACTTCTCAAAACCCAGTCATACAACCCCTGATGGGTTGTTAACTCTGGCCCAATATGCGACGTTCGGAGCGTTAGCGAATTGGTGTTGGTTACTTCACCCTCATGTTTGCTCGAACCATAGTCATCAGTTGGGTCCGGTGCGTCCGTCTCGCTGTAGTTTCCATCTTTGCCGGAAAACACACAGTCAGTGCTGAAGTGAATGAAGCGCCCCCCGCTAGCCGTTACAAGTTTACTTATCTCATGCGGCAAGACCGCATTAACCCAGTAACTCACTGGGTCTGCACCCATTTCATGGCGCTGTTTAACAATCCCGACACAATTGATTACCGCTTCTGGTCTTAATTCGGTGATTACCTTCTCTAAATCGGCCAAGTTTGTGACATCAAGATCTGGTATCCACATTTTTTCATCAATAAAATTTGTTAAAGGTTGATCGGTCGACGTAGAGCCGCGCGTGGTTCCAAATACTTCAAAGTCTTCCTTCAGAATTCGCACCAACATATGCCCTAGCTGTCCGCCAGCACCAAGAACGAGAACTCTGTTGTCGATCAAGTTCATCATACCCAATACTACCTTAATTAGGTAAGGCTCTGACCACTTTTGAGTACGACACAACTCTGCGTACGATAACTTAGGAGTTAGTCATGAGCGAACTAGATATCAGCTGGCAAATTGAAGTACTTGAAAAGTTAGACACACACATTCGTGAGTTGGGTTCGCTCTTCAAAACCCAAGACCCTTTCCCCCATGCAGTGATTGACAACATCTTCCCTGAACAGTTAATCGACTCGCTGCTCAAGGAGTTTCCCGTTGCGATTGACCCAATGTGGGAAAGATCAACAGATGCAAATATTCAAGTCAAGCTTCGGTCAAACTGGAAAAGCGAACTTGAAATTCAGCCCGTAACGCGGTCTGTGGTTCATTTCTTTAATTCGGGGTCATTCATGACCCGTATGAGTGAACTGACATCTGTCCCTCGACTGATTTCTGACCCATACTTCACTGGTGGCGGACTGAATTGCATTTTGCCTGGCGGCGTTCTTGATGTACACGCCGATGGTAACTGGCATGATTCCATGGGTGTGCACCGAAGACTCAACACTATTTTGTACCTAAATAGAAATTGGGACGAAAAATGGGGTGGACACTTTGAGTTATGGGATCGTGATCTAACTCATGCCGTTAAAAAAATCTCGCCGATCTCGAATCGGCTTTTGGTCTTTGAAACTCATGACTTCACATATCACGGCCACCCAACTCCTTTGCAATGTCCTGCCAATGAAAGTCGCAAGTCTTTGATTTTTTACTATTACACTTCTGCGCCGCGCCCGTCAGGTCAGGTTTTAGAAAACGACCCACATCGAGCATTGTGGAGGAGGAAGTCGTTGAAATCGCTCTAGCAAATACTGGTTGAATTTTTACGCCGGGTCAGTGAGCGGTGTTTGAGTCATTCAATATTCGCGTGAGTCTCGAGTTAGCATTGCTCATAAAATGTGACACCGACGAACTGACTTCAATCCTCTAGTTATGGATCCAGGCAATTTGATCATGACAATGAATGCACGAATGAGCATAGGCATGTTTAAAAATTTGAGGCAAAATTACTCAGGGCTCAAGAATTAATTGCATTACTTTCAAGTCTACTTCTGACCCTTTTAAAACACTTATTATATCGCAGTCAATTCCCCTGGTATCAAGATCTGAAACTTCGCAAAAATTAATTGGTTTATCGTCCGTCGTAAAATAGTAGTGACTGTAGCCAAGCGAATTGAGGAGATTTAAACACCTCTCAACATTCCGATGGCAGAACTTTCGATCTATTGACAGGGCTGCTTCCCAGAAGACCAAAGGTTTGTCTCGAGTTATAATCGCCGTAGCACCAGACAGGACACCAAACTCGGAACCTTCTACATCAATCTTGATTAATGAAACCTTTTGAAGCTCTGTTATTTTCATCTGATCGATCTGGACCATTGGAACAGACATAACTTTCCGCCCAAACGTCACGGTGCTGCTTAATCCCCTGTTTAATAAAGCATCACCGTCAATTGACCGGCGGATTGTCAGTGGAACAAAACCAGCAGAATCTCCTGCCGCCGCTTGAATTAGAGTAATCCGACTCATAATTAACGGGTTAAGTGCGACGTTTCGTTCAAGTTTTCTAAATACAAACGGATCGGGTTCGACCGCAATTACATAGTCAAATTCCTTAGCTAGCGGTAGTGTCCAATACCCTGCATTTGCGCCGACATCAATTGCGGTAATTCTATTTTCCTGGAGTCTAGCTATCATCTTGATGACTTTTGAATAATCCCCCCCCTCGCCAGCGTTGAGCAAATGGCGGTCTAGTGCATCGTTGTATCTAACCTCATACCTGAGGCCATTTCGAGAAATTGTCCGAGCAGGAAGACATGAAAAAATACACCAAAGGGCCAACCTATGAATTGAAGCCAATAAACTCCAAGTAATGCGCCCCAAGTTTTCCATAGTATGCCTTATCTTCAAGAGTACCGGGTGGTTGGAATTTGTTTATAACAAACTCGTCAAATACACATCCCTAGAGTCTACAGAAATACTATTCATCGCAAACGATGCAGATCAAGATGTGATTGACTATCTTGCAAGAAATTATATTCCGCATTTTGTTTTTAACAACAGTGACATTCATCGTAAAGAGTGGTATGTCAACAACGTTTATAGAGCATACAATTATGCTTCGGAAGTTGCGAGCGGAGATTTCTTAATTTTTGTTAACTCAGATATGGCCTTTTCTCCAGGTTGGTTGGAAGAATTGGTGGCATCATATGACGGGAAATCTGTGTTATCACCGCTAACAGTAGAATCTGGAAAGTACGATGCGGCAGAAAATTGTATAAGCAGAAATTTTGGACGAACTTTTCTAGATTATGAAGAGAATGAATTTCTGACTTTTTCTGACAAGGTGAGGGAAGATCTCACCAAAGTTGGTGGCATCTTTATGCCACTATTCATCAAAAAGAGTTTCTTTGAAATGGTTGGACGTTACCCAGAGGGAAATATTGTTCCAGGCACTGATATTTTCAAACCAATTATCGCGTCAAAGGGAGATGAGTTAATCTCCGGTGATGTCGTTCTGATTAAAAAGTTAGCCAAATACGGCATCACACATAAAACAGTTTTCAATTCAGTGATCTACCATTTTCAAAGTGGTGAACTAGAGGATGATAAGGAATCCTCTGAGCATTCTGTGAAAATCGCGATTTGCAATGACATAATTGACGGGGCTATAGGTGAAAAAGTATTCTGGAACTACTTAGTTGATAGATTGCCAGGTACTTTTCCGGTTGACAAAAAAATAGTCGATGACTTCAATTTTGAAGCTAAAGCTAAAGATTATATTCACGAGAAAAATGCGGATTTCATAGTCCAGAACGCAACTTTCATAAATTTTATTGATAGATCACGCACAACAATCGTTTATCTACAAGATGATTTAAGAGCGATGGGTAATGTGAGTGTACAGCAGGAAAATAACCTTAAGTTTGCGGATATAATTATTGCAAATACTGTTCAAATGAGTTTGTCTTATGATGAATACCAAATAGAAATTATTCCTGTCGGAGTTGACAGCAACTTGTTTAGACCTAAGGATATTCAATACTTGCGAAAAGAATACGGAATACCTGACAGGTTCGTCGGTATTTTTGTAGGAAGTTTAAATGAAACTAAAGGGTGGAACAAGGTTAAGGATTTTATTTTAAAAAATCCAAATTTATATTTTATTGTTGTCTCTAAATATGACGAAGTTTTTGAAAGTGAAAACGTTAGCTTTTACCAAAGAATAGACCAAAGCAAGTTGTCCGATCTCTTGAACTGCGCTAATTTTTTCTTGATTGGCTCACCAGTTGAGACGCAGTGTTTGGCTGCCATTGAAGCCAACCTCTGTGGAATACCAGTTTTGATGCCATTAGTTGGAGTTTACAAAGATTTTAATGATAAAGAAAGATCTGAAGTTGGGGTTTTTACAAATGATTTTCAACGAGGGTTACTATCAATCCTAAATTTTGAGGGAAATCCTCGCCAACAAATTTTTGACAGAAAGTTGACAGTAGAAGATTCAATCAAAATGTGGAGAAATCTCTTTGAGAGAGTTGTAATTCAAAAAAGTCTACAAAATACGCAAAGTGTAATCGGTGTTAAAAAGAGTTTGTTTTTTGAAGTGTCGATTGTTATAGAAAACGTCATTAGAAATAAAATTTTTAGACCTATTTTTGGATCTAGGTATTTGAATGTTAGGGACAAGTTAACTCGTAGGTTTATGATAAAGATTACTGTGATGGTTTTAAGAAGAATGAAAATTTATGCTTTAACAAAGTTTGTCAGAGACAATTTATCTAGATTAATTAGATCAGAGTCAGAAATTTAATGTAACGGGTTTGAAGATTGAATATCGGTGTGAAAACACAAAAGAAGAGTTCTTGGCTGATGCATTTTGAGCGCAAGGATCTCCCCCGTGTTCGCCAACGGTGAAAGCATGGCGATGTTTTAGGATCACATCGTGCTAGAGATAAGCACAATCACTCGTGAAGTGGCTCGCAATAGGTTGAATTGCGAATGTAGGTCTACTGCTATGTCGCACTCGGCGTCTGTTCGAAGATGGCAGTGGGCTGGGCGATCGACTCCAGTACCAATTCTGCTCTCGTCGTCAACGCTTTGACGATGGCTATCGAACGTCGTCGCACCACCAACGAGACGCTGTTGCGACGACCCCTTGAACCCAAGCAATTCACATCAAGGGGTTTTAGCGAGCGCGCCGTTAACTTTGGACTTCTTCCCTCGGTGGGAACCATCGGTGATTGTTTCGAAAATGACGTTATCGAGTTATTCTGGAGTCGTGTCCAAGCCGAGCTTCTGGATCTTCGGTCCTGGAAGACTCACCTTCAACTCTCAACTGCCATGTTTGATTACACCGAGGTGTTCCACAATCGCCAACGACTGCACTCAGCGCTAGGCATGCTGTCACTGGTCGAGTTTGAGTTACGATTCAAGCAATTATCAGTGGCGTGATTCAAGAAATCTGCCTACACAAAACACGGTGCATACCAAAACAGGGGTTAGCGCAAAATCTTGGGGAAACCCAGTCCGAATCAGCACCACTCCAACCTCCCAGTAACAACACCAAAATTATTAAGTGTTGCACCAACCGGTTGAACTCACCGTCTACTTTTTATAGGGAACCCCACACCGTGGAACGAACAACTCGCTAGACGATTGTAGTTCCGTTGAAAGCCAAAGACGCAAGAGCGTGCGGCAAAACTCGATGACCTGCCAACAAATACTGCCAACACGCTGACCCAAGGCCAGAGAAAAGAACGCAGCGAGCATAAACAATTCCCCCTTGATACTGGCACCCAAGTGTGCTTTACTCACCCCATCTGCCCATGGGAGAGGGGCACCAACGATAATACAAACGGTCTCAGTTCGCTAACCCAAGCGTGTCCAACAGGAATTCAACGATCCTCACTGCGCCGTGCTTAACTATAAAATGCAAGATGAAATCATCAACCAACCTTTTGCACAAAAAGATCGGAGCCGCCGGTAAATAATATGAAAGAAAATTTTCTTTTCGTTTGTTATAGGGATTGGGCGAAATCAACACATCAAAATCTAAAAATGGAAATACCAATGGCCTTAACGTTAGAAGAGTTGGAAGCTCACATTCATAATTGTAAGGACCTTAAATATATATTTTTTGTGGGCTGGAGTGAAATTGTGCCTCAGGACATTATTGATAGGTTTGAGTGTTTCTGTTTGCATCCTTCGGATTTGCCAAAATATCGTGGTGGCAGCCCAATCCAACACCAAGTTATAGATGGAGTTCTAGATTCGGCTGTGACGATGTTTAAAATGACTTCTACGCTAGATGCTGGACCGATTTATAAGAAACATTATCTTTCGTTGGACTCAAAACTGGACTTGATTTTCATGAAAGTAAAAATAATCAGTTCTGTTTTAGTTAACACGTTCATAAGTGACATCGAGTCTAATTCAGAAATCCAGTTTCACCCCCAAAGCAATGAAGTAGCAACTTTTAGAAAAAGACGAAAGCCTGAAGATAGTGAAATAACGTTAGAAGAACTTACTAGATTAACTGCTGCTGAGCTAAACAGGAAAATAATCTGTTTGGCAGATCCATATCCAAACGCATATCTGGTATGTGCCGACGGAAAGAAGTTGTTCATAAAAGACTCTTCTTTGTGATTGATTTCTTCATGTTTCACGATATAAGGGATAAAAATGAAGATTTCTTCCCTAGGCGATACGACTTACCATCGTTTATTACTCTGGACATGTTTGGTAGAAGCATTGATATTATTAAGTCAACCAATAGGCGGATATTAGGCGGCGGTGAATGTTTTGAAGATTTATATTTAAAAAAGGATTGCTTTAGTGTTCTGACATTCGATGACGGTTTAGTTGATCACCTGCGAATTGCCAGACTCTTAAATCAGGGTAATTTACAAGCTATTTTCTTTATTCCCTATGCACCGGTATTCAAATCTAGTGTAATCAACAGTCATAAAATTCAATTTATACTAGCTTCCACAGATCTTGAGAACTTGGTGTCTGAGTTGAAAAACCTTTACTTTCAGCATTATGAATGGAAATTTAAGAGCGAGATTGATCAGTTTTTTCTGTCTAGCTGGAAAAATAATCTGTGGTCGAGAGAAATGGTTTTTTTTACGAGGGTATTAAGAGAAGCTGGTGATTTCAAGTGGCGGAGTAACACGTTAAATTTTTTGTTCTCAAAATATGTCACTAGCGATGCAAAGTCTTTCGCCTCTGAGTTCTATTTATCCCCAGAGCAAGTGGATGAGGTCTATCAATTAGGTCACCTTATCGGAGGTCATGGAAATCAATCACTCGACCTTAGATTTGAAGGACCGGAAACTATACAAGATGAAATTTTAACTTCAAGAAGATTTTTAAAGAAATATACATCGACCAACTTTTTATACGCTTATGCGAATGGTGGGGTAAATGATCTAGCAGTCGAACTCCTGCAAGCAAATGACTTTATGCTAGGACTAAGCACGGACAACATTGACCTATCTTCAGATCTAGATAGTACCAAAATGAATTTTTTAACCGCAAGAATTGACGGCACAAAACTTGTCTGAATATTTATATCCTTAAATTAGAAGACAAATATTCTTGAAAATCGCGTTGAAACTAAAAAATTTGGTGATGCGTTAACAAACCGGACCTTATCTTTTCCTTTCGCGCGTTGAGATATGAAGGAAAGTTGTGTTTGGCCTCTGAGTTGAGGTAGTCCCCGTGAACCGTTAGATGGGTCCGGGTTCCGTGTTGAAATGTCATTTGACAAATCCACTCAACACAAGGAGCCCAGACCCATGACGATGACAACCTGTCAATGGCCAACTTGTTGTCCTCGCTGGTGGCCACGGGTTGTCTCCGCTGGTGGCCAATGATAGTCCTCGGGTTAGATGCCTCCTGTCCGGTGGGTGAGGCGGTAGCTGTCGCCTGTTGTGGTGATGATGTGGGCGTGGTGGCAGAGCCTGTCGAGTAGTGATACGGCGGTTGGCTGGTCGGGTAGGAACCTTCCCCATTGCTCGAATGGGTTGTGTGAGCCGATGGCGATGGAGCGGTGTTCGTAGGCGGCGGCGACGAGGCGAAACAGGAGTTGGCATCCGGTGTGATCGAGTGGTGCGAATCCTATTTCATCGATGATGATTAACTCGTTGCGACAGATCTGTTCGATGGTTTTGCCGACGGTGTTGTCGGCTACGGCACGGTAAAGCTGCTCGACGAGTTCGACTGCGGTGAAGTAGCGGACCTTGTAGCCGTCGGTGACAGCGGCCCGTCCGAGTGCGATCAGGTAGTGGCTTTTACCTGTCCCGGCTGGTCCGACGAGACACAGATTTGTTGCTTTGTGGATCCACTCGAGAGTGATCAGGTAGTCGTGGCTGGCCCGCGTGATCGTGGACTCGCCGACATTGAACTCCTCGAGTGTCTTGACCATCGGGAACCGGGCGGTAGTCATCCGGTTACGGCAGTTCGATTCGTCACGGGCAGCGATTTCAGCTTGCAGGAGTGCACGCAAAAATTCTTGTGGTGCCCATCGTTGCGCTTTAGCAATGGCGATGATCTCGGGGGCTAGGCGGCGAATCGTAGACAACTTCAACCGTTTCAAACCGGCTTCGAGACCCGGGTCAAGTGGGATCGGTGCGTTACTCATGCCAGGTTCTCGATCCGGTAGGCGTCAAAGGAACGTATCTCGCTGGCAGGCAGGCTGACAACAATGTTGTTACCAGGATCTGATGGTTCTTGAGCGGCTAGTCCAATGGCCAAAATGGAACGGACATCACTTGCTCGGAACCGGCCGAACCGTCTGGCGCGGGCGACTGCTTTGGTCACGTCTTGGGTGCCGTAAGCGGGGATCAAATCGGTGACGATCTCGATGATCTCTTTGGCTAAAGTTGTGACCCCAGCAGCGGCACCGTCACGAATAAAGTTTTCGGCCGGCTCACCTAAAGCGAGGAAGTTGTGTTCGACGTCAGAGCGTGCCCGAGGTCCACGCGACGGTGCTTTACGCGGTGTCGGATAATGCTCATCGAGCACTGAAGCTTCACCTGGTGCTAGTTGCATATGTTGGGCAACGATGTCCCCGACAGGGTTATAGATTCGGACCCGCCCGTCATGGGTGACCACTTCGACGTGTTGTCCGACCAGCATAAACGGCACCGAGTAACGCACGGAGGCCACACGCACCGTCGATAGTTTGTCGACCTTGCGGATCTCGACTTGACCGATGCGCGGTCGAAGCAGCGGCAACGCCGACAGCAAATCACGTTCGATGATCAACCGCTCTGCTGGCACCGCGCAAATCTCGGAATGGACTGCTGCGTTGACTTCGGCACACCACTGTGTGGCAGCCTGATTGATCACGCTCAAGTCATTACTGGCCGGGAGCACAAAATCACGTTTGGCGTAGCCAACCAAATTTTCGACGATCCCTTTCGATTCCGGGTCGGCCGGATGACAGAAATCCGGTCGAAACCGGTAATGGGTCGCGAAGCGAATATAGTCACCAGTTGGGATCACCACATTGGTGACCGTGCCAGCCTTCAAACAGCCCATCCGGTCAGCGAGCACTTTGGCTGGTACGCCACCCAATTGTTCGAAACATTCAGCCAGCATCGCTAACATTGTCACTGACTGTTCGTCTCGGGCGACACGCACGAAGCGGAACCTCGACCACGCCAACACCGCGCAAAACACTTTCAACCCTGTGCCCGGCAGCAAACCCCAATCGATTGCTAAAACGTCACCCGGTGACCACACTGCTGGACGCCGCTGACGATGATGACCTTGCTCAGTGCGCAACACCTTTTTAACTTCGGCTACGAGACGACGAAAGTTTCGGGCAGAACCCGTATACCCGCCAGCGCGGACGATTGGTAACAATCGTTTCGCACTTATCCGACCCTTCGACTCGACAACTTTTTCTTTAACAATCATGCGGGCAATATCGGTGTTTTTCGCCACCGGCATCCGTTCGACTCGTTGCTCATCCAACACACCCTGACGGTGTGCTTCAACCTTGCGACGCACAGTCTTGGGGTCGACACCGCACATTGCGGCAGCTCCCCGATATGTGCCCACACTCTCAAACGCGGCAATGCAATCCATATTCTTCCTCGCTGTCAACATTGTGAATAACCCCCGGGTGATAGAACCGATATGACTTGACGTCAATCACGATCACCGCCCGAAGCGGCCAAAACTGGGATATCTAACACACCACAGTGAGGACTTTTCTTGGCCACCAGCGAGGACTATGACATGGCCATGGACACAACCCCCGATTTCGGTGCCGACACGACTACAGCCGAGAGCCTCCAAGTGGCCGACCCGATCACCGAACTGTTGCGCCACCACGCCTGAGAGCTCATCGCTGCAGCCATGGAAGTCGAGGTGCAGGCAATGATTAAACAACTGCGTGCTGGTGGCGTCGACGTGGTGTGTAACGGTTACCTACCAGAGCGTGCCATCACCACGGCCATAGGTGACGTGAGTGTTGAAGTTCCACGAATTCGTTCACGTGACGGCGTACCAGTGAACTTCGTTTCGTCAATGATTCTAAAGTATCTGCGTCGCTCGTCGTCGATCTCAGCCTGGGTTTCCTACGTCTACCTGAAAGGTATCTCTGAAGGCGACGTCGCCAAAGTGCTCGAGGTGATACTGGGCGAAGGGGCCAAGAAACTCACGCCTTCGGTGCTATCAGATTTGAAGCGTGACTGGACACGTCAGTTTCACGAGTGGCAGACCCGTGATCTTTCTGAAACAACTTTCACCTACCTTTACGCCGACGGCATCTACCATAAGATCCGTGGTGACAACCCCAAAATCTGTGTGCTGGTGCTGATGGGCGTGGACGAGCAGGGAAAGAAGCACATGATTGCTTTAGAAGACGGCGTACGCGAGTCAACCCAGAGTTGGCGTGAAGTGTTACTTGATGTCAAAGCCCGCGGGCTGAACGCAGCCAAGCTCGCCACCGGTGACGGAGCAATGGGCTTTTGGGCGGCACTGTCAGAGGTCTACCCGTCGACCAAACATCAATGTTGCTGGATGCATAAAAGTGGAAATGTTTTGAGCTACCTGCCCGAGAGCATCCAGGTGAAAGCCAAATTTGACTTGCACCAGATCTGGATGGCTGAGAGCAGAGCACAAGCCGAGCAGGCAATGACGCTTTTCGAAGAGAAGTACGGGGCAAAATATCCAAAGGCCGTTGAGTGTCTCACGAAGGACCGTGGCCCACTGCTTGCCTTCTATGATTTTTCGGCTGAACACTGGTTGCACATCCGCACCACCAATCCCATCGAGTCAACCTTCGCGACGTTGCGCCACCGCACCAAACGCGTGAAGGGTGCCTTCTCCAAGGAAAGCGCGTTGGCCATGATGTTCCAATTAGCGCTCGAAGCCCAGAAGCGTTGGCATCGCATCGCCGCCGTAGAGAAGTTGGGCCAACTCATCGAAGGCGTTCGCTTCGTCGACGGAGTCGCACAACTCACAGCCTGACATTCTTCAACGACGAATACATCATCAAAGACTTCAATCGCCACGCCCATGCACTATCATCGTCACTGACATTCACGCACGAAGTCGAGCCCACTACAAAGTTCGCGGACTCCTCACTTCAAGGTGCCAAACACAAGATTCCCGCATAACTCTCGCGCGTTTCGTTTTCCACAAAAACCTTGCAATAACGAGCACAGCCCATCCCTCCGATGATAGTGGCATTATGAATTACCCCGAGAAAATCTGAGAAAATATTTTTAGACACGTCGCGGCACGTTGTAAGCCAAGTCGTTGGAATAGCTCCGGAAGCCGCTGATACGGTAGAGACCTTTGTGACGGCCCCGACCTTGGCGTGCCGTGACATGGTTGCCCCAAATCGCTGACGATTCGATGCGGGGTCTTGTGCCTAGGGTTAGAGACAACCGATACACGCACCTTTCCGCTGCGCTTGTAGATGCCAAGGACCTAGGTCTAATTCCCAGCTCCTCAACCACGTTGGGCCCTTTTATTTCATAGGGAATTTCTTCGACATAGTTTACTTTCATCCCATCAGAAAGGTCAGTTCCGTATTTGTGCCGCAGCCAATCAAGCCACGTAAATCAGCGTCGGTGAATTCACCAAGTGCTGGACGGTTTGCAAATATATTTCAAGCCCCTCTGCTAAACTTACTTGATGAAAGTTAATTTGCGAACATGGTTAGGTTACGACACAAGTTGGCACATCATGTTCTTGTCATACCTTTCTAGGGTACTCGAACCAGAGTGCTACGTGGAAATAGGAATTTACGAAGCGTCCACATTTAATCGCGTTAGTAAGTACGCAAAGTTTGCTATGGGGATTGACGTGAACCCCAAAGCAGGTGAATTTATTAAGTCAAAAGAAGCTAAATTTGGGTGTGGTACAAGTTCTATCTTGGAATCCATGATGAGATGTTACGGGAAACAAAAGATCGACCTAGCGTTTATTGATGGCGACCATAAAAGCGATCAAGTTCTTGATGATTTTGCGGAAATCTCCAAATATGCAACTGATGAATGCCTGATTTTGATTCACGATACATGGCCGAAAACACTTGCTGATACTGCCGAAAATAGATGTGCCGATTCCTTTAAAGTTCCCAAAATGATCCAAGAATTTACGAATGGAGATTGGGGTGCAATCACAATACCCAATCATCCAGGGTTAACGATCACACAAAGATCGAACATTCGGCCTACTTGGATGGTCTAGGAGAAACAACCGTTTTGTCCAGAATATTTGGGTTCTTAATAATCAGAAACGAGATTGAGTCCGGGCATCTTGAACGGTTTCTCAAGTGGAACAAAGATTTATTTGATTTTCTTCTTGTATATGACGACGCGAGTGATGACGCTACGGCAGAGATTATTGAACCGTTTTGTGATGTACTAATTAGGGGAGAATTTCCATTATTTGGAAGTGAAATTCAGAACCGACAGATTCTTTTGGAAAAATCAGAATACTTGTTGTCAGATGATGATTTTATTCTATGGCTAGATGCTGATGAAGTTATCTATGCCTCTAAAACACAATTGTTAGAAATTTGTGACGAATTACTGCGAAAGGATTATGATGGTGCTCGACTGCCGCACATTAACCTTTGGCGCTCCGAAGATTTCTATCGCATCGATGACAGTTACGATAATCTCTACCCCATACGTCTATGGCGCTGGCGCTGGGGAAATAAACTTAAATTTATCGCGGTGCAAGGCTTACATAATCAACTGTACCCAGAGGGAATGCGAACGATAGCCAGTCTTGAAATGCCAGCAGTCGTTCATTATGGCTTCGCTAGTGAAAACCTGCTAGTTCAGAAATACGCAATGTATAAGGCGCATGGTCAACGAGGTAAGGCCCTTCATCGTTTAGTTAGTGAAACTGGATTGGAGACCCGCCCAATTTCTTCTCGGCGTCAGCAACTCGGCAATCGGTGGCCCAATAATCCTCAGACTCAGATACATGCACCTAAACAACTTGAACAGACTGCATGGATGCTGAAGGCTCAACTTGCCTACAAGAAACACGAGCATTCTCGAGAGCCCAAGGTAACTCTAATTTCGCTGATTTATTCCAGTGATGAGTGGCTTGAATTTGAATACTCCGAACTCCTTAACATTAAATCTGCATTTGCCGAAGGCGAAATAGAAATTTTGTTTGTTGCGAACAATCCCACACCAGAGGTCAGGGATTTCTTGAAAGAAAATTTGATACCTTACATAGAGCACGAAACTACAAAATATCCAGACAAATGGTTGCCAAACCACATGAATCGAGCATACAACCTCGGAGTGATCGCCGCGAGGAGTAAATATGTCTTTTTGACTAATTCTGATATGTCTTATGCGCCTGGGTGCCTCGAGAATCTTCTACGGCACAGTGGTGAGCATTCATTCCTTACATCACGACTAGTCGAGATGGGGCGGATGCAAACTGGTCCGCATGGAATCGAAAAGAGCTTTGGATCGAATCCCAGAAATTTTAGACGAAACCAATTCGACAAATATAGTTTTCGGATTAGGGAAGATCGGCGAGAATCCGGCGGGTTATTCATGCCTTTGTTAGTAAAACGCGCAGATTTTTTATCTCTTGGTGGTTTCCCAGAAGGGAACTTAACAGACGACTCAATTGAAAATTATTTAGCAACAGGAGAAGTGAGCAGTTATGCACTTCGTGGTGAAAAGTGCATTCCGGGCGACAAGGCCTTATTTGATCGTGCCGCGCTTCTTGGCCTTAACCACGTGACTGTTTTTAATAGTCTCGCCTACCACTTTCAGGCCGGAGAACGTACTGATGAGAATAAAGCGAGTTCCGTAAAAAGGTCAGGTATTGGAATTTTCAATGATCGAATTACCGGCATTAACGGTGAAACGGTTTTATGGGGTGAACTTAGCGAGCGTTCACAAAACCGCGGAATACGCACAATTGCTTTTGGCGGTCCACAATATGGCACTAGATTCATATATTGGCTGAGATCGAGTTTGGTTCTAAGTCGAATGAAGATTAAACCAAGAGTTGTCATTAGCAATGCCACATTTTCATACCCATATGTTGGATCCTGGCGAAGGGTCGTAATAAAGCAGGATTCGCCATCTGGGAACGAACTTAAAAACCGCTATTTAAGATTTTTTCAAAATGTAGTTTTACGTTCTGCTGACGTCGTCATAGCCAATGATGCTGATTTTGTATCCGCATCGCGACATAAGGGAGTCGATTGGATTGTTATTCCTATTTCCCGAGAGTTCAATGGCACCAGAATGTCATTGATGTCACCGACGAAAACACCGCGTTGTCTTTTTGTCGGTGCATTCAACTCTGTTAAGGGATGGCCAGAAATCAAAAGTAATGTAATCAGTCGAACAGATATATTTTGGGAAATTGTGAGTAAATACGAAGACGACAACCATGGACTTCCAAACGCT
>Ga0105050_10005612_pt1 | contig 15998 bp, 18 predicted proteins | sample FRY01_FD_78088 | JGI IMG/M metagenome (GOLD analysis project Ga0105050, IMG submission 78088) | Freshwater microbial communities from Lake Fryxell liftoff mats and glacier meltwater in Antarctica - FRY-01 | ecosystem: Environmental > Aquatic > Freshwater > Ice > Glacier meltwater ... | reverse complement strand
TCTTTGTATCAGGAAAAAATTGATGTCCTTTGGCATGAAGATGTCTGGAAGCATGAACAGGATATCGACGCGTTGATTGAAAAGGTGCGAAGTCGTAAGTACGCCGGCCGTGATATTACTGCGCTTAAGCTCCTACAAGGAAACGTACCTCTGATGGCGAAGTTTATGGATAAGCTCGTCCCCGATCTCCATGACATAACGTCTATGGGCGAATCACTTGTGTCTGCTGATACGGTCGCCCTTCGTATCGCCGCACTGAAACATGATAAATGATCAAGCTCTTGCCCGTGCATATTCACCCGTCGATATGGGACACCGATCATGACGCGCTTTTCCATGTTCAAGAAAAGTATCCTATAGGCGGGATGATCTTCGGGCATAAGATCGTTGCAACCGACCTTGTAGAATATCCGCATGATTCAATTACAAGGTGTCTATGTCCCAAGAATATTAACTCATCCGTAACTCATCCGCGTAGAGTATTGATATATTATGACGCTCCCTGAGTTTAGAGCTTACGCCACGGCGCATATCCCCGTCTTCACGGAAGACATCGCCTTGCTTGCAACCGCGCAAGACTGGGTGGCGTTGCGTTCATATTTCCACCACGCCGCGCTACCGGAGGAACAAGCCATAAAAGCTATCCTCTGGGGGCGTTTTTTCTTACCGAATTACTTTCGTAGTGCAAGCCCGATGTACCATTATGAGCTGGCTTACTACATATTTTCTAAGAAAAACGAGTTTGTTGCCGCTCCACGTGGTCACGGTAAAGCGCAAAGTCTAGATAGTAACATCCTTACGCCTACGGGATGGCGTAAGATGGTTAATATCCAAATTGGTGATTATGTGATGGGGGCAGACGGAAAGAAAAAACTGGTGACGGGGCTAAGCCCGATAAAAGAGATGGATTTATATAGGTTGACTACACGTGACGGTCGTAGCACGTTATGTAACTTGGATCATATATGGTCGGTCACGTGTCCGAGTAATACAGGGCAACGCAAAATACTGAAAACTACTAAAGAGATTTTAAGAAATTTTAAGACTGAACGTTACGATAAAAGAAACAATAAAAAATATACCGAACATAGGTATTTTATTGACGCGTGTAAACCTGTTGAGTTTGAACAAAAAGATATGGCAATCGACCCGTATACGTTGGGGTATTGGTTGGGTAATGGAAGCAGTGCAGGGGGGCGAATCGCCACGAATGATGCAGAGGTCTTAGATTATATTCCGTTCAAATGGACAAAAAATAAAGCAAAATTCATGTATGGTATATATGGGTTGATGACGTTACTTAGAGCCCAGAAACTGTTGGGTAATAAACACATACCAGATATTTATAAGAATGCCTCCATAGAGCAAAGAACAGCGTTACTACAAGGACTGTTAGATTCAGATGGAAGCGTGTCGTCAGATGGTATGCAGGTTCAGTTTACGAGTGCTAGAAAGAAACTTTTTGATGATACGGTTGAATTATTTAGGAGCTTGGGGGGAACAGCCAGCATAGGGGAGGTTTGGAGCAGGTTTGATCAATTTAGTGAATATAAGCATTCATATAGATTCACGGGGAGATTACCTAAGCTGATACAGCCATTTAGACTGAAACGGAAAGTAGAGAAGTGGAAAGGTAGCATAAAGACAAAAGCGGCTATTGTTGATATTAAGTTTGAAAAAAGAGATTTAGGTAAGTGTATCAAGGTGGAAGATGAATTGTATATTACGGATGATTACTTGGTCACGCATAACACGTCCATAATCCAAGGTTGTCTGAGTTTCATAGCCGCGCATTCGCTTGAACCGTTCGTGGTGCTTATTGAAAAAACATTTCGTGAAGCGTCTGAGGTTTTATCAGGTGTGCGCACTGAGTTTAGCGAAAACGAGATGATCAAAGCCGTGTATGGCGAGCTTGTATCCAAAACAAAGCTAGGTTTCACGCCGGATAAGGTCAAAGACGCGGAAGGCGACATGCTTATAGGCGGTGTCCGGTTCAGGGCTAAGGGCTTTAACACACCTATTCGTGGTATGAAGGCAGGCGAGTTTCGCCCAAGTAAAATAATTTGTGACGACGTAGAAAGTGACGATCATATCCGTTCTGAAGATCAACGCCGTAAGTATAAAGAGAATTATACGCAGGGCATTGTGCCGTCGGTTGATCCGCATGGTCATGTAAAAGTGTTCGGTACGATCCTATCGGAAAACAGCTTGCTTGCCGACTTAATCGAATCGCAAGGCGGTATGATATATTCGGCATTCGATCCTAACCTAAACATTGAGACGGACGTGGATCAGATCAAAGCAACGATCCTGTGGCCTGATTGGTGGTCGTATGACCTGCTAAAGCAAAAGTATGATGAAATGCAGCTTGAGGGGCTTGGAGGTAGTCGCTTCAGTCAAGAATTTCTTAACCGCCCATTGTCCGAGGATAACCGCATATTCAAGAATGAATGGCTACAGCAGACGTTTACGGATGACGACCTGAAACTAAGGGCATTGGCACGATTTGTAGCGATTGATACGGCTGAAAGTACGAATGAAGGGGCTGACTGGACATTCGCTACCATTATTGACTGGGATATTGAAAATAACTGGTTTGTACAACACGCGAAACGCAAGCGCGTGAATACGCCTGAACTTATCGACTGGATATTTGAAATATGGCAGGTGTGGAAACCTGTGCGTATCGGCGTTGAAAAGCGTGCGTTTGAAGATCAGATCAAACCATGGCTTAAAGTGAAAAGTGAAGAGACCGGTATCTATCCCGTGGTGGTTGAGCTTGAACATCATGGCAAGTCTAAGCTCGCTCGCGTTCAAGGTGCATTACAAGGACGTTTTGAAGCTGGTAAAATACTATTTAGATCGTCGCCGAAAGACGATACGGGAGTATTAAAAGGTGAACTGTATGACTTCCCAAAGGGTAAGAACGACGACGGATGTTTTGTCGCGGGGACTAGGATTTTAACCCTATTTGGAGAAAAGAAAATTGAAGATATCAGAGCTGGAGATCGTGTTATTACACCGTTTGGACTCGCCTTAGTCTCTGATCAGTGTGAAACACGACAACGGGAGATTGTTACACAATTTGGGTTAACAGGGACTTTAGATCATCCTGTTCTCCAGTATGGGCAAGGGTTTGTCGCATTCGCGCGCGCTAGACAAAATAATCTTATATTGAGCAATCTAAAATCCCTTGTGTACTTAGCAGTTTTGCTAGAGTCTTTTGGGGCGGAAGAGTTTATATTCTTATCTTGCAGGGTTGCTATTACCTACGCCACGAGAAAGGCACGAAAAAAAGAAAGGGCATCAAAGGTTTTTATGTCGACGTTTGGGAGTTTTATAATAAAAAAACAGTACCTAAAGGCTATTGCGTACACCATAAGGATCATAATTCGTTTAATAATGACTCTGCTTACCTTGAGCTTGTCGAAGGGTCTAAGTATGTACAAAAATGGGGCTGTAGTGCCTGTTGCAGGAGAACACCAAAAGTTATACAATATAACGGTAGCCAGGGATGGGATGTATTTCGCGAATGGAATACTTGTTTCAAACTGTGACGCTTTAGCCTACATAGCATCCGTTGGTAATCGTCCATACGTTAAACAAAAAGAACGTATGAGTGGGGTAGAGCGAGAATTTTATGAGGAAAAGAATCGTACCGACGCTTTAAGAAATAATAGAATGATGAATAAGCTATGACTTCTATCGCCGACCAAATCTTAAAAAAGCAGGATGATGACGCGCAAAAGAAACATGAGGAGAATATTAAGAAATGGGAAGGTATCGTTCAGGAAATCGTTGATTTGTTAAAGACAAAAGAGCTTTCCATGGCGGAAGCGCAGAAAATCTTACAGGCTTGCGCTACAACGCTTTCCAATAAGATCGGTGAGCAGAGATTTACTGATTTATTTACTGATGTATGATCCAGCCTGAAGTTGTCGAAGGTATCAATGTAGAGCCATTTGAATGGTCTAAGGATGAACGCAAGTTTGTCACGGATGTTTGGGTTGAATTTTGGAAGATGTACACCATGCGTACGGAAGACCTAGACATGCTTGGTAACGGTCGTAACATGCAAGACTTTTGGGATGATAGTAACCGTGATTATGCGGTTGTGCTTGATACCATTGAAGATAGTAATGATCCGGTTAAGTCATATCAGACAACAGTTTCACGTGATAAGTCTGATGTATACATTGCGAACTTAACAGGCCAGCTCTTGTTTCCTGACGTTATCGCCCAAAACGTAGAACAAGCGATTGATGTAACCGTGTCAAGGCTTAGTGCCAGCATGCTGTACTGGGCGCATAGGCAAGATGGGTGGCCGACGGAAACAGGCGAACAGAAGAACTCCCGGTACATCCATAAGATGGTCGTCGAAGGTACCGTACACGTGCTTGATATCGTCACGAAAGACGGGCTTGAAAGTGAGCTGGTACCGAATGAGGAAGTGTATATCGGCAATTTTTGGCAGCCGAACATTCAAAAGCAAGCTAAAGTATTCCGCGTAAAAACTAATGTATTATATGCTGAGGCTGAGGCAGACTTAGGCCATTTAGATAACTGGCAGTATGTAAGCTCGAATAACTGGGTAGACCGATGGGGGAGTGAATTGCCTTTCTTAAAAGATGGATTTGAAGGCATTTTGAAACAGGATCGCGTCACGATCATGTATGTCTGGTCACGCGCGTCAGGTGAACAGCTTGAACAGCTTAAAAAAGAGGGCAAGGTCAAGAAGTCTACCAAGCGAGCATGTTTCTATAACATCATCGTGAACGATATTCTGATGTTTCCGCCTGATAATTTGTTGCCGTATGCAGACGGTTATTATCCGATTACGAAGGGGAAGTTTTGCGAGTTTGCCAAGTCCGAGTTTTATTATGGGAACTCCATGCCGAATAAGGTTATGGAAGACAAGCGATGGATTGACGCTTGGAAAACGGCTATCAGATACAAGGCTAAGCTCGGTTTGCTTAAGCCTATGCTCGTTATTGGTGGGCATATTGATGAACAGATCATCTTGCCATCCAAGATTACGGATATCGAGGCAGGTGTAGAGGTTATGGCTGTCCCCGGTGTATCCGATGGAATAGGAAGCGCGGATATTCAAATGTTGCAGCTTGCCGAGGGGGAGATTGACCGGGGGTCGGTAAGTCCGCAGACAAGTGGCCAGCAAGGTGGAACGCAAACCGCGCGTGCAGCCGTCATTCAAGCGACGAACGCAGACAAGCTACTGGATAGCTTCAGTAAGCAGGTAGCGTTTTTCATGCAGTCACGATCATTCCCTATCTTAATGCGCTTGTTTGAGCTTATCCCTAAGCGTGACATCAAGAAAATTGCTATTCCTGATCAAGTGTTATCAGACGGCTCGCAAGGCACGTTTGAAATTATCTTTGAAAATCCCGGTAAGATGGATGAAATGCAAGCATTACAGGCCAGCATGGAACTGGAACAAGGCGAACGGATGAGTAGAAAAGAGAACACGCCAAAAGAAACGGTAAAGGTAAACCCTGCATATCTTCGAGACTTGAAATACTATCTATACTCGGATGCAGGTAATGCGTTGATGGATAAGAACGTCATGAAGCAGCAGAAGTTTGAACGTGACTTCGTCCAGATGCTTAATATGCCTGATAAGATCGACGGTATGGCCGCAGTTGATTATTGGCTACAGCTTAATCAGTACCCTGACCGGCTGAAGGCTAAAGCTAAGCCACAAGGCCCAGAGGCCGCACCGGAAGGGCCACAAGGCCCAGAGGCCGCACCGGAAGGGCCACCAGTCCAAGCTGATGCAGCAGGTGCCGCGTCGCAAGCACAAGGGCTAGGCCAACTACCTGGACTAGCACCATAGGACTATGGACGATCAACAAATCATTGATAACGCGTTCTATGAGCGATTCAAAGGTTATGATGCCTTGTTTCAAAGCGCGGATGAACGCTTGGCTAAATCACCGGAAGGTGAACGCCGTGCGTATTACCTGAAGGCGCAAGACTTAGTGATGCATGAAGTATTAAAAAGTGAAATCGCCGATATGAAGCGTAAGCTGTATAATGAACTGGCTTTACGCGCGAATACGGAATTGGATAGGCAGGGGTATCGTATGACGCTGATTGCCTTGCAAGATTTTGAAAATAGATTGTCGGCACTAGCGTCTAGGTATTCTGTTAAGCCGTTAGAGGACTTTGCAAATAAACTGTAATATAGTAAAATAGAGATATGCCCACCACAAAGCCCACCGCAAAAGTACCACCTGTGATCGAAGTGATCACAACGTAGTAGTCTTCCGGACAATTTAGTCTCGCATGTGGGTAGAGTTTTGCCGCTCTATCTAAGGTTCGCGAGACACCTTAGAATTAGAACGGCAATACCCTCCCCATAAAGGAGGGTATTTTATACATGGAGTATACGCCTTGCTCCGAGGCACATTTCCTTATGGACAATGAAAAAACAGCCGACACCACGGCGGAAACCCCGGTGGCAGACGAAACTGTAAACGAGGATGATCAAACAGTCGAAGGCGAGGAGTCGGAAAGTTCAACCGATAACGAGCAAGACGACGAAAAAAAAGAAGATCAGACTGACGAATACGAACAAGAGCTTAAACGGCTTAAAGATGAGCTTGATGAGAAAAATAGACAAGTGTCTATAAAAGATCGCGCCCTGCAAGCGGAAAAGAAAAAGAATAAAAGCCAAGACCCTGCACCATCCTTTGATGCAGAAACGATCAAAGCTGAAATTAAGGCTGAATTGAAAGCCGAACAAACGCTTAGCTCGATGGCCGGTAGTGATAGTGAGTATGAACTCGCTATGCACCATTACCAAAATTCAATCGTGCGCTCAGGCGACATGGTTAAGGATTCACGGCATGCTATCGCGCTTGCGAACGCAAATCGTATCCAAGAACTTTTAGACCGCGATCATCTAGTGGAGGAAGGCCAAGCACGGGGGATTTCCTCTATGTCAGGCGCATCACGAGGTGACGGGGCTTCATCAAAGGCAAAATCCCAGCTTCGTAGAGAAGTTGAGGAACTTGTCAAAGGTATCAATCCAAAAGCTGTTAAGCACGTAGGCAAGTACGTCTCGCGCTAACAAATTAAATAAACATTCATATGGCACAGGGTTTTTTGAGAATTTCAGGCCCAGAAGAAACAGCAGAACCTGTCATCGGCGCAAACTCGGTAGTTTTTGCCGTTGGATCACCAGTAACACTAGACTCTAGTGGTTTTCTTGCGTTATCCGCCGCAGGTGACAAGGTTTACGGATATTGCGTTGAGGAAATCACGATGGCTTCAGACAACCAGACGGTGGCAAAGTACCAGCCAGCCGTTGTCTTGCCTGATAACGTCGTTGCTTGGTTCGATGCGGATCAAGACGCAACACAAACTGATATTGGTGCTTATGCCGATATCGCTTCAGTCTCTGCAGGTATCGCAACGCTTAACCTTGCCGCAGGCTCAAGCGGACAATTTATTGTCTTGTCGATTGACCCGTATGGTGATGGTGACAACAGCATCGTTGCCGTTAAGGTTGCAGAACCTCAGGTACTAGCGTTCGCTCAGGCTTAATTCACGATAACGTATAATGTAATACTATATGTCAGCACCAGTAATGCGCACTACCAATACATTCGCGGATGTCGTGAATGCAAGCGTGCGATCAATCTTCGACGTATCGTCTGAAGATATCAATTCACAAATAGACGGGATGGAACTCTTTACGGTGTACAGCCCCGATGCACCGGCCGAGCAACTTTCCGCTATTGCCGGAGCAGGATACGGAACGCTTACAATTGAAGGTCAAGCCTATGGCTCGAATCAATTGTGGCGTGACTATCCGACGACGCTTACCTTGCGTAAGTATTCGTCAGAACTGGCTTGGACGGAAGAAGATGTCCACTGGCTTGAAAAAGCAAATCAGCAGAAGCGTGAATTCCGTGTGAACTCTATCGCTTCAAATGGCTTGCGACCTCTTGTTGGAAACATCAATCGTGACGTTGCTAAGATGTTCTATCTTGGTTTCGGAACGACGTTCTTCACGGGTGGTGATGCAGTCGCTTTGTTTAGCGGATCACACCCGATTCGTGCCTCAGGTGGTACGCAGTCTAACATGTTCCCGACCACGCATTTGCCATTCTCGGCAGCAAACTTGGTCACGGCGATCAACATCAAGAATCGCTTTCAACAGCCAAACGCTGTGCAAGCACGTAAGGTACGTCGCTTCCGCGTTGTTTGTTCCGTTGAACTTGAACCTACCGTTCAGCAAGCACTTCTATCCATGTATGGCCCGTCTAACGCAAACTTGGGTTTGCAGACAGGCTCCAAGTACGCGTTCTCAGAACGAGGCGTGGACGCAGGATACGTTGTCTTGCCTGAAATCCCAGCCGCTTATACGAACTACTGGTTCGTTGTGGACTTGGATCGTGCAGTCGACCGCGCGAAGCTCGCCTTCGCTTGGAAGCCTCGCATGGTACATGACACACGTACGCAAAATGGTACGTCTGCCATTGATTCCTCGACCCTGTTTGGCCCCGTAATGGAAGGCTGGCAGCATGTCTTCGGATCAATCGGAAATAACGCAGCGGTTTAACTCGCGGTAACTTATGCAACCTATGAACGAGAATAAACAAGGGCTTACGCTCGCAGCTCTCGTCGCGGTAGCAGGCATTATGGCTGTTGCCATGTGGGTTGCCGCGCTGAAGACTCCAACGGTTAACGTCAGCTCGCCGAATGTGACCGTTTCGCCGCCGGCGATAACGATCAATCCATCCAGCGTGAATGTTGAAAAGTCAGATGTGAATGTCACTCTTCCCAACGGTTCGCCTGTGAGTTCGCAACCAAGTCTACTTGGTGCAATCGCAAGCGAAATTACCTACTGGATTAGTGGTGACTTCTCGGATGACTTGAATGTTCAAGACGCGCTTACCGTAGTCGGAACGTCTACATTTTCTGGTGATTTAGTGGGTGTACAACAGGTGAAGGCTATTACTATGGCTTCGTCTGCTACCACCACGGCCTGTACGTGGAAAAACACGTATGGAACATCAAAGATTGTGACGAATATCGGCGTAGTGGATACGGGGACAGCCGCAAGTCTAGGCGAAATTGTCTGGACGGCTGGTACGACCACTTTTCCGGGTGTCACGCCTGCATCCCTAACTATGGACGGGATACTAACCCGTACAGCAGGGGTTGAAATCATATCAACTACGTCAACGGCTCAATCCCTGTCTGTTCAGGTACGCTCCGGTGATTATCTTGCATGGATTTCAAACACAACGACGAACGCAGGGACTTGTTTCGCAAGTTTCTATTAGGCGTTTCACTCTGATCCCTCACGGGGTCAGGGATGACGCGCTTAATTACTAAGTAAACTAAATTCATCTAAGCAATATGCTTACAGACATCACACGGGTAAAAGTAAAAGAACTGTTCACACTCGCAGAACAGGATATTATCAATAATCTCGCCGCGCAGAATATGTTTGAGCATATTGCCGCAGCCGTACAACTGGATGACGTTGACGTAACGCTCCCTACCGACGAACAAGGCTCGCGCGTTATCTTGCGTGAACGTGCCTTGCAGCAATACTTGGATGAGGTACGCGGAAAAAACGTGCCTGCATCTGATTCCAAGGTGCGTGAAGCGTTAAACAGCGCAGACATCCAGTCACCTGAAGAGGAAAAAGAATGGCAGGATAAATTAGATAAGGAAAAGGTTATCCCTGTTGAAGACACACCTGTAGAAGTTATCCCTGTTGAGGAAATTCCTGTTGAGGAAGTGGTCAAGAGCGAGGAAATTCCTGTTGAAGACACACCTGTAGAAGTTATCCCTGTTGAGGACGAAGTTATCAGCGAAGATGGGCTTGTCGGTGTGAATGAGCCTAAGAAACGTGGACGACCTAAGAAAGATGCTTAATTTTATGGAAAATATCTTAAAAAATAAGTATGCGAAGTGGGGGATGCTTGTACTGCTCGCGTTCGCTGTACTATTCCTAGTGCTACGCGTTATCACGCCAAGAAATCAGCCCGTATTAGGGCTTGGCGGATACTTTGAAGGCTTAAATTACAATGCTATCGGTACAGCAACCGTGCCTGTTACGCTTACGAACAGCTATACAGCAGCAGGATCAGCGTCTAGCACACAGATGGGATCGCTTGGGTTACCAAACATCTCCGTATCAGGCGAATATACGCCGAAATCATACGGATCGGTAGCGTATATCCTCGTAGAACGGTCTATCGACGGGGGTGTTTCCTATCAGCCGTATCAGACGATCACGCCTGAAGTTGCAGACGTATTGTTAAACACGAATGGATCATCTACGACAAATGGATCACCATTCATTGTGCCGGGGAACGCTCTGTTTACCAGCGCATCAGGTACGGCTATTGGCTTCTCTTTTGACGTGTCATTAGTCGCTGATTATGTCAAAATATTTGTAAAAGAAAGCACTACATCTACGGCAGGTGTTTTCTACGCACAGGTTAAAGCAACCTCAAACTAATTATGAAAAAGCTCTTATTAAGACTTGGAAGTGCATCCACGGTATGCGGCATGTTACTATTTGCTTTTGCTTTTCAAGTAGGAGCTTTTGAAAACTTGTCTACGGCAGGTGCCGGGGGGTCAACCGCAGGAGGAGGTGGCTCGGACTGTACGACTAATTGTACTTTTACAGGCGTGCTAACGGTCAACGGCACCACCGCCTCCACCTTCGCGGGTGCGGTGAGTTCGACACGATTTCTAGCAGGAGATGGGAGTGGAACAAATCCAGCCTTTGCATTCACAAGTAACCCCGATACAGGAATGTTTATCATTAATGGAAATCGTTTGACATTTGCGATAGACGGTAGTAATGAATTACAAATTTACTCCTCACATATTGAGCCACAAGAGGATATTCTACCAAATGCGGGTGGAACATTAGACTTTGGTTCAAATGGACGTTTTTGGAGGAAGATTTGGGGGAAGGATGGGAATTTTACTGGAACGGTTACGTCGACGAAAACCTATGTAACTGGTGAAACGGCTGGTCAAGCTGCTTGTATTCGAGCAGACAAGTCGATTGGTACTTGTTCGAGTGCAGTTGGAGCGGGCGGCGCGTGTACTTGTAACTAGCCTATTATTTCCCTCTTATATGAAATACACAGTAGAACTTCAAACACAAAACGGAGCAGGGGTATTCCGTTTTGACAATGGCAAGGTTGAAACCTTCCCGTTAGCCGATATTCCACGTGGTCCGGTAGAAGCTAAGGCAGAGATTGAACGGCTTGCAATTATTGCAGAGGCTCGGATTGTAGAACAACTAGCTTTTGAGGCGACCGCTAAAGCCGAAGCGGATGCCCTAGCCACTGTTTTTGCCGAGGTAAAACTTGATGTGGAAAGCAAAGACTTCACCATCACGGAAGGCGTCGTAACGGAAAAGCTCCGCCCTAACCCCGTGGTCGAGGAGCTAATCCGTGAATAAACTTATATGGACTTCCAACAAATCTTTATCGCGTTTCTCACCCTCATCTCAGGTGCAGGGGGTACGTTTCTCGCCGTCGAGCTTGTGAAGTGGTTACCAAAAGTCAACATCAACGACGGTGATAAGGTTAAACTCCGCACAACAGCGGCCGCATGCGCCGCTATTATTACAGCAGTCGTCGGTTTGCTTTCAGGCAATCTTGACCCTGCACAAATCCAAAGCGTACTCGTCGCCGTAGTCGTTGCAGTAGGCGCATGGGGAGGAGCGCACGGTATCCACAAGCTAGACACATGATATGGAGCAGCCAACGATAGGCGAGCTTGCCCTCATGATAGGAAATATCGCGACGGATATAACTGAAATCAGGGTTCAGACAACGAAAACAAACGGCCGTGTAGGAAAGCTGGAAGCGTTTAGAAATATGCTTATGGGTGGTCTACTCATCACGAATATCATCCTCGTCCCCGTGAGTGTAGCCATAGCAATAAGCGTGGTAACCTCTCGCTTGTAATCCTTTACGGGGTTACAGATCGGGAGGATATCCCAACCGTACATTTACAAGGGAAAAGAAATGCGAATTATCGTTGCTCTCATGCTCACTAAGAGACAGATTTCGGAGGTCTACGGTGCGTAAAGCCGTGCGTCGTCTCTTTAACAGTATCTTCTTCGAGATCGAGCTTGCCCTGTTCAGGTGGCAATGTAGGAGAAAGCCACCACGCCAGTGAGACACGCATGAATCAACCACTCCGCGTCTACACTGAATCGGAAACGATTGTCACGATGGTGGACGGCTTCATTTTTTCGTGGAATCACATCCAGATTCTCATGGAGCTACAAGTCTACGTCGAGCGAGCAACCGTTAAGGTACGAGACGAGCACGGAATCGAGTTTTACATCTCGGTTGGACTTCTCAACCTAGACCGGAACTTGCTCCGCATGATCAACCCACCCGTGTGATCTCACGCGCGCCCTGCCAAGTAGCCTAGTCTCTAGGCTTTTTCACAGGGTTTAACCCTTTTATTCTTGAAAAGAAATATATGTCTGATGATGTCATTGTCGAACCTGTAGCCGAAGAAGCTCCCGCCGATTCAGAAAAATTGACTGGAGAAGCTATCGAGTCCGAATAGAACATGAAGATGAAACGCCCTCGTTTATTCATTCTCGCTTGATTCAACTCTTAAACTAGGTGTTTTGTCCCTGCTTACACGACCAGTGGGCAGAGGCGATAACACCTCACATCTATGAAAAAACCCGTCAAAAAACTACCCGTGGTTAAAGCAAGCAAGAAACTTGCACAACGAAAACGTCGCGCACTAGCCCGTTTAGGCGGATACTAATATGACATTTTCCGATTTCATCAAAGGAATTTTCTCACCTGTTATTCAGACAGAAACAGGGTATATTCTTGATGAAGCGGAATACATCCAGTCTCTACCAAAAAGCGAGTATTTCGGGGCTTCCCCTAGTTTAACTTCGCATGACTGGTCGCCTTACATGCCTACCTTTCGCTGGCAGGAAGCAACCATGATGTGTACAGCTTTTGCAGGTACAAGTGCCATATCGGCACTCACAAAATGGGGAACGGTTTATGATGAATTATATTCACCGCTTGAACTGTTTGTACGCACGAACGGCGAGATTTACGGTAATACGATTGCAAACCTAGAACGCGGTATGAAAGCAGGGGTGACGGCCGAGTCCGATTCACCGTGGGTTGGCCCGGTAGATTCATGGACACCGTTCATTCTGAAACTTACAACGGCGTATGGGAAAGCAACATCAAAACCGGTGGCAAGCCGTGGTATCAAGGGGCTTACTTTCATAAGTCCTGATCCTGTTTCAATGCGTCGCGGGCTAATCACTTCACCGTTATTAGCTATTGTGCATGTAGGGCGTGGATATTTTGATACGGTCGCCCCTAAAGTAGATACAGGCTTCTTGCACGCCATGGTTATTACGCATATTGAAGCGGATGGACGCATTAAAGTCTTCGATTCGCTTACACGAAGCCAAGGTTTTGATGGATTCCATTATTTAGCCCCTGATTTTAATATTTTGTATGCTTACGGGATATTAGACTTGCCTAATGGCTGGCAAGCAGAACAGGAAAAGTTAGAACAGGCCAAGTTACCGGATCGTTATGGCCGTCCGCGTAGCCTGACGCTAGAGGCAAAGATTAAAACTGATTTGCTGTATGCTCGTAGCCGTAACCCGACACATGCCGCATACATTGATAAAGACTTCACGCTCTATCTTATGGCCGTTGTGTATGGCGGATATTCAGTGCAAGACGTTCTAAACCATATCACGTCCATTCGTCGTCTCGGATGGCCTATATTTGATTTTAACAAACCAAAAGTATGATAGTCCTATGGCGCAAGTTGTTAAACCTGCTGTTTGCAGAACGGCATAACGGCCAAGTATTCCGGACAGGGCTACTTCCGCATGTTCCTGATGAACGTGATATGGAGTTTGGCTGGTTTTTTGGCCTGATGGATTACAAGCCTAAGCATGAACGGCTTGAACTGAAGACGCTGGATATAAAGAATCAAGCCCCGTTCAATACATGCGGTATGCACTCGGCTATTACGCAAAAAGAAATCGAGGAGGGTAAACCGCTTTCGGTACGGTTTCAAGTCGCGGCTATGCGAAAAGCAGGTAAGGTATCAGGTAACGGGTTTTCTAACCTGCGTGAAAATCAAGAAATATTACGGTCGATAGGAGCATGTGAGGATGAAATGGTGCCTGACGGTATTCGTGAGTTTTACGCATACAGCAACGCGGCTGTTTTGTCGTATGACAGACAACAAAACGCCGGAAAGCACAAAAACGCTCGCTATTTTAGCGTTAAATCAGAAAGCGACTGGCTTAAAGCCTTAGACGACGGCCATGCGGTGCATACGGGTATGACATGGCGTACGGGTTACAATATGGGTGGTGGATTAGCTCCGCCATGGATTTTGCAGATTGGTAAAGGGCAAGTTGTCGGAGGCCATGCGATAACGGCTATTGGATATGACACCTTGAAAGGCTTGCTCATATTCCAAAACTCATTCGGCGACAAGTGGGGTGATAATGGCAAGTTCTATATTCGTCTTGATACATGGTTCAAGATGGGGAATGTAGGATATGTCGGCGTGGACGTAGAGGATGACATAATCATAGACGGATATGAAGGCCGTCAAGTGAAAGGATCGGGGCCGACTATTTATTTAATTCAAGACGGTAAGAAGCGTGCATTTCCTAATGCAGATGTGTTTTTTACGCATGGCGGTAAGTTTGATCCTGAACGTACATGGCAGTTAGTGCCTGATTCGGTCTTAAACGCCATTCCCGAAGGCGTGTTGATGGTGTAAAATAATACTATGAAACTAACTTCGAAACAGATTACAATAGGTGTTATCACGCTGGCGGTTATCCTAGTGATGGGGACGCTAACCGTTTTGAAATCAAGTCAACAAATATTCGGTGCAGGCTATACGCCTGTCACGGCATACGACACACGCACGACAAGTTTTATCAGTGCAACAGCCGCGACTATTCCCGTTGCGTCTACAAAAGATAAGGCAGGCAACGCGATTACGCTTGCGGATATCTCATCATCCTCGACGGTGCGCGTGTATTTCTCGCTTGAAACGGGTACATCGCGCGAGGAAATTGCATACTGTACAGGCCTTACCGTGTCATCATGGACGGGGTGTGTGCGGGGGCTATCATTCCAAGGTGGATCAGAGGTAGCGTCATCCACGCTTGCGTTCGCGCATAATGCAGGTTCAAAGCTGATCATGACAAACGTAGGCCAGTTCTTTAATCAGTATTTGTCGATCGACGGCGCACAAACAAAAGACGGCGTGCTTACGTTTAATACGTATCCCGTCGTATCAAGTACAACTTCCGTGCCTAATACGGCTGATCAGCTTGCGAGTAAATACTACGTCGACACGGTAGGCGCAGGCGGTTTTACGTCGGTTAATGTGTCTACAACGCTAGGACTACAAGCTATTTCGTCCGGTATTCCTAATTGTGATAGCGCGGCGGCATGTGTTGGTATCAATGCGTCGACGACCGCGTCAGTAAACGGTGGATTTATGAACTTCGTTCAAGCCACGGGTAAACTGTACTGGGATGTGGTGTCATTCTTGGCTGGATCATGGACGTGGACGGGTACGAATACGTTTGAAACGCTTGTAGCTACTACTACGGCCGACACGCTACAGATTACGGGAGCGGCCGACACGGGTAATGATGCCGTGAATAAATCCTATGCTGACGTGGCCATTTCAAATCAAGTGGCCTTCGGTCAAGCAACTGGGACGGCTTTAATAGACACAACGGCAGGGCAGGCTCTGTATATCTCTTCTACCTCCACACAGATTCTTCGTACCAACAGCTCCGTTCCAACAAGTACATACCAATTCATTGGTATTGCCGTTGATAGTGTGTCTGCGGGAGCGACCGTCACCTATACAAAGTTTAGCGGGATGAATTGTAATCAGTCCGGTCTTACGGCCGGTTCGTATTATTATCTGAATGG
>Ga0105050_10005610_pt1 | contig 15999 bp, 10 predicted proteins | sample FRY01_FD_78088 | JGI IMG/M metagenome (GOLD analysis project Ga0105050, IMG submission 78088) | Freshwater microbial communities from Lake Fryxell liftoff mats and glacier meltwater in Antarctica - FRY-01 | ecosystem: Environmental > Aquatic > Freshwater > Ice > Glacier meltwater ... | reverse complement strand
GGCAAGAAGCTCCTGTTCATGGGCGGAGAATTTGCACAGCAGTCTGAATGGAATCACGATGTTGGCCTCGACTGGCATCTGCTTGCTCACCCGGAACATCGTGGTGTGCAATCTCTTGTCAAAGATCTCAATCGTGTCTACTGCACTGAACCGGCGCTATTTGGCCTCGATTGTGAGGCCGCAGGCTTTGCCTGGCTGCGTGCGGATGACTCGGTCAACTCCGTCATCGCTTTCCTGCGCCGGGAGGAGGCAGGCGAAGTGATCGTCGTGGTCTGCAATTTCACCCCTGTGGTCCGGAGCGGCTACCGAATCGGTGTGCCAGCCGGTGGTTTCTATCGTGAGCTGCTCAATACCGACTCGGACCGCTATGGCGGCGGCAATGTGGGCAATCTCGGTGGTCTGACCGCTGATCCCTGGCCCATGGATGGGCAGGAACATTCACTCGAGGTGACCGTGCCCCCTCTGGCGACCGTATTGTTCAAGCAGGTCAGGAAGTGAACATGACTTCGCGCAGGCTGGAGCAAGGGGATGCGTCCACCCTTGGCAGCTCCTGCATCGATGGCGGTGTGAATTTCGCGGTGTACAGCGAACGGGCAGCAGCGATCGACCTGTGTCTTTTCGATCCGTCGGATCGGGAGGTCATGCGTTTGCCGTTGCCTGAACGTACCGGCGACGTGTGGCATGGTTTTCTCCCCGAAGCACAAGCCGGACTACGGTACGGCTTTCGGGCACATGGTGATTTCGAGCCATCGAGTGGCCTGTTTTTCGACCCGGCGAGAGTACTGGTCGATCCTTATGCCCGGTTATTGAGCGGCGCGTACATTCCACATCCTGCACACTTTGTCGGGGAACCAGGCCGGACATCGGTGGACAACGCCCTGTACGTACCCAAGAGTGTCGTGACAAATCCCGTGACACAGCCACGGAACGTGAGCTCATCTGTCAGGACCAACTCGCCGCTGATCTATGAAGCTCATGTGCGAGGGCTGACCAGGCTATGCGAGGCGATACCCGAGCCCCTGCGGGGGACCTATGCCGGGCTGGCGCATCCGTATTTGATTGCACACCTGAAAAGGCTGGGTGTGTCCGTCATCGAACTCATGCCGGTGCAGTATCACATCGACGAGCCCCACCTGACTGCGCTGGGGCTCACCAATTACTGGGGTTATAATCCGCTGGCGTTCATGGCGCCGCACAACGCCTACGCCCACTGTGCCCGAGAGGCCATGCAGGAGCTTGCCGGTGCCGTGCGCGCGTTTCATGACGCTGGGATCGAAGTGGTACTCGATGTCGTTTTCAACCACTCGGCTGAAGGTGGTGCGCAAGGCCCCATCCTGTCGATGCGTGGTCTCGACAACCTGACTTACTATCGATTCGACACTCAATCGGCAAGCGGCAGCTTTGTGGATGTCACCGGCTGTGGCAACACGCTGAATTTTACTCACCCGGCCGTGGAGCGACTGGTGCTCGAGAGCCTGCGCTACTGGGTGCAGGCACTCGATGTGGATGGCTTCCGATTTGATCTGGCAGTAACTCTCGGCCGTCAAGGGGACTACTTCTCGGCGAAGGATGGGCTGCTGGAGAAAATTGCCACCGATCCAGATCTCGCTGGACGACGATTGATCGCCGAACCGTGGGATATTGGCCCGAACGGCTACCAGCTTGGTGCATTTGCCGCGCCGTGGCGGGAGTGGAATGACCGTTTCCGGGATACGGTCCGGGCTTACTGGCGGGGTGATCCTGGTGCCCAGGCTGATTTTGGCCGCCGGCTGCATGGATCGAACGAACTGTTTGAGCATGACGGCCGAACACCGGCTGGTGGAATCAACTTTGTCACGGCTCACGATGGGTTTGTATTACAGGATCTGGTCGCCTACAACCTCAAGCACAACCGCGCCAATGGCGAAAACAATCGCGATGGGCACGCCCACAACCTCAGCGACAACATGGGCCACGAAGGCGAAACCTCCGATCCGGTATTGCAGGCAGCGCGGGAACGACGGAAGCGGGCGATGCTGACCACCCTGTTTCTGGCCCAGGGTACACCCATGCTGCTGGGGGGCGATGAGTTTGGCAATTCCCAACAAGGCAATAACAACGCGTACTGTCAGGATGGTCCGTTGGGCTGGCTGCAGTGGAACAGCGAACATGAATTGATCGGCTTCATCGCCCGGCTGTCCGAACTGCGAGCGATGTCAAATCCCATCTGGCGACTGAAATTTGTGCACCAGGCGTGGCGCGGCGAAGATGTGCCAGTACCGGGGACAAACAACCCTGCAAACACCGTCACCGACGCTGCCGTCGCCTGGCTGAGAGCCGATGGCAAGGACCTTCTGGAAGGGGACTGGCACCTACCGGATTGCCCCTTTGCTCTCTTGCGAGCCGACAGTACGTTGCTCGAGATGTGCTGTTTCAATCGGTCGTCGGAGCCCGTCAGCTTTCAGCTGCCGTTGCCGGGGCGGCAGTGGCAGTACCAACTCGATTCATCAATGGTGGATGGCGTACCTGAACTGAATTCTATAGAAGGCCAGGTGCTGGTTGCCCCCCAGTCGGTGACGGTGTTGATTTCAAGGATCGAATGAGGAGAAAGCGACAATGAAGTCCGCAACCATGCGCAAGCGAATCGACCGGCACTTTGCAACCACACTCGGACGCACTGCGGATGAGCGATCTCCCTGGTACCTCTATCTGGCGACTGCCATGGCGGTGCGAGACAGAGTGTTCGATGAGTGGCGGGAGACCAAGCAGCGCCGCCATCAGGACGCGGAGAAGCAGGTGTTCTATCTCTCGATGGAATTTCTGCTTGGCCGCACGCTGTCCAATACGCTCAAGAATCTGGATCTTGAACTGCCAGCCAGGGAAGCACTGTGTGAACTCGGTGCAAAACTGGAAGAAGTGCAGGCAGAGGAGTCCGATGCCGGTCTCGGTAACGGTGGCCTGGGGCGTCTGGCAGCCTGTTTCCTCGACAGTTGCGCCAGCATGGACCTGCCGGTTACCGGTTATGGCTTGCGCTACGACTATGGCATGTTTCACCAGGCTATCGAAAATGGCTATCAGATCGAGCAACCGGATCATTGGTTATTGCGAGGTTATCCGTGGGAAATCGAACGCTCGGAGCTGAGTCGTGTGGTGCGTTTTTTTGGCCGGTCCGAGGCCTTCCAGGATGAAGAGGGTGCACTTCGGTATCGCTGGGTTGACAGCAGCGACGTGATGGCCGTGCCTTATGATCTGCCGATTCCTGGTGATCGAAACGGCGTTGTGAACACACTCAGGCTGTGGTCCTCAGAAGCCACCGCGCAGTTTGATCTCGGCGAGTTCAATGCCGGTGGTTATGCCGAATCGGTCGCCCAGAAAAACGCTGCCGACAGTATCACCATGGTCCTGTATCCAAACGATGCGTCGGAAAACGGCAAGGCTCTGCGCTTGCAGCAGCAGTACCTTCTGGTTTCAGCCAGCCTGCAGGATGTGCTTGCCCAGTGGACGCTCAATCATGGCCATGACTTTGACGACTTTGCGGCGCAGCACTGCTTCCAGCTTAACGATACCCATCCCGCCATTGCGGTGGCCGAATTCATGCGACTGTTACTGGATGAGCACAGGCTGGGCTGGGACGACGCGTGGGCGATTACCAGTCAGACGATGGCCTATACCAATCACACACTGTTGCCCGAGGCACTGGAGGTATGGTCTGTCGACCTCTTTGTACGGATGCTCCCACGTGTGTTCGAGATCGTCCGCGAGATCAATGCCCGTTTCATGACGGCCGTTGCGCGCACCTGGCCTGGTGATCAGGACCGCAAGCGAAGGATGTCCATCATCACGGAAGGGCCGTATCCGCAGGTGCGCATGGCGCATCTGGCGGTGGTCGGCAGCTTCTCTGTCAACGGTGTTGCGGCCCTGCACAGCCGGCTTCTGAAAACTCAGCTGTTCCGCGATTTCAGCGAATACACGCCGGCCAAGTTCAACAACAAGACCAACGGTGTCTCACCACGACGCTGGCTGGCACACTGCAATCCCGGACTTTCGCAGCTGATCACACAAGCCATCGGTTCGGGCTGGCTGGAAGATCTGAGCCAGATCCGCAAGCTTGCTGAGTACCAGAATGACGCTTCCTTTCTGGCGCGCTGGGGTGAAGTTCGAATGGCGAACAAAAAACAGCTGGCGCGTTATGTCCGGGAAGTTGCGGGAGTCGACTTCGCGCCGCAGATGCTGGTCGACGTACAGGTCAAGCGCATCCACGAATACAAGCGCCAGCTGCTCAACGTATTGCACGTGATCCACCTGTATGACCGCATACACCGAGGTGATCCGGTTATCGGTCCCGGCAGGATGGTGTTGATCGGTGGCAAGGCAGCTCCGGGCTACGCCATGGCCAAGAAGATCATCAAACTGGTGAACAACGTTGCCCAGTGTATCAATGACGATGTGTCTCTGGATGGCCGTTTGCGCATGGCCTTTCTGCAGAACTATTCGGTATCCGCCATGGAAAGGATCTGCCCCGGTACAGATCTCTCCGAACAGATTTCAACCGCCGGCAAAGAAGCTTCCGGAACGGGTAACATGAAACTCATGATGAACGGTGCGGTCACGATCGGTACTGCCGACGGCGCCAATATCGAGATTTTCGAGCGGGTCGGGAAGGATGCATTTTTCCTGTTCGGGTTGACCGCAGAAGAGGTTACAGCGCAACGTAACTCCTATGACCCCAACCGGATCATCAACGAAGACAAAGACCTGTCCCGGGTGATGGCCCTGCTTGAAGGTGGCCAATTCAACCTGTTCGAGCCAGGCATCTTCGATGACGTGGTCGCACACATTCGCAATCCGCAGGACCCCTGGATGATCGCTGCAGACTTCCGTACCTATGTGGATACGCAACAGCAGGTAGAGATCGCGTTTGCAGATCCGCAGCGATGGCAGCGCATGAGCCTGCGCAATACGTCGTCTTCATCATACTTTTCATCGGACCGAACGATCCGCGAGTACGATCGTGACATCTGGCATGTGCGTGGCTGATGGCCAACTGTCTGCCTGATCGCGCCAGTGGTGTGTTGCTGCATGTCACAAGTCTGCCGGGTCCTTCGGGTATCGGTGAACTGGGCAAGGATGCGTCTGTTTTTCTGAACTGGTTGAAACAAGCCGGACAACGGTACTGGCAGCTGCTGCCGATTGGGCCTACAGGCTACGGCGAATCACCCTATCAACTGCTGTCGTCCTATGCCGGCAATCCGCTGCTGATCAGTCTGGAGTCGCTTGGGTTTGCCTCCCCGCAGTGCCCACTGGATCCTGCGCAGGTGGACTTCGAGTGGGTGATCAAGCATAAAAAACGCGCGTTGGGGCAGGCAGGAGCGGCGTTTGTTGCGTTCGCGTCCAAGGCTGAGCGGGCGCGAGTTGCAACCTTCATCAAGGAAACGGTGTGGCTCGAAGACTATGCACTGTTTGCGACGCTGAAAGCACGATTTGATCTGCGGCCATGGCACCTGTGGCCGAAGGAGTACGCAGATCGTGATCGAGTGGCCCTGCAGAAATTTGCACGTGAACATGCAGAGGCGCTGTACCTGTGCAAACTGGAACAGTTCTGGTTCCACGAACAATGGCAGGCGGTACGCCGCACCGCGCAGGACGCAGGTATCCGCATCATCGGGGATTGCCCGATTTATGTAGCGCACGACAGCTGTGAAGTCTGGTGTGCACGCGAACTGTTCGATCTGGCAGCGGACGGATCGCCGAATACGATTGCTGGTGTGCCACCTGATTATTTCAGTGCAACAGGACAGCGTTGGGGTAACCCGCTCTATCTCTGGGATCGGCATGCCGAGGATGACTTTGCCTGGTGGCGTGCCCGGCTGGGACATGCAGCTGCCATGTTTGATCTCATCCGCCTTGATCATTTTCGTGGCTTCGACTCCTATTGGTCGATACCTTCCACATGTGAAACTGCCGTTGAAGGGGCGTGGTTACCCGGGCCTGGAGTGGCTTTTTTTATCGCCATTCGCAACGCACTCGGCGAGTTGCCGTTGATTGCCGAAGATCTGGGCTTGCTGACGGAAAGTGTGCATGCACTCAGGGTGACACTTGGACTGCCTGGCATGCGGGTGTTGCAGTTTGGTTTTGACGGCGAGCCTGCCAATCCACACGCGCCCGCCAATATCGAAGAGAACATCGTCTGTTATACAGGGACACACGACAACGACACCACACGCGGCTGGTGGGACAGCCTGGATGAACCAACTCGACTGCGGGTGTGTGCTGAAGGTGCCTCTGCAGACGTTGCGGACCTGCTTATCGACACAGCCCTGCGCAGTCCTGCACAACTCGTCATCATACCCATGCAGGATGTGCTTGGACTCGACAGCCGCGCCAGATTCAACGTGCCCGGTGTGATTGGCGGCAATTGGTTGTGGCGGGTCACCGCCGAGGATCTGACGGAAGAGCGGGCGACTATACTCGCCCGGAAAACAGGAATTTTTCAGAGAAACAATTGATGGACATCAAGAATCCCGCACTATTCAGCCAGGAAGGTCCGCGGTTTGTCACGAGACTGACTCGCAATACGATGGCACTGATTCTCGCCGGTGGCAGGGGAACCCGTCTCTATGAGCTGACGGAGTGGCGGGCCAAGCCTGCACTGCACTTTGGTGGCAAGTTCAGGATCATCGACTTCACGCTGTCCAACTGTGCCAACTCGGGTATCCGCCGTGTTGGTGTGCTGACCCAGTACAAATCCCACTCGCTGATCCGCCATCTGATCGCCGGCTGGACACATTTCCGCAAGGAGACCAACGAGTTTGTGGAGGTGCTGCCAGCGCAGCAGCGGACCTCGGATGACTGGTACAAGGGGACGGCGGATGCGGTGTTCCAGAATCTCGACATTATCCGCTCGGTTGCGCCGGAGTATGTGGTCATTCTGGCCGGTGATCATGTCTACAAGATGGATTACGGCACCATGATTGCGGCCCACGTCAAAAACGAAGCCGACATGACGGTCGGCTGCGTGCCCGTGCCAACTGCTGAAGCGGTAAGAACACTGGGTGTCATGCAGATCGATGCAACGGATCGTGTACAGGCATTCCAGGAAAAGCCCGAACATCCCGCCGAGCTTCCGGATCTGCCCGGCTACAGTCTCGCCTCGATGGGCATCTACGTGTTCAACACACGATTCCTCTTTGAACAGCTTATTCGTGATTCGGATGATCCCAAGTCCAGACATGACTTTGGTTTCGACATCATTCCGTACGTGGTCAATCGATATCGGGTGTATGCACATTCGTTTCGCAACGAAAACTCCGGAGTCCAGTCTTACTGGCGCGACGTCGGCACGCTGGATAGCTACTGGAGCGCCAACATGGAACTGGTGGAGCCGGACCCGGAACTGAATATCTACGATATAGACTGGCCGATCCGCACCGCACAGTCCCAGTTGCCACCGGCAAAATTTGTCTTTGACGATGATGATCGACGTGGATATGCGGTGGATTCACTCATCTCCGGGGGCTGCATCATTTCCGGTGCCACCATTCGCAAGTCCCTGATCAACTCGAACGTGCGCATGCATTCCTATTCCACCATCGAACGATCGGTGATCCTGCCGGATTGCGAGATCGGACGAGGCTGTCAACTCAACAAGTGCATCATCGATCGTGGCGTCATTCTGCCGCCCGGAACGCGGGTTGGTATCGATCATGCCGAGGATCGGGCACGTGGCATGCGGGTAACGGAAAGTGGTGTTGTGCTCGTCACGCCCGACATGATGGGTCAGCCACTGCACTCGACACGCTGATCATGCGGATTCTGATGGTCGCCGCCGAAAACGGCGCGCTGCCTGGTGGCAAAGTGGGTGGTATGGCGGACGTGATCGCCCAGATGCCACCAGCGCTGACCGGGCAGGGGCACACTGTCGACGTATTGATTCCATCCTATGGGAGTTATCAGCACCGGGCCGATGCCACCCTGCAGGGAACGGTCTGCGCCATGTTTGGCGGCTTCGAGCAGCGCCTCGGTCTGTACAGCCTTGCATCGACCCGGTCCGGCGTCGGGCAGTGGGTATTGCACCATCCACTGTTTGGCCAACCAGCAGGTCAGATCTATCACCACGATGACGCATCCGCGCCGTTTGCCACGGACGCAAATCTTTATGCGCTGTTCTGTGCCGGTGCAGCAGTCTGTCTCGAACAGGACTTCTGGCCCGGGCTCGATGTACTGCATCTGCATGACTGGCATACGGCGGGCCTGTTGTTGTTCCTGCCGCTGGATCAATCACCAGGCAGGCCACGTACGGTTTTCACCGTTCACAATCTGGCGCTGCAAGGGCAGCGACCCCTGTCCGGTCCGCCATCATCGTTTCAGTCCTGGTTTCCAGACCGCTGCTGTCCGGCGACAGGCATCGATCCCCGTTTTCTGGATTGTTATAACCCGATGCGGCTGGGGATCAACCTCGCGGACCGCGTGCATCTGGTGTCTCCCGGTTATGCGCGTGAGGTTCTCCTGCCAAATGGAGAATTTCATCATGGTGGCGAAGGGCTCGAAGCCGATCTGCGATCGGCTGAAGAAGCAGGTCGACTGCACGGCATTCTCAATGGCTGCGAATATCCCGACACGCTGCAGGAGCGGCTTTCGCGCCCGCGTGTGCTGGACGTGGTGAATCAGACCTTGACCCGCTGGGTTGCGGCGAACGAACTGGTATCAAGCGCCTACTACTTTGCCCTGCGAACACTCGCCGCTCTGCAGGCGGAGAAGCGCAAGAAAAGGCCGATGCTGGTGACTTGCGTCGGCAGGCTTGTTGAACAGAAGGTCGGCCTGTTGAGACACCCGTTGCCGGGAGAAGGGGTCTCGGTACTCGAAACCCTGTTGATGGAGACAAGCAAGACCGCAACGTTTGTAGTACTGGGTACCGGGGACCCGGCGTGCGAGCGATTTTTCATCGATCTGGCCGGCCGCTGCCCGAATCTGTTGTATCTGCGCGGGTTTGATGATGAGCTCGCCGAGGTGCTGTATGCCAGCGGCGACCTGTTCCTGATGCCCAGCGTCTTCGAACCCTGCGGCATCAGCCAGATGCTGGCGATGCGTGGGGGGCAGCCCTGCCTGGTGCATGCGACGGGCGGGCTGGCCGACACCGTCGAAGACGATGTCAACGGATTCAGTTTCAGCGGGTCTACTGCCGATGACGCGGCGCTTGATCTGGCAGAGCGATTCCAGCAGGTGCTCACACTTTGGCAGAACGATGCCGAGCCCTGGAACTGTATCCGGGCGAATGCGGCTGCTGCACGGTTTGAATGGCAGACCAGCGCCCGAAGTTATCTGGAACTGCTCTATCACGCGTAGCATTGAACTATTCGGCACTGATTCCAACAAGAGTTCCGACAAGAACTCCTACAAGCGTTCCGAGGCATTGATCAGGATTCGACCGGGTATGGGTTCGTCCAGGAAAACACAGTCCTCACGCAGCGTTTCGTCCACCACGGTGTATTCAACTGATCCCGCGCAGCCGGTACGCTGCCGACAGTGTCTACGCCAGGTTGCCGAATGTGTCTGTGGACGGGATGCGCCAAACCAGACGGATGTCGGTGATGGAATCATCCGACTGGCGCGTCAGACCAAGGGACGCAAGGGTACTGGTGTGACCCTGATCAAGGGTCTGCCACTCGCCAGTGCAGAACTTGAGGCCCTTGCCAGCCGCTTCAAGAAGCTGTGTGGGGTGGGCGGTACGGTTCGTGACGGTATCATCGAGATCCAGGGTGAGCAGCGGGCGCGCCTGCAACCGGAACTGGAAAAACTGGGTTACTGCGTGAAAATTGCCGGTGCCTGAAGTCTGTTCACAGGTCATTGCTGACCGCTTGCAGCGCATGCCAAGATGCTGAAAACACTGATTTCACGATCCGGAAGAGAGCTGCAAGATGGATCAACCTGACCTGCCGCGGGGCATTGCGCTGACGCCGCTGGATGAAAACTTCCGCCGCGACCCTTATGCGGTGCTGAGCAAGTTGCGAGACCACGCACCGGTGTTCGAGGACACAGTGCTCAAACGATTCATTTATACCCGGCACGATGACGTTCGCGAAGTTCTGCGCGATCGCGATTTCTGGTCGGACCCTCGCAAGGCGAATGCAGGTACATTTTCGGCAAATTTTCTGCTTGGTGGCAATCGTCAGGAAGAACCCTCCATGCTGCTGATGGATGAACCCGGACATCGTCGCCTGCGTTCGCTGGTCAGCAGTTCCTTCACGCCGGCGGCGGTGGAGCGCTGGCGGCCACGCATTCGCAAGGTCGTCGACATGGTGCTGGCTGATATCAGCACGAATGAATTCAATCTCATCATGGAGTTTGCCGGCCCCGTGCCTACTGTTGTCATCGCCGAGATGCTGGGTATCGATCCGGCACGACGTGGCGACTTCAAACAGTGGTCGGATGAAAGTGTCAAGGTCAGTTTCAATCCATTCTCCCAACCCGAAGAACGGGCCAGAGGCGACCGGGCACGAGACATGCTCGAAGCATTTTTTGCCACGGAAATTGCGGCCCGCAGGCACCATCCTGGAGATGACCTGATCTCCGACATGATCCGGGCGGAAGAGGGTGGTGATCGGCTCACCGAGTCGGAAATGATCCAGCAGTGCAATCTGCTGCTGATTGCGGGCAACGTGACGACGACCGATCTGATCGGCAATGCGGTCAAGGCCCTGCTGGACAATCCGGCAGAGCTGGAAAAACTGCGCGCCAATCCGGATCTTATCGTCAACACCGTCGAAGAAGCCCTCAGGTTTGATTCTCCGGTCGTCAACTCCGGTCGCATTCCTGATCGGGATATCCACGTTGGTGGGTGTCCGGTGCATCGAGGTGAGTCGCTGTCGACGTCCCTTGCTGCCGCAAATCATGATCCCTCCATCTACCCACAACCGCAGCGTTTCGACGTTACCCGGCAGGACACCCATCACCAGTCGTTTGGTGGTGGACGACACCTGTGTCTTGGCGCTCATCTGGCGAGGGCGGAAGCGCAGGAGGCGATCCTGGGTTTGATCGGACGGTTTCCGAAGCTACGCCTGAGTCCAAAAGGTCATGTGTATCACGCCATTCCGAGCTTTCGGGGAATGAGTGAGTTCTGGGTGCAAGGCTGATTGTGGGCAACTGCTGGCCAGCCAGCTCGCCTGATTCATCAGTATGTCGCGCTAGCAGTCCGACCAGCGCCGAAGCAGATTGTTGTACAGCCCTGTCAGGCGAACGAGGACAGGTTCCGCTTCGCCGTGGCGGGCACGCAGGGCCATCAGCGCAAGGTCCATCTCGTACAGGTGACGGCGCTGTTCGGTGTCCCGCACCAGACTCTGCATGAACATGTAACACGCCAGCCGTTCACCGCTGCGTACCGGCTTCACTTCGTGAATTGAACCGGCCGGGTAGATCACGAGCGAACCGGCAGCGAGTTTTATGTGGTGAGTGCCGTAGATATCCTCGATGGCCAGTTCACCACCCTCATAACTCTCCGGAGCGGAGAGGAACAAGGTCGCTGAAATATCTGTCCGCAAGTAACTTCCGTCGGGCAGCGGACGCAAGGTGCTGTCGGTGTGCGGCCCGTAGTAATTGCGGGTATCGGCATACCGGTTGAAGTTGGGAGGCAGGATCTTGAGAGGCAGTGCCGCCGAGAGCAGCTGCGCATTGCGATTCAGTGCACGCATCACGCGTTGGCGCAGTTCAGGAAGTTGCTGACAGCTTTCTGCCAGCTGTTCATTGTGCTTGGCAAGCAGCGCCTGCGGGCCGGCACTGAGTCCCGCCGACCAGGAGGCGCGCGCCAGTTGCTCACGCGTGGCAACGAGTTCCGCTGCCGTCAGTACCCGCTCGAAGCTGACGATCATTCACCACGCTCAGAAATCATAGCGTAGTGTCAACACGGCATGTCGCTGCAGCCCCGGGATAGCCTGGCCACCACCCTCGGCAAGTTGCGAGATGTGCTTTTTGTCGAAGGTGTTGTACACGTTCAGGCGCAGCGAGGCTTCCGGGGTGATCCGGTAGGTACTGTAGAGATCCACGATCGTGTAGCCGGGAATGCGTACCCTCAGGGTTCCGGCTTCTACGGCCTGCACACCACTGAACTGTTTTGTCACATGCTGCATACCGAAGCCAAGTGTCAACCTGGGTATAAAATCATACGTGGTGAAGACGTTGAAGGAGTGCTCAGGCGTGCCACCCAGGCGCTGACCTTGTGCAAATGATCGACTGGGAGAGTCTGTCACTTCGGAATCGAGCCATGTATAGCCGGAGTAGAGGAGCCAGCGTTCGGTCAGACGCCCTGCGGTGAGAAACTCGAAGCCATCGATGTGGTAGTCCGTATCGAGCACGGCAAGATCACCACTGGCCTGCGCCGGAAAGCGGCCGTTGGTGGTTTCCGTGCGGAAAAACGCAGCGCTCACATCGAGCGATTCGCCGAGGACCCACTTGGTGCCAATCTCGAATGCCTTTGTCTCTTCAGCTGGTGTATCGAATGTTCTGGCGCTGGCGACCCGTGCATTGGCGCCACCGGCGAGTTGCACCTGGTTGCGATCAAAATTGCCGGACAGGGAAAAAGCATTGCCAAAGGATGCATACAGTGTTCCGTTTTCGCGCAGTTTGTACACTACACCTGCGCTGTGGCTCACTTCCGAGTCGTCCCGCTCGATCTGATCGTTGGTACAGGCAAATGCACCGGCTGCGTTGAACGCGCCATTGGCGTTGCAACGCAGGTTTTCGCGACCTTTTTCGCTGGCCTTTGCATCCACTGTGTCCCAGCGCACACCGGCGTGAATGTCCCAGTTGTCAGACACTGCGATCGTATCCAGCAGATAGAGTCCCAAGCCCTCCGTCTCGAAGCGGTAGCGTGTACCATCGTAGGCCGGAACACGGTCGGGATAGTCAGCCAACCGTCTGGGCAGCGGCTCAAACAGACTCGTTGTCGGGCCATTGGTATCTGGACGACGGCGATTTTCGTAGCTGTAGCTGGACAGTTCAGAGCCGACCACCAGATCGTGCTCAAGAACACCGGTGCCAAAGCTGAAGATCAGGTCGGTCTGATTGTTGAGACCGTCATCCTGCTGGTCGCGTGGCTTGGTGTCGCCCCGGGCACAGACCGTGGTGAAAAACACGTTGCCACACACACTGCCATCATTCGCCGTTCCGGCGCTGGTGGAAAACCTCGCGGATGAAGTAACGGAATCGTTGTCCACAGTGCTGTATCTCAACTGGTTCCTGACGACCAGGCCATATTCGAAACCATGTTCGACCACGAGCCCGACCAGGTTCGCGGCCACATCCTTGTAGTCGTCCAGATGTCCGTAGAAGTTGTCAAAATCCAGACGCGGTGGAACCTCGCCGATACCGGCGCCGGCGCGATAATCGCGATCCGCCGGCAGACCGCCATCGGGAAGGTCATTCTGGCGCAGATACATGTAGTCCAGCGTAACGCGTGTCGGCCCTGTGAAGCCCCAAGTATAGGCACCATAAAAGCCGTAGCGCTCTTCCTCGGCGATATCACGACCAGGTGTATCGCTGCGATGTCCGAGCAGGTTTACCCGTACCGCGCTGTTCTCGTTGACAGACTTGTTATAGTCCAGGGTCAGGCGCTGTATTGAATCCGTACCGGCGCTGCCTTCGATCCGGGCGGAGTCGGTGTCGTGGGGTTTGCGGGTGACAAAGTTGATGGTTCCACCGGCTGAACCGCGGCCTGAATAAACGGAGTTCGGTCCCTTCACCACTTCGATCTGGTCGACGTAGAACGGGTCGCGGAAATAGTTGCCGATATCGCGTGCTCCGTTGACGTTGATGTCGTCCCGTGCGTTGTAACCACGAATCTTGAGCTGGTCACCCGCTGGTGGATTGCCTTCACCGGCCTGGAGGCTGATCCCCGGAATATTGCGCATGGCGTCTTTGAGCGAATTGACATCCTGCTCCTCCAGCAGATCCTTTGGCAGGATCGTGACCAGACGCGGGGTTTCCAGCAGTTCGCGGTTATAGCGGGCGCTGTCCATCTGCCGGCCACGAAACTCGCGTACCACGACGGTTTCCATGGCCACGTCGCTCGTTGCCGGCTCAGTACCGGCACCTTGTGTCAATCCGCTTCCCAGCAGACCGCACACGGCCACATGCAGCGCTCGCAGACGATGTGTGCAGGCGTTGCGCTGACCTCCGGTCTGCAGTGGATTACCATCTTGCGCTTGCGCGCGTGCAATAACCTTGAATCCGTTGGTTAGATCAGCACACATCAAAGGCCACTCCTGTTTTCAATCTAAATGAGAATGATTCTCATCATAATTGTCAGGCATCGAAACACAATCATTTTATTTTCGCCGGGCTGTGATTGCCCGGTCGCCGGTCTGGTTTTACATGGAACCAGGCGAGCCCGTCGTGGTGAGGCCGGTGCTCTGTACCGCAACTGATTCGTGGTTGGGGATCACCTCGCAGATCACCGCCGGTTTGCAGTTGCCACAATGACAGTCATGACCTGCAGCCTGTGTTTTGAGCCTCCGGTGGCAAACATCGGCTTGTCTGGACCATGCACAAGAACTCTTCGTTTCTGGTGCATTTACCGGGTTTCCCTATTCCTATTGTTTCCCGACTTTCACTACTATGTGCGTAAGGGAGGGCAAACATTCCTGCGACGGTTGAAGTTGCCTGATGCGGTTCACGTGTCCGGCGAGTAACCTGCGCTAAATACCTTTCGACCGATTTCACTGGCCACGCCACGGTCATGCGAGTGACCGGGCAGCGGCCTCAATATCAAGCCCAGCGCATCCAACGAAGGAGAGACTCAAGCCCATGAGATACGAAGCGCCCACATCCACGAAGGACGCAGTCACTCTGCTGTCCAAGGCCAAAGGCCAGGCTTTTGTGCTGGCAGGCGGATCCGATCTGCTGGTACGTCTGAAGAGCGGAGTCATCGACCCGGACCTGGTGGTCGACATCAAGCGGATCCCGGCTATGCAATCCATCAGCAAGTCGGCCAGCGGATTCAAGATCGGTGCCGCGGTTTCCTGCGCGCAACTGGGTGAAAACGATGCGCTGAAAAAAGCCTGGCCTGGCGTCGTTGAAGCCGCCAACGTCATCGGCTCCGATCAGATTCAGAGTCGCTGCACGGTAGTTGGCAATCTCTGCAATGCGTCACCGGCTGCGGATAGCGTACCGGCTATGGTCGCTGCCAGGGCAAAGGCCGTAGTCGTTGGTCCCAAGGGTCGACGTACGGTTGCGGTCGAGCAGGTCGTGACCGGTCCCGGCAAGACGTCACTGAAAAAAGGTGAAGTGATCGAGGCCATTACGCTGCCGGCTCGAAAGGGCAAGGTCGGCGATGCCTATCTGCGATTCACACCGCGCACCGAGATGGATATCGCGGTGTGCAGCGCCGCAGTCAGTCTGACGCTCGGCCGCGGCGGCGTCGTTGAAGATGCCCGCGTCGTGCTCGGCGCGGTAGGGCCGACCGTGATTGTTGTCCCCGCGGCGCGAAAGGCCATCGTTGGCACCAAGCTGGACGATGAAGCCATCGCAGCGCTCGTCGCGGCTTGTGAGGCTGCCTGTCGTCCAATCGACGACAAACGAGGCACCGTAGAGTTTCGAACCGAAGTAGCAGGCGTATTGGCCAAACGGGCCGCAAGAATCGCCTATCAGCGAGCAGGGGGTTAAGCGTCATGTCCGGAGTTCATGTAACAACAACGATCAATGGCGATGCTGTCGAATTTGTGTGTCAGCCAGGCGAAGTCCTGCTTGACGTACTGCGCAATCGAATCGGTTTGACCGGTGCAAAAGAAGGTTGTGGTACCGGTGACTGTGGCGCCTGCAGCGTGACCGTCGACGGTCGACTGGTCTGTGCCTGCCTGGTGCTGGGTGCTGAAGTTGAAGGTCGGACGGTGACTACGGTGGAAGGCATGGCGGGTGCCGGGAAACTGCATCCACTGCAGTCCAAGTTCATCGAACATGCCGCCCTGCAATGCGGAATCTGCACGCCGGGATTCCTGGTTTCTGCAAAAGCCCTCCTGGATCGCAACCCGGAGC
>Ga0105050_10005609_pt1 | contig 15999 bp, 18 predicted proteins | sample FRY01_FD_78088 | JGI IMG/M metagenome (GOLD analysis project Ga0105050, IMG submission 78088) | Freshwater microbial communities from Lake Fryxell liftoff mats and glacier meltwater in Antarctica - FRY-01 | ecosystem: Environmental > Aquatic > Freshwater > Ice > Glacier meltwater ... | reverse complement strand
TACGGGATTTAAGTCTGGCTAAGGTGCAGGAAGAAAAACAAGTTTTATTCTATTTTTTTATCTTTCAAGTATAGGTTTCAATCGATTTGTATGATGGTACTTTACATTATCTAAAACCATAACGACTTCATTATTAGGATAGACGATGACAACCTATAATAAAAATTTAAAGAATGTATTTTTACAACCTCTTTCTTTTACACTTGTGATAGGTATTACTGTCTTTAGCTCTATGCATCCAAATAGTGTTTTTCGCTCTCTTTTTCGCTGCTTTTGATTTAAAGCCTAACCCCTTGTCGAAATTTTTCGTCTTTTCTTAGGAGCGCTTTTAGTTGGCTTGAACTGTAATTTTCTACTTTTAATGTTGCTTTACTCATACTGAAAAGGTATTAATAGATTTGTAATTATATATTGAACTTTATATAATGGTATTAATCGATTCGGTTAAAGTGCGAAGTTGATTTACTTTTAATTTAATCTCCTGATACCTGTTCATACTTCTAATCTGATATTATGACAGACCTAATTCCTATCTTCTAACCTCTATATCTTAATATAATTTTTGTATTTACCAATTCGCCAGCCAAATCGTTTCTCAATCCAATAAAGAAATCGTTTTTTCAAACCCATATTTTTTTTAGTAATGTCGTGGTCAAACTGCCAGTTCTTTTCATTTATACGCGCCTTTATCACCTCAGGGTGAGTGCCTTTAAAAATGCTCAAAGAATCCACTTCATTAAAATCAAAAGCTTCTTGATTTTGGTATTCTTTCTCTAAAAAAGCATCGTTGTGCCAAAGCTTTCTAGCTTGTTTTAGTTTCTCTAATTGCAGTTTTGGATGCTTTACCCAACCATAATGAAAAACATTGGCACCAATCGCCTTTACCTTTAATTTTTTATTGTTTTTGAACCGGAACCCTTGGGCATCTTTATATGAAGCAATTTCAGGATTGTTTTTAATAATTCTAATTTCCTTTCTATACCAATTTCTACTGTCCGCTAAATAATCATAAGAGCCATAAAAATGTTTGTAATTAAACAATAAACCATCAATATTACTATCTTTTTCATGGACTTGCATGGCATTTTTGATGGTATTAAAATCATTTTCATGCAGGCATTCATCTGCTTGAATATACACGCACCAACTCGCTTTTGGGTCAACATTAGCCAAAGCTTTATTGGTTTCATCGGCCAATAATTTTCCACCCTCTCTTAAGGTATCGTCCCATTCGGTTTCTATAATTTTTATTTTAGGGCTGTCGAATGATTTTATGAGTTCTAAAGTGTTATCATCACTTTTTCCCACTGCTATTATCACTTCATCGCACAAAGGCAATATAGAAAAAACAGCTTCTTTAATAGGGTAATCTGCTTTTATTGCATTGCGAATAATTGTGAAACCTGAAACAAACATAATTATTTATGGGGCATCATATTTATCTAAAAGCTTAACAAAAACCTCAAAATCTTTTGCATAAGGCGCAACAATCGTATGTGTTTTTTGGTTTGAATCCGTAAACTCAATACTGTGTGCATGCAAAGCAAAACGATTAATCAATGGGCTTTCCACATTGTCTTTGTCTATTTTTGCATTGCGTTTAATCTGACTTAAATAGGCTGTTTTACCATTGTATAATTCATCCGCCACCAAAGCCAAATTTTGCGAAGCACAATGCACCCTAATTTGGTGCAGCCTGCCTGTAATCGGCATACATTTTAAAACCGTAAAGTGTTTATATTGCTTTAAAGTGCTAATTTCCGTAACCGAAGGCTTTCCTTCTTTTCTAGAAATTAAAACCCTTCTTTTGCTATCGGTGTAAAGTGGAAGATTGACTATGATTTTTTCAATATTTACAGAAGCAGGCGTAATGGCATGGTATATTTTATTAACCAATCTTTTTTCAAATTGAATGGCCATGTAGCGATAAGCCTCCGCATTTTTTGCAATCAGCATAACACCCGAAGTTTCTCTATCCAAACGGTGACACAACTGATAATCGGGATTTAATTCTTTTACCAAATCTATGACGCAAGCAAGCTCCGCATTGTGTCTTTCATGCAATGAAGGCAAAAAAGGTGGTTTGTTAATTGCAAACAAATCATCATTTTCAAATATAATTAAATCAGATATTTTTATTCTTTTAGCCAAAATTTTTTATAGATTCTTTGAGTTTAATCTCAACTTAGTTAACACTTTTTTTGTTTGTAAAGAAAAATCGCCTTGCATCATCCAGTCATAATAACCAGGGTCTGATTGAAAAACTTGGGCAACCAATTTGCCTTTGTGTTTCCCGAAATTAAAAACCGCAAGTTTTTGCTCATTATAAACAAATCTTCCTGCCAGGTCAACCAAATTTGATTGCATCGTATGTTTATGAATAAACTCTACAGATGGCTCTAATTGTTCGTATCTATCAATCTGTGCATTAATTATTTCCCATGTAGCTTCAGTGTCTGCTTTGGCGCTATGGGCATTATTCAATTCTTTCGAACAATAAAATTTATAGGCAGCGCTCAAGTTTCGTGGTTCCATTTGATGAAAAATTCTTTGCGCATCAACAAATTTGCATTTGGTAGTGTCAAAATCAATTTCTGCTCTGTAAAACTCTTCAATCAGCATTGGAAAGTCAAACTTATTGCTGTTAAACCCACCAAAGTCGCAGTTAGTTATAAATTCAAGTATTTGGTGTGCTTTATGTTTAAAAGTAGGTTCATTGGCAACATCTGCATCAGTTATTCCATGAATAGCCGTTACTTCTTTTGGAATAGGAATTTCGGGATTAAATTTTTGATACAAATCTTTTCTACTGCCATCAGGAAAAATTTTAATCATAAATAACTCTACAATTTTATCTTTAGATGGGTTCACACCAGTTGTTTCTAAGTCAAATACAATAAGTGGTTTGGTAAGGATTAAACGCATATATTTCTGTTTTTATTTTTTAATTAAATTAGGTCTTTTTAATTCAGTATTTTTTTCTGCCTCGGAATGTCGCCATTCATCAATGTGTTTGAAATTTCCTGAAAGTAAAACATCGGGCACTTTTATGCCTTTAAATTCTGCGGGACGGGTGTAAACCGGAGGTGCCAAAAGATCATCTTGAAAACTATCAGTCAACGCAGACTCTTCATTACCGAGCACACCAGGCAATAATCTAACAATACTATCCGTAATAATTACCGCAGCCATTTCGCCACCTGTCAAAACAAAATCGCCAATAGAAATTTCTTTGGTTACATATAAATCTCGGATTCGCTGATCAATGCCTTTATAATGACCACAAATTAAAATAATATTTTCTGCAATCGAAAGCGTGTTTGCTGCTTTTTGATTAAATATCTCACCATCGGGACTGGTATAAATTATTTCTTGATAATCTCTTTCTTTTTTTAAATTTTCAATGGCGTTGGATAAGGGTTCGCACATAAGCACCATGCCAGCACCCCCGCCATATTGATAATCATCTACTTGGCCATATTTATTGAGCGCATAATCTCTTAAATTAACAATATTAATAGTTGCCAAACCCTTGTCTTGTGCTCTTTTAACAATGGAATGGTTAAAAGGACTGCTAAATAAATCAGGAACTACAGAAATGATATCAATTCTCATATTCTTTGTTTAAATGTCTAATAAGCCATCAGGAATATTGGCCACAACTGTTTGTTTTTCTTCGTCAATTTCAATGATAATGTCATCGTGAAAAGGAATTAAAGTGTCTTTAAATCCATTTCTTATTTCAATTAAAGGATTGTTTGGAATCCAATCAATATTTGTAATCACAAAAGATTGTTTGGAATTGATATCAGTCAACTCGTAACCGATAATTTTATTAAGCGAATTGTCTTCGCGTTGTTCTTCAAAATCTAAAATGGCACAAGACATTAAGAAATGAATTTCATTTTCGTTATTAAATTCTTTTAGTTTTATTAAATCAGATGATTCATTGTAACTTTCGATTTTAAAAGGAACAAATTTTTCGTTAATCCCAACTAAAAGATAATCGGAGGGAAGGTATTCATCATCGGTTATAACTAATTTGAAATAACCTTTGTATCCATGAGTTTTCAAAACAAAACCCACCTTTTTGGTGGGTTTTGAGTAAATATTTATTGCCTTATTTTGCATAAAAATAAGTGCTTTAAAATTTAAGCTGTTGGTGTTTCCTCCGCAGCAGCAGGTGTTTCTGCACTAGGCGTTTCCTCAACAACAGTTTCAGTTACTTCAACAACAATTTCAGTTACTTCAGCAACTGGTTCAGTTACTTCAGCAACTGGCTCAGTTGCTTCAACTGTCTCAACAACATTTTCAGTTGCTTCAACAACAGTTTCAACTGCATCTGTTGCAACCACTGTTTCAGCGGTTTCTACAACTTCAACAGTTTCTTCAACCGGCTCAACAACAGTGTTTTTAGCAACGATAGCCGCAGCTTTCGCTTCTTTAACAGCTGTTTCTGCTTTAAATTTCTCTGCCGCAGTTTGTGCTTTTTTGCTCGCTAAAGTTTCTTTTTTGTTAGTAACTTTAGTTGCTTTTTCGTTCATCCAAGCTTCAAATTTCGCATCCGCTTGTTCAGTAGTAAGAGCGCCTTTGTTTACGCCACCATGTAGGTGATGTAACATCATTGCACCCTTGTAAGATAGAATTGCTCTAACAGTGTCCGTAGGTTGGGCACCGTTATCTAACCATTTCACAGCTTTTTTAAGGTCTAGGTTGATTGTTGCAGGGTTGGTGTTTGGATTGTAATCTCCAACTCTCTCAATAAATCTACCATCTCTCGGAGCTCGTGAATCTGCCGCCACTATATAATAGTAGGCTTGTTTTGTGCGTCCATGACGCTGTAATCTTAATTTAGTTGCCATTGCTTATAAATTTTTAAAATGCAAGTTCTCCTGTCTTGCAAGGCTGCAAAGGTAATTGTTTTTTTATAAATTCAAAAATATTTATTGAAGATAGTTTTTAGCAAAAAAAACTGCAATTATCTTGCAGTTTTTTAATTGTTTTTTTAATTTAAATTTGACTACTCGCCAATGATATGGTCAGTCAACTCCAAGTCTTCTTGCTTTGGATCATTGCCATAATGATTGCTGCCTTTTGTGCCTTCTGTTACAGCCAAAATAAAATTGTAGATTGGAATTAAAATAAACCAACCACTTTTGTCAACATCGTGCATCCTTCTTACTATAACCGCAATCGATGGAATTAGCACTGCAAATGTGTAAATATTTGAAAGAATTTTGAGTTCAAAAATATCCCCAACGCCAACTAAACCAAAACCAATTAAAATATGGATAAGGAAAAACATCCAATACTCTTTTCTTCTTGCTCTGCCGTCCCGCGGCTTGGCGAAGTGGCGAACTTCGGAACGATAATTTTTCTACTAAGATAGTGTTTTTTGCGAAAGAAATTATTCTGTCTAAAACAACTCTCGCCATTTTGACAAACCGCAGTGCCTCTTGCACAACTTCAATATTGTGAATTCATCTAAATTTTTTCGCAAGATTTAATTTTTCAATAGGTTGATATTCAACAGTTTTTATTTTTTCATATTCCATATTTTCAGCTTAATTACCTCGTTTTTGCAGTTGCGCAACAGGCACCACTGTTGTGGACTGGCTAACTTTTTCCGTCATTCCAATTGTCTTTTTCACTTTGCTCTTCTTTCTTTTGATTGGCACGATTTAATAGATAAATACCTAACACAATTGCCCCAATTCCAAAACCTATTTTACCACCAGCTTTGTCAGCATATTCAGACGATAAAGCAATACCAATAATTAAATTTCCTACACCAAAAATTAGTGCAATAATTCCGACTACTTTCATATTTATGTTATTTAAATTGTTAATTAATTTACTTATTTTTAATCTTCTTTTTTATCGTCAACAAATTCTACGTCATTTTTCTTTGAACATAGTGTTATAATAAGTCCAATAATTGGAGATAAAAAAATACTCAATGCAAAACTCCATCCAAAACCGATTTTTCTGTTTTTTCCTAATTGACCAACTAATGCTGCTAATCCTAGTAATACTATTAATTGCCATTCTTTTCCCATTTTTTTTAAAATTTAAAAGTTAATATTTAATTTTTGTATTGCATCTTCTTTTAATTCTAGCAGACGCTTTACGTTGTTTTGATTTTCTGTTATTTCTTGAAAAATGTTTTCAGCAATAATATTTTTTTCTTCATCGTTTGGAAAACAATCAGGATGACATTTTACTTTTAACTCATCATATATTTCCTTGGAATGAAATGAACTATTTATGATATTATTAAAGTCAATTTCTTGTTCTAATGATTCTTCCTTGAATTTCCGTTTTGTTGTATCTCTTGGTTTTCTAATTTGCTTTAATACTAGAAATAATATAAAAACAAACTCAATGATTGCAATCCACAACCACCAATTTATTTGATGATTAGTTTCAGTGGCGACTGATTTTGTCATTGTTTCATTAGCTAATTTTAAGGTGTCTTTTATAATAGTATTATTCATTTTCGTTGAATTTAGCTAAAGGTATGTAATCTTTTAATTGCCATCTGCAACCATATTTTCCCGAATCGCCATGTATTTCTAAAGTATCCCAACCAAGAACAATTAATCTTCTTATTAAAACACTATCGTCAATTATAACTTTACCTATGCGCATTAGTTCTTCTTTAGTAAGAACTCTACCTGTAAAAGCTTGAATTCTAAATCCTGAATTCAACCAATTAGAAAATTGATGCTTATACGAACTTTCGCCTTTTGAGATACTTGCTTTTAATAGAGTAGGTGCAATACCTGATACAAAAGATTTTCTTGCGGATTCGTTAAAACTACGAACAAGTTTAGCTCTTTCGCTTCTATCTTCAAACCATTCTATAACATTATTCCATAAATTATCTAGCATATTTTTCTGTATTATTTTTGTGTTATTTTCGTTATAGCTTGCCCACAACATTAAAATTGGCGTAATTTTTTAATACATGTAAATAATAATTCATTTTATTTGATAATTTAGATTGCAACTTTAATGAAAATAAATGACAATTGATTATTTATTTTTAATATTTTATTAATTTTTGGTCTAAATTAATACAAACCCCCAATGAATGTTGAAAAAAAGTTCTATAATCGATGTTAACTTTTTGGTTTAGAGAACTTTCAAAATAAATGCCAACATAATGATTAACCCTAATAACTGTGCCAATTCCCAGTTTCAAACTCGTATTTAGGCGCTTGTATCCAATGGCTCTGAAGGTATTGTCCATTATATCAAAATTGTATCCAATCTTAAAAAATGGGTTAATTAAGTTAGGATTTACTTTGTAAATAGAAATATTTTGAGGTAAATGAAACATTAATGCAGGTTTTAATCTAAAGAAATTTGAGCTTTGGTATTTCTCAAATTTATTACTCGGATTTTGATAATTCCCAAATCCGATGCCGCCATTAAAACTCACCCATTTGCCCATTTTAAAGTTTTTGTCTAATTCATTCACATAGCTTATTTTGTTGTTGGCATTGCTTGTGTTTTTTAAAATTGGTTCGCTGTAAAGGATAATCCCATGCTGCATGCCAATAGAGCGATAGCCAAAAAACTGTGCTTTACTGCTTAAAAATATGGTACATAAAACAAATAATAAGCAAGATTTCATTCTTTAAAATTTTATTTTTGAAAGTTCCCTTTGAATATCTTTCTGCTTAATGTCATCGCGTTTATCAAACGATTTTTTGCCTTTTCCAACGCCAATGTCTATTTTAATAAATCCTCTATCGTTCAAATACAATTTTATAGGAAAAATAGCTGTGCCTTTTTCCTTCATTCTATTTGATATTTTTTTCAACTCCTGTTTGTTCAACAATAATTTTCTGTTGCTAATTGGCACATGGTTGTTATAACTTCCTTGCTTAAACTCGCTAATGTGCATGTTTTTTATCCAAAGTTCGTTATCTTCTATCATGCAATAAGCATCATTAATGTTCACATTATGTTCTCTGATGCTTTTCACCTCAGTTCCTTTTAGCATAATACCGGCAGAAAATTTTAAGTCAATAAAATATTCATATTGCGCTTTTTTATTAAAGATATTTAACGGTTTGTGTGTCAATTTTTTTATTTTAATGTATTAAATAAGGTGTTAAGTTTTTCTTTCAACACTATTTTTTGCCCTGTTTCACATTCTGCAATTGTCCTTTCGCCAACTTTGGCAATTACTTTGCAATCGATTCTGTTTTTTTCTAAATTTGAAATGACGGCTGTAAAGTTAACCAATTGGCCCAAAAGGGCAGGAGAGTGGTGTTTAATATTCAAAAATGTGCCTATGCCTTCTTCGTTTTCGTCTTTCATTTCTAAAACAAACAAACGGCTGCTCCATTCTGCATCTCTACCTAAGGCAAATGTGGCATAGACATTGTGCACAACACCCGATTCAAACTGCGCAAGGTCTTGCTCTGTTACCAATTTTTCAAAAGTCTTTGTGTTGCCTATTTCAAATTGATGCTTCATTTTCTTAATTCAAATTTTCGTAAACAATGGCTAAACCTTGCCCAACGCCAATGCACATTGTTGCAACACCATATTTTACAGTTTTCCTTTTGGCCATTTCATGAATAAGTGTGGTGCTTATGCGCGCTCCGCTACATCCCAGCGGATGACCAATAGCAATAGACCCACCGTTTACATTCACAATTTCGGGGTTAATATCAAGTTCTCTTATGCAAGCAATGCTTTGAGAGGCAAATGCTTCGTTTAGCTCAAATAATCCAATATCATTGATAGTTAATCCGACTCTTTTTAAAGCTTTGCGAGTGGCTTCAACAGGGCCAATGCCCATTATTGCAGGTTCTACACCAGAGGCGGCCATGCTCACAATTCTTACCATGGGTGTTAAATTGTTTTTTTCGATAAAAGAAGTTCCTGCAATGGCCAATGCCGCAGCACCATCATTTACACTGCTTGAATTACCTGCCGTAACCGAACCGCCTTTTTTGAAGGCAGGTTTTAAGGACGCCAAAGTTTCTATGTTGCTCAATCGGGGCTGTTCGTCTGTTTTAAAAACGATTGGTTCACCTTTTTTTTGTGCAATATGATAAGCGGCAATTTCATTTTCAAATTGATTGACATTATTAGCGTTTTGCCATTTTAGTTGAGAGTTGTATGCAAATGCATCTTGCTCATCTCTGCTAATATTCCATTTTTCAGCAACATTTTCGGCTGTTTCTCCCATCGTATATGGGTGATAAACACTAGCTAAATATGGGTTTGTAAACCTCCAGCCAATTGTTGTGTCGTGAATTTCGCTATTTCTACCGTAAGCTGATTCTGATTTTGGCATTACAAAAGGCGCCCTAGTCATGCTTTCTGTTCCGCCCGAAATATACAAATCACCATTGTTGCCTTTTATTTCTAAAAAAGCATTTCCGATGGCTTGCAAACCGCTAGCACACAATCTATTTACGGTGTATCCTGAAACACTCACTGGCAATCCTGCCATTAATGAAGCCATTCTCGCAACATTTCTGTTGTCTTCGCCCGCTTGGTTGGCAGCGCCCAAAATCACTTCTTCTGTTTCGTTAAATGGAATATTTTTATTTCTTTCAATCAAATGTTTAATAACATAAGCAGCCATATCATCTGGACGAATATTCGCCAATGCTCCTGCATATTTTCCAACGGCTGTTCTAACAGCATCCAAAACAAATACTTCTTGATTCATGGCGCAAATATAATAAGAAATTTTTGAGTTGATGAGTTTATCCCAAATAATGTATTTGAAATTAACCTTAAGATATTCTTTTTACTTGAAAAAGTTGCGAGGATTAATTTTATTAATAATGAGTTGGTTGAAATCTTCAGAAAAATTAAACCTATAAATTAAATAAATATATGATAAACCTAAGATAGAAGTCCGAATAATGCCATCAACAATTGGATTTGGAAACCAGTTACCAATAAATGTAATACTTAAAAACAGTGCAAATAAGAGGACTATTTTCAATTGTTTGGCTTCAAAGGGATTTATTTTTAAGTATTTTTGAATTAAGATTAAACAAAAAGAATTTAGCAATAAAATGGCTGTCATATTGCTAAATGCGCCTCCCAAATAACCATATTTTGTTATAAAATAAAAACTCGACCAAATGGCAACTATGCTATTGAAGAAAATAATTATGGGCACCCATTTATAAAGCTTTGAATTGGAAACAATAGGGCTGTATAAACAATTAACAGAATCAAGGATTTTTGCCATTCCTAAAACAAAAACTACCCATTTCCCTTGTTTATAATAATCGCCTTGCGGCATAAGTTCAAAAAGGTTGTCTAAATTCATCCAAATTAAAACAAACAATAAACTTGAGGTAATTAACTGTATGCTGCCATTTTTTTTGTGCATTATTTCTATTTCTTTAATATTGTTTTCCTTAAAGTGTTTTGAAATTATGGGCACAGAAATTTGCAAAATGGTGCGTTTCGGAATTTCTATAAATGTTGCCAAATTAAATGCTATGCTATAAATAGCAACAAAACCGAGGTTCTTTTGGATACTGGAAACAAGAAAAAAGTCTATTTTTGGAATGACCAACGAAGACAATGACGAAAACATCAAAACCAAAGTAAATAGCATGATTTCTCTCACAAGTTTTTTGTTGTTTCTTAAAAAATCAAAATCTGGTTTAAGATTAATTTTAGTAAGTTTTCTAATAAAAATAATATTAATCGTTAAACTTGTTAAATACGATAAAACAATCATCCAAATACAGGTTACGAAGTCAACATATTTGAAATAATACATTGTGCCAGAAAAGATGATTAAAATACGCATAATCACCTCTTTGGAGAGATTGGTAAACGCAATTCTGCCATGATTGGCGCTTATTGCTTCTGTAATAATCATATAAACATTGGTAATGATTAAAAGCAATAGGATATGAAAAAGGGATTGATACTTTAAAGCATCTTCATTAATAAAAGTAAAAAAAGCATTGCCAAAAAAGAAAAGTAAAACTGAAAGCATTAAAATTCCAACGATTGGAAACAAAATAGTCCAAAAGAAAAATCCATGGTGCTTTTGGTCTTCTGTTCTAAAATATGGAAAAAAACGATTGATACTGTAATTGGTTCCCATTAAGGCGAAGGCAGAAAGCGTTGCCCCCAATTCGATAAAAATTCTAACTGCGCCTAATTCAACTGGCTTAAAAAACAAAGGAAACAAAAAAATAGTGGAAATAAAGCCCAAAATAACCCCAACATAATTAGAAACAGATGCTTTAAAACTTTGCCTTGCGATAACTCCCATAAAATTGTGGCTTCAAAAATAAGTAGTTTGTTTGGTTTTGTTTGCTTAATTCTATAAAAGGTTTCATTAGAATGTTTAAATAGTTAAATTGAATTTTTTATAATTTTCTTAAGCCAATATTATATTTATGTGGTTTTTCAATTGATTGATACCAATTTAATAAATAGAATCACTTAAAATGTAAAACAATTTTGATTTTTTTTACCATCTTTACTGTTCTTGTTTTTTTTCTTAAAATTGAATTGAAAATCATTTAATAAAATACCTATAAAAAAATCTAAATCCCTTACTTTGTGTTTAGGAACAAAGTTTACAATATTTGCAGTGCCTAAATACAAAGGTCCTAATCTTAAGTTAAAACCTTGCCTAAATGCGCTGTAATCATAAATGATGCCAATAGGCATTAATATTTCAAACCATTTCTTTTGGTATCTGGGCGAAATCATTAAAAAGCTTTGTTCTCTTGTATTTTTTGAATGTTTGACTCTTAAGCTTTGAATCAGTTGTGTAGATATGAATAAGTTTTTTTTAATTTGATAATCTGCGTTTAAACCTATTCTTGAAGGCAATCCAACATTATAATTTCTTCTGTAAGAATTTCTGATAGTAAATAGATTTGATATTTGTGTTGAAATTTGTTCCCAATCAGTTCTGTCTAAATTATTATAATCAGAAGAGTTAATAATTTCTCCATTTGAAATGCTATTTTCATGAATTAATATATTTTGATATTTAATATAACCTATATCAAGAATTGAAAAACCAAGCTTTAAAAAATAATCTTTATGATTTTCATGGTAATTAAAGTTTCTTTTGCTTGTTTTTTTGTGAAAAACATAAGTGATACCTAAGTCAGCAGAAAATCCTTTGCCATTGTTGTTATCTAATACAACCAATTTGTTGGAACCATTTGATAAACTAACAGAACCGTCACTTATAGATGATACAGCCACCGCTTCTTGGAACATTTGAAAGCCTTGAAAACCAAATACTTTGCTCAAGTTTACGCCAAAAGCAATTTTATTTTGGTGGTTTAAATCAAACGATTTCGATAAATGAATGCCTGTTTTAGCATAAGAAATGGCTGAAATTGTCATTTTGGGCAAAAAAGCAGGAGAACCAATTTTTTGAAAAATTTGCCCAAGTTTATTATCGTTTTCTATGTTGTAAATAACTTTTGGAATATTTTTGTGCAAACCAACCCATCTAAAGCTCACATTTGCAGAATTGATGATGCCAAAAGCCCAATTGGTTTTGGTCCTCAAAATAAAAGAGGGCAAATTTATTTCTGATGAAAAATTAATGTTCCTTATTCTATTGTTTTCTAAAGGTTTTATCCAGTTTTTATTGAAATTTAGATTGCCGCTTTGCGTTTGATGCTCCGAGGGGATGTTGTTGGGTAAATTATAAATGGAAAATGGAATTTTTAAATAAGCTAAGTTTTGATTAAAATTACCATGAATGCCAATTAGATGTATTTGCCATTTTCTTTTAGTCAAACTGCCTAAAGATGGATTTAAATAAACAGAATGCAAAGTATTGTATGAACTCATTGCCATACTATTTTGCCTTTGAGCGTATGTTTTTAAATTTAAAACAACATTAATAACCAATATAAAAATCCTTATTTTCAAATATTACTTTATAGTAAGAACCCAATTTCTTGCAAAAAGTTGCCTTTGATGTGTTTTTATTTTATTTTAGCAAAACCATTTTGTTTTTTTTGTTTATTTCTTTTTTAATAGTTATTTTTGTCTTTTTAAATGACTAATCTGTTAAATTTAACTCTATTATGCATTGTTTTTAGCTTAAGCAATCTTTTTGCGTTTAGTAATTTGCCGAAAAATGCTAGCTTTGACTCTAGCATAGTGCTTGTTTCCATAAAGTCTAACTATGAAATTTCTTCTTTTAATATAAAAGACTTTCAAGGCAACATTGTTTCTGTTAATCAGCTTTTTTTAAACCATAAAGACTTCAAACTTTCCCGGATTTATAAAATCCGATTGAGGAGAAATGCCCAATATGCCAAAGTTATTGACAAAATACTAAAAACCCAGTTGTTTGAATACGCTGAATTTAGTCCTGTTTACAGAACTTTTACAGTTCCTAATGATGTGCATGCAAACCAATGGCATTTAACAAAAATAAAAGCGCAGCAAGCGTGGAATATTGCGAATGGAAATCCAACTGTGAAAATTGCCATTGTTGACGATGCGGTGGATTATTTGCATGAAGATTTAAAAAATAAAATCTTTAAAAACCCCAACGAAATTCCAAATAATAACATTGATGACGATGGGAATGGATACATTGACGATGTTTGGGGCGCTAATGCGGTATATAAAAAAGGAAGTGCAAATCCTCCACATACGAATAGGAGCGAATTTACACACGGCACCCATTGTGCGGGCATTGCGGCAGCCTCCACAAACAATGGAAAGGGCATTGCCTCCATTGGTTTTGGTGTTTCTATTTTGCCTGTTTCTTGTGCAGACACAACTGCGCCTGGGTATATCACTGCTGGATATGAAGGCATTGTTTATGCGGCCGACATGGGTGCAGATGTTATTAGTTTAAGTTGGGGTGGTTCTGGTTTTTCTGCAACTGGGCAAACAGTTATAGATTATGCCAATGCAAAAGGCATTGTTGTTATTGCTGCCGCTGGCAATAGTAATGTCAACACGAGAATGTATCCTGCTGCTTACAATAATGTTATTTCTGTGGCGGCTACCGACCAAAACGACAAGAAAGCCGTGTTTTCAAATTATGGTTCTTGGATAGACATTGCCGCTCCGGGTGTTGATATTTGGAGCACGGTTACTGGCGGTGTGGATAAATACGATTATATGAGTGGCACTTCAATGGCTTGCCCTTTAGTGGCAGGTTTGTGTGCTTTGATGCGTTCACAAAACAAAAGGATTTCCCCCGTTGATATTGAAAAATGTTTGAAAAATAATGCAGACAATATTAATTCTTTGAACATTGCTTATCCAAACCTTTTGGGTGCTGGAAGGATAAATGCACAAAAAACATTGCAATGTGTAAAAACCTTATTTGCCGACTTTGAAATTAACAAAACCATGATTTGCAAAGGGCAATCTATTCAGTTTACAAATTTAAGCAGCAATAATATTACATCTTATAAATGGACAATCTCTGGGGCAAACACAGCAACAAGCAATGTTAAAAACCCTATTCTTGTGTTTAATAATATAGGCAAATGCCATATTAAGCTAGTTGTTTCTGATGGCGTAAACAAAGATTCGAGCATTGTGCTTAATGCTTTTGAAATATATGAACCTGTTGCTAGCTTAGAAAATTTGACAAGTAAAGTGAGGGTAGGAGATGCTGTGTTTTTAAAAATAGATTTTCAGGGCGAAGCGCCTTGGAATATTCAATTAACGGACGGTGTGCAAACCTTTATTTATCCCAACATCACAAGCAATCCATTTTACACAGACATTTATCCAAGCAAAAATGCCATCTATCAAATATTGAATGCTAGTGATAAAAATTGTGCGGCTACTTTCTCTGGCAAGGCAACAATTACAATAGACACAAGCAAAAAGAAACAGCTTTCATCCTGCGGCAACTTTGAATTATTTTCTAAAACCTATGATTTTGGGGGCAATGAAGTGCCTCATACTGTTTATGCCCTTAAAGATGGCAACATTGCTGTGGTTGGCATTACGGACAAAGGCGGCATTGGAGGCGATGATATTTTCCTCAGCAAACTAAAACCCGATGGCAGCATTATTTGGACGAAGTTTTATGGCACAACTGCCAATGAAAATGGTTATCCTTTGGGTGTTTTTGACGATGATGGGTTTAATATGTATGTTTATGGTTCATCTAAAATAAATGGAATTATTGTTGGGTTAATAATAAAATTAGATTCATCTGGTTCTGTTATATTCACGAAACTAAATCAAAATGGGAGTGCTCCTGACCATGAAAGATATGGAACTCAAATTAGTAATGGCAATATTGCAGTTATTGGAACGAGCGGAATTACTAACGACCAAGCAGCTGGGGCATCAATTATGTCAAAAACGGGTAATCCAATTTGGAGAAAATCATTTGATTTAATTGGGTCAACTCAACATCTTTTGAGTATCAAAGAAGTAAATCGAAGACTTTATTTTGCAGGAAGTGGTTCTATTGGAAATGGTGGTTATGGCTCTTTTTTGATAAAAACAAATTTGGCAGGGGATGTTATTTGGCAAAAATATAATGACTTTTCAAATTGGGATGCCTCACTTTATTTGCAAACAAATTCAAATAATAATTTAATTCAAGGTTATTGGCTATCAAATAGTGGCCCTTCTAAATATGGAAATAAGGACATTGGTATTTCTTGTCAAGATACAAATGGAAATCTAATTTGGGCGAAAACCATTGGTGCTGCCAGTTTTGACGAAATAGGAGGATTGGCAACTTTAAATGACAATATTTATGTTTACGGTTCAACTACAAGTTTTGATAATGGAATTTCAAAAGTCTTTATAGTTAAGTTAGATAAAAATGGCAATATTCTTTGGTCTAAAATTTATGGAAAAAGTGGGACTGCTTATTTTAGGAACTCTTTTACAAATTTAATTACGACTAGAGAAAATAATGAATTATTGATTATTGCAAATACAGGATTATCAAACAAAAATTTGGTTCTATTTAAAATAGACGAATGTGGAAATAGCAATTGTCCATTTCTTGAC
>Ga0105050_10005603_pt1 | contig 16014 bp, 15 predicted proteins | sample FRY01_FD_78088 | JGI IMG/M metagenome (GOLD analysis project Ga0105050, IMG submission 78088) | Freshwater microbial communities from Lake Fryxell liftoff mats and glacier meltwater in Antarctica - FRY-01 | ecosystem: Environmental > Aquatic > Freshwater > Ice > Glacier meltwater ... | reverse complement strand
TTCAGGCGACGGGTATCGAGGTTCACGATCATCCTCCGATGATCCCGGATCCAGTCCCTTCAGGCTCATCTCATATTGGAATCACGGTCCCCGCTTCAGGCTCATCTGTCATTGGAAAAGGCTCTCACTGGCAGTTCCTGTGTAACCTGAAACACTCATCAATTCTGCTTCGAGCACACGTGATGGATCCTGCAAAACCGTCAGCTTGGCGGGTGACAGATCGGCGGAATCGTCTTGAAGAAAAGGACGGATCAGGAGCGCCACCGCCATGATCAATGCGCTCGCGACCAACGCCATTGGCCAGGATGGCTTCCGCGAACCACTCGGACGCGCTGATTTTTTCTCAAACTCAGACTGAATTTCTTGCCAACGGCCGGGCCTTGGGCTGAGTTCATTCAGCAGCTCACCATGAACTTCCTTGATTTCCCCCAGTTTGGCCAACTGCCGTCGTGCTCCAACGTCGCTTGCAATTCTTTCAGCCAGTTCGGCTGCTACCGGCTCTGCGTCCCGAACGCAGGAAGCTCATCGATTTCGGCTTATTTTCCATTCTGGCTCTTCCGAGGTCTCAGGAGGAACTCATATCCTCTGGACATTTGAGATTTCGAGTAACTCGGCGTCTTGCCATCAGGTCGCCTCAACATCCTGGACAATTCGCGTTCCGTTGACTGTCAGCACTCAACACCCCGACCGAACGATCGTTCTGATGCTGGATCAGCATGTGCCTCGCTTTGATCATATGCCACTCTCCACACTCTCACGCCAACCAAAATGCCACCAGCCGAATCTCCACAAGTAGCCGACGTATACCAGTATTCGCTATCGAATTCAGAACGTTGCACGCAGATGACCACGCAGTCTTTCCTTCGAACGATCGTTCGTTCAACATACGCGCATGTATTTGCGCTCCCAAACAACCAGCCTGGACAGCCTATGCGATCGTTTGGCACAGGTTTTTCTCGACCATGGATACGATGGAGCCTCCATCGCCGCATTGGCAAGCAGCGCAGGGCTGAGCAAGGCCAGTCTTTACCATCACTTCCCTGGTGGGAAAGCGGAAATGGCCACGGCGCTCATCACACACGCAATCGAGAATGCCGAACGGCAGGCCTTCAAAGTGCTTCGCACCCAGGCGCCTTCAGGTGAGCGACTGAACGGCTTCCTGGACGGATTTCTCAGGTATACGGAAAACGGCAAGCGGCCTTGCCTCCTAGCGGTGTTCGGGCAGGCAGCGCCCAATCCGATCAAGGAGGTGATCAAGGCACAGATCAACGATTGGCAGATTGGGCTCGAATCGAGCCTGATCGGACTTCGGGGGGTCAAGCCCAAACGAGCAACTCGCCTTGCTGAAGAGATGCTTTGCGGCTTATATGGAGCGTCTCTCCTCGGCCAGCTCATTGGTGATGAGACGTGTGTTGAGCGCAGTGTCAAACGCCTGCGTAAACAGCTTGAACTCTACAACTGAATGGATCCATCCATGCAACGTCGATTTCCTGAGACCCGTATGCGTCGTAATCGTCGGCTTCCTTTTCTTCGGCGACTGGTACGGGAAACCGGGTTGTCTCCGGACGATCTTATCTACCCGATCTTCGTGATCGACGGCGAAGGCAGGCGAGAGGCCGTATCGTCCATGCCCGGTGTTGACAGGCTCTCGATCGATCTGCTGTGCGCTGAGGCCGAGCGTGCATACGCCCTCGGGATTCCCGCAATTGCCCTGTTCCCTAACGTCGTCAAGACGCTACGAACACCACTGGGTGAAGAAGCCGCAAATCCCGACGGTCTGGTGCCACGTGCCATCAGAGCCGTGAAGAGTGCAGTTCCCGAGTTGGGGGTGATTACCGATGCGGCCCTCGACCCCTACACATCCCACGGCCACGACGGAGTCATCGGCAAGGATGGGCACATCGACAACGACGCTACAGTCAAAGCGCTGCAGGTACAGGCCCATGTGTGCGCTGGTGCGGGATCCGACATCATCGCTCCATCGGACATGATGGATGGCCGCGTCGGTGCGATCCGGGCCGCACTGGATATACAAGGACATACCCACACAGCCATCATGTCCTACGCTGCCAAGTACGCTTCTGCCTACTATGGTCCCTTTCGGGATGCTGTCGGCTCCTCAACCACTCTGGGTACTGCAGATAAGGACACCTACCAGATGGATCCCGCAAACTCTGAGGAGGCGTTGCATGAAGTCGCCCTCGACATCAGCGAGGGAGCAGATATGGTCATGGTCAAACCCGGCATGCCCTATCTCGATATCGTTCGCAGAGTGCGGGAGCGCTTCGAAGTGCCCACCTTTGTTTACCAGGTGAGTGGGGAGTACGCGATGCACGCAGAAGCCATTCGGCGTGGATGGCTGGCCGAAAAGGTCATTCTGGAATCACTGCTTTGCTGCAAACGGGCTGGTGCCTGTGGCATCTTGACGTACTTCGCACCTCGGGCCGCAGAACTCATGCAAAACTGAGCTTTACCCCCTGATTTTTGAGGAATTGCTGCTCCTGCCTGAGCTCATCAGCTGAAAGCGGATGGGCCTCCAACCAACCAGCCGGCAAGTCAAGAACAGTCTCTCGACCAACGCGTGAAAGTACGACATCTTGCGGAGAATGCGAATCGGCGTGTGATCGCTCCAGAATCACCGCAAGACGCAGCGATACCAGAACGTCAGCAAACTGGTAATAACCGAGCCGCTCTCCCTCTGCCTGCAGACCCGCGGACCACGCACGTCGATGGCAACGAACCAATGTCACCACTGCCCGTTTTGCATTTGGTGACAATCCACGTATCTCAATGTGCTGGAGAATGTAGGCACCGTGGCGGTGATATCCCTGTACGCCAATCTGCAAACCGATCTCCAGCAAAATCGCTGCGAATGCGAGGACCTGCTGATGACGCTCATCCACAGACCCGTCGCTCAGGCTCTGCAACAAATTCAGCGCCTGCCGCCGGACGCGATCACCCTGTGCCGGATCAACGCCAAAGCGGGCAGCCATTGCCCCCACGGCGTCGAGCACCAAACTGTTGTCTTCGGCCAACCCCATACCAGCATAGAGGACACCGTGTGGCAACGTTGCACCACAAAAACGAACACGCTCGATCTCCAGTATCGTCATGAAAGCACTGAGTATTGCGACACCCGCGGGAAAAATATCGACTCGCTCCGGCGGGAGTCCAGGGATGCCAAAATCGGCAAGCCACAATCCACCGGTGATCGCGTCTTCAACTTGCGTCAGCGCGTCGGCAGTCACTTCACCACGGCTGAATCCATTGGCTTCGCAAACCGTAACGATTGACTCAAGAGTTCCTGAGGTCCCGACAACATCTGCACCATCGGCAGATTTGATGCCGAGTTTCCGCAGCAATGACAACGCCCGCACCCGAGCCTGCGGATAGGCTCGCCCAACAATTTCGGAGTGACTGAAAAACTGGTCCATAAGGGCAACGCACCCCAAGGGTATCGAGGTTGCTTCGGCCAGCTGGCGACGACCGGATTGCCATTCACTTCGTGCCAGCTCCGTACTACCGCCACCAATATCGAGAACCAGGCGTTGACTGTCTGGTCTGGAGCGTTCGAGTGCACCATCCAGATGCCGACTCACCGCCAGATCAATGAGCCTGGCTTCATCGTGGCCGGAGAGCACTTCAATCGGGTTTTCGAGAATGTCCTCTGCGGGAATCAGGAACTCCGAGCGATTCTCGGCGATGCGCAGCGCAAATGTACCAACCACTTTCAATTTTGCGGGTGGAACCTCCCGCAGACGCTGCTGGTATCGCTGGAGGACCTGAAGGCCACGCTTGATCGCTACTGGCTGCAGGCAATTCGCCGACATGCCCTGCAACAACTGGACCTTGTCCTTCAACCGATCGATCACCACGATTTCGTCACGAAGCCGGCGGACTACCAGCATCTGGAAGTTGTTCGAACCCAGGTCGAGCGCCGCCCACACATCTTGGTCTGCAAATTCGTCAGGGGATGGTGGTAAAAGCATCTTCTCGACCACGACTACATCATAATTTTTCGGCTGGAATCTCGAGAATAGCGTCACTACTCTTTTTGCAACGGGATCGGGGCACGTTTTCGATAGCAGAATTGGTGATAACATCCCCACTATCTAAAGTCCAACGCTGACGAGAAAGCCAATGTCCGAACGAATCGTGCATATCACCGATGATGGTTTTGAATCCGATGTCCTGAAGTCCGACAAGCCCGTGCTGGTGGACTACTGGGCGAGCTGGTGTGGCCCCTGCAAGATGATCGCCCCCATTCTGGAAGAGATTGCCGGCGAATACTCCGACAAGATCAAGGTTTGCAAGATGGATATCGACGCCAACCAGCAAACCCCGGCTCGGTATGGCATCCGTGGCATTCCGACCCTGATGCTGTTCAAGAACGGCGAGGTCGAAGCGACCAAGGTGGGCGCACTGTCGAAGTCCCAACTGGCGGCATTCCTGGACAGCAATATCTGAAATCGGCGCCGGTTGTTGTCAGGACCAGAACAACCACGAGTTCAGTGCCGTGACCGGCACCTGGGACCTCTCGAAGCCCAGGACACCGGTCACAGCATCTGCAGATCCATCCAAAACGCTCTTGACGCTCAAACCCAAAACACTACACTTGGTCTAAGCGTTGATTTGTCAGTAACGAACGCCTGTCAACGTACCACCTGATTCCCGCCCTAATATTCTCTTGTTCGCTGTCTTTCCCGTTTACAAACAACGGCAACAAGTCCCCGGGCGATAGCACCTGAACCGAATCCACGGAAGAGCCAACCTATAATGACCAATCTCACAGACCTCAAACGCCTGCCGGTCGGCGATCTTATCGAAATGGCACGTGAACTCGGGCTGGAAAACACCGCCCGGTCACGCAAGCAGGAAGTCATCGCTGCCATCGTTCGCAAACAATCCAAGAACGGGGACGAGATCAGTGGTGAAGGGGTACTGGAAATCCTGCAGGATGGTTTTGGATTCCTGCGTTCACCGGACAGTTCCTATCTCGCCGGTCCCGACGACATCTATGTTTCTCCCAGTCAGATTCGCAGATTCAACCTGCGTACCGGGGACAGCATATCCGGCAAGATTCGCCCGCCAAAAGACGGTGAGCGCTACTTCGCCCTGCTGAAGGTCGACGAAGTCAACTTCAGTGAGCCAAACAGCAAGAAAAACAACATTCTGTTCGAAAACCTGACGCCACTCTTCGCCAACAAGCGAATGATGCTGGAGCGAGGGAATGGCAGCACCGAAGACCTGACGGCCCGCGTCATTGATCTGATTGCTCCCATCGGCAAAGGTCAGCGAGCCCTGATCGTCTCGCCACCAAAGGCAGGCAAAACACTGGTATTGCAAAACATCGCTCAGTCCATAACTGTCAATTATCCAGAAGTTGTCATGATCGTGCTGTTGATCGACGAAAGGCCGGAAGAAGTCACCGACATGCAACGCTCGGTGCGCGGTGAGGTTGTTGCAAGTACGTTCGATGAGCCTCCATCACGTCACGTACAGGTTGCCGAAATGGTGATCGAAAAAGCCAAGCGGCTCGTTGAACACCAGAAGGATGTCGTGATTCTGCTTGACTCGATCACTAGACTGGCGCGCGCCTATAACACGATCGTTCCATCGTCAGGCAAAGTTCTGACGGGTGGTGTCGATGCCCACGCACTTGAACGACCAAAACGCTTTTTCGGTGCGGCACGCAACATCGAAGAAGGCGGAAGCCTCACCATCGTCGCCACAGCTCTGGTTGAAACCGGATCGAAGATGGATGAAGTGATCTACGAAGAATTCAAGGGTACAGGCAACCTGGAACTCCATCTCGAGCGCAAGATCGCTGAAAAGCGGGTCTATCCTGCTATCAACATCCGACGCTCCGGCACCCGTCGTGAAGAGCTGTTGATGACTGAGGAAGAACTGCAGCGCGTCTGGATCCTGCGCAAACTGCTGCACGAGATGGACGATGTTGCCGCGATCGAGTTCATGCTCACCAGGCTCAAAGACACCAAAACCAATGACCAGTTCTTCGCTTCGATGAAAGGTCGTTGAGCTGACGAAGGCGTTTGTTCACAATCCAGGAGCCGGCCCGATCCAGATTGTTGATCTCGAGCTTTTGCCCGGACAATTGCTTTCGTTCGATGCCGGACAGTATGTTCATGTCCGGCACCCTGACGGCAGGCGCATTCCGTTCACCATTGCAACTGCGCCACACGCGTTGCCAAAGTTGCAAATCCACTTCCAGCCAATAGCGGGCAACGTCGAATCCGCGTTGATGCAGGAGATCATCGCGAGCGGTGCAATCGAGCTTGAAGACACTCAGGGCTCAGTTACGCTCGCGTCGGTTACACAACCACATGTGCTCTTCGTCTGCGCCGGCAGCGGCTTTGCACAGGCTAACTCGATACTCTCGTCTGCGATCTACCTTGCACATCCAGCCAGGAGGGCTTTGTTGTGGTGTGCCGATTCTCCCAATGGTTTTTACGCTCGCGAGCTGTTGGGCACCTTGAGACCCTCGATGGCCACCCACCTGGTCGCCGATCCACGCCGTGACCCGAGCAACGCCGCAATGCGCTGGTTGCGCCATCAGGCATCAAGAACGTCGTCAAGTGACGTAATTCTCTGTGGTGGCCCTGCATTTGTTTATGCAGTGACTGACTTGCTCAAGGCGGCGGGATTGGCTGACCGGCAGATGCACAGTGACGTCTATGCATACGCTCCGAGATGAGCTCAGTTTGCCGACAGTGCCTGCAACAAGTGATCGGCGCCCGCGGAGAGTTCACCTCGGCTAATCAGAAGACGCCCAAGCTCGGAGTGCGTCGTTTTGTCAGACCGCGCTCGCAGAGAAGATTTGAAGGCATTCTCGGCCTGATCGTCGAGTTGACTGCGCAAATACAGCCGCCCCAGCGTCAACAGCAGATCCGGGTCACCTGGATGTTGCTTCAACCAGGACTCCGCCTGACGGATCTGTGCTGCGACATCGGCCGCGCCAAGCCTGCCGTACAGTTCGACCAGCGACGCTGACCATTCCTGCTTCAATGCAACTCTGACGATCTCCTCTGCACGATCGGAGCTCTGGTTGTGCGCCAGTCGTTCCGCCACCAGGTGGACCAGCACTGGATTGTTGTGCAGCTTCTTTGGTAACGCGGACCAAACGAGTTCAGCGGGCTCGGAGACAAGCCTCTGCTTCCAGGCAGCTTCGATACGTTGCGTCAATTCTTCCGGTGAAATGAGCGCCGTGACGCCTGGCGAATTCAGGACTTCCAGCTGCAATTCCCGTTCGCCGGTCTGCTCGCAACAGTCCGCAAGATCCAGCAGGACTCTGGGATGTCTCGGCGCTTGTGCGCGCAGCGACTTCAGAATCTGCGCAGCTTCTGGGTAGGCGCCACTCGCTTGCAAAAACTCTGCTCGCTGCAGGTTGATCGCGAAGGCAGCACCGGGCTCAGCTTCGATCGCCAAGCCGAGATGGCTGTCGCGGGTTTGAGCATTACCCATCGCCTGAGCACAACGGGCGGCAAACAAATGATTGATCAGCGGAAATTCGCTATCCGTTGCACCCGTTGACAGCACCCGTTCGGCCTCACGCCAATCACCTTCAGCCCACAACAACAGACCCCGTGCGGTCATGGCCTGGGCCTTTTTGGTCCGCCGTCGCATGCTCCAGCCAGAGACCGAAGAAAAGCCAGTTCTCATACTTCGGACAGACCAGATCAGGCATCGTAGGGCCACATAAGCGGTGATCAGCAGGACAACAGCCATCCAGATGCTGGTTTCAAAAGCGCTATCACCATAGGAAACAAGCAGATAGCCAGGATCCTTGATCATCAGCGTCCCGACGGCCGCCCCCAGCGCAATCACCACAATCAGCGCCATCCACAACCGACTCACGGTGAAACCCTCTCTGCGGCCTTCAGCGCCTGCAACGAACCACTGATGTCAGGAAGCGGTACCTCGAGCTTGACCTTAGCCAGCTCATCGACACTCTTGAGCAGTGCATCCAATCCGTTCGTACCGGGCTCGAACTCCTCTCCAAGCCAGAGCTTCAAGTTGGCAAGACTTGCGTCGTAAACCCCTTGCTGATGTCGTAACGCACCAAGTTGAGCCTGTTCCAGCCCCAACCTCAGTTGCTGCTCGATGTAGTGTCTTTCATCAGTCGACAGCAGGGGCTTGATGGACGTTGGGTCGACACGTTGTACGCGAAATACATCGACGAGCCGCTGCAACAGGGCATCCCACACGCTGACTTCAACCGTCGGTCGCGGAACCTCTGCTGGCGAAGACAGAACCGGTTGCGTCTTCAACAGCTCCCCGAGCGGCGCCTTGAGTGCTTCCAGAGCCAGATAGACGCCTTGCACATCCGTCGCTTCCTGGGCTTGTTCCAGAGCGATCCGCTCTGCCGCAATCTGTTCACGCACTGTGTGCCAGCGAAAGTCCTCGAGTTCGCTGAGCAGTGAGTCCGCATTGGCGAGCAGTGCACGAGCATCTGCAACGTTACGTTCCATCAGGATGCGGTGGTTGGCGATCCGGAGCAGATACCCGACTTCAGCAATCTTCCAGTCATCGGCTTCCGGAGGGGACGTTCTTTCGACATCCGCAGCGACAACTCCAGCGACCGCTGCTTCCATTGCCATCAATCGTTGATCCAGCGAGAGATACCGGGCTTCGACCGAGTCGATTCGCGGCGTCAGGACCGCCCGCACTCGACTCTCTACCCCGTCACCGGCATTGCGAATCTGTTGATCAACCGACTGGCTGTGTGCCTCGACCTTTGCAGGCAATTGCTCCAGGTGGCCAACAAAGATCAGCCGGTAGTAGAGATAACCGCACGTCAGCAGTGCAATGATTGCCATCAAGGCTGGGACCCAGCCCCCCGAGCGGGAAGGGGTGCGCACTGGCGACGGCGGCGGCGCTCCGCCACCCGCTGACTCTTTTGCTGCATGCACAACGGATTCGCTCATGGTTTTGTCACCCTCTTCTGCTTAGCAGTGCTCTCAATTGGTCGACGAACTGGAACGCTCTCCACCCAACGCCTCGACGACGGCATCCGGCTCTGGACCGGCACAAACACTGACCTGTTTGAATCCCATCGATCGCGCTGCACCAGCCAACCGACGGGACACTACCACCAAATGGATGTCGAGCGGCCTGCCAGACGCAGACCACAGCCGGCCAACGTGGTTCAACGCATCAAGACTTGCGATTTCGATGGCGTCCACGTCGAAGGGGATCTGCGCAAGGGACTCGCGTTGTCGTCGATAGACTTCAAGACGTCGATACACCAACCCAGATGAGTCCAGGAACGCTTCAATCACCTCACGCCCGCCTTCTCCAGTCAAAATCAGCACTGGTGCAGCTTGCAGTTCGACCAGATGGTCCTTTAGCCAGCGAACCACGCCTTCACTGTCAGCGCTGTCCGGAGTGCTAACCGGCAAGCCGGTGACGTCGGCCAATGCTCGAGCCGTAACGCGGCCTATCGCCAGAAACCCGAGTGCCGGACGAAGACTTTGGGCAGCGAACACCGCATGGCCTGACAAAACGACGCACACCGACACCGACCCTTCAGGTTTAATGTCCAGCCGCTGGATCGAAAACACCGGCTCAATGACTGGGACATGCCCAGCTTGCACCAGAGCCTCCGCCATCCGCTCGGCTCCCGGCTGTGAGCGCGTAACCCAGACCCTCATGGCATCATCATCCGGTCTGCATCAGACTGTCACCTGAGTCTGTCAAGTATTTCTTGTGCGCCCATGGCCATCAGCGAAGCAACAACTTGATCGGCCGCAATCGCGGGCTCGGTGGCAAAAGCCTCTGCGCGCAGGATTTGTTGTCCGTCAGCGCTGGCCAGCAGTGCGCGAAGCCTGATTTGTTTACCTGATATTTCCGCATAAGCCGCTACCGGCATGCTGCAATCAGCACCGAGACCAGCAATGACCAAACGTTCAGTCAGCACACACCGCGAAACCGATTCGTCATTCAGAGGTTGCAACAGTTCAAGAACTTCTCGCGCGGCAGCCAGGCATTCGACGCCAAGCGCAGCCTGCCCAGCCGCCGGTAAACTGTCCTCCAGCGAGAGCGTTGAGCGTGCAGGCAGTGCCACACCCAGGCGATCCAGTCCAGCTGCGGCCAGAACGATGGCATCGAACTCTCCGTTGGCCAGCTTGTCGAGCCTGGTACCGACGTTGCCACGGATCGAAGAAATCACCAGATCCGGCCGTTGTGCCAACAACTGTGCTTGTCGTCGAAGGCTTGAGGTTCCCACTCGGGCGCCTGTTGGCAATGCCGTGATTCCACCACTGACACCGACGAGAACATCGTGAACATCGGCCCGATAACCTACTGCACCCAATGTGAACTCGGTGGGAACGATCGCCGGCAGATCCTTGAGGGAATGGACTGCAAGATGCGCCTCTCCACTCAACAATGCCGATTCCAGCTCCTTGATGAACAGACCCTTACCGCCAATTTCACGCAGCGGAGCATTCAGCCACTGATCCCCACGAGTGCTCATGCCGAGCAGTTGCACTTCAAGGCCCGGGTGATGTCGCTCGAGTTCCGTCTTGATGAAGTTCGCCTGCCAGAGCGCAAGCGCACTTTTTCGAGTAGCAATGGTCAGTGTCTTCACAGGCCTTTCACCAGTTTTCGGACATCTGGAAGATGTCGCCGGCTGATATCAAGCGATATCTCAACATCTCGCAACCGCAATCGATGTTGTCCATCCGCTCCCTTCTCTATTCCAGTGATGAAGCGCACCCCAACCAAAGCACTGCGATGGATCCGCACAAACATGTCGCCAAATTCCAGTTCCAGGTCACGCAAGGATTCGTCGACGAGGACTTCACCTCTGCCATGGCGGATGGTCACGTACTTGCTGTCAGCCTGCAGAAATCGGACATCATCTACCGCTATCAATTCCAGACCTTTGTGAGTGCGCGTCGAAATATGCGTGCGTCGGCTGCCATCGGCTTGCGAAAGCGCCTGCAGTTGAGCGCGATTGACACGCTTCGCATTGGCAAGGACCTGTTCCAGACGCTCTTTCCGTACCGGTTTGAGGAGATAGCCAACAGCCTGGAGATTGAATGCATCGATGGCATGCTCTTCATAGGCCGTACAAAACACCACCGCGGGCGGTTCCTCAAGTTGAGCCAGGTGGGAAGCTGCTTCCAGGCCATCCATGCCCGGCATGCGGATGTCCAGCAGCAGCAGATCCGGCGTAAGTAGCCGGACGCGCTCAATGGCCTCGACACCATTGGCTGCCTCGCCGACCCACTCGCAACCATTTATTACTGCGAGCATTCGCTTCAACCGATCACGCGCCAGAGTTTCGTCATCGACAACCAGGATTCTCACAGTGATCCTCGTCTGGTTGTTGGTAGACGCAATTCCGTCCGAAAGGTCTCGCCAACCGCTTCCGCCAACAGACTTGCATCGTCTCCATACAGCACCTGCAAACGGCTGCGAATATTCTCCAGCGCCATTCGATTGCCTTCTGAGCCGGAGCGGCCGCTCGCAGGTGGCAACGGGTTGGTGATGAGAATTCGTATCTGGTCCGCCTCCGACCACATGCGAACTGTCACCGTACCTCCTTCTGCGCGCGGCTGAACACCATGATAGATGGCATTTTCAAGCAGCGGCTGGAGAGTCAACAACGGGATCTGGATATCGCCGGGCAGCGCGTCAAGCTGCCAGTCAAAGTGCAGGCGATCCCCAAGGCGCAACGATTCGATCCGCACATAGCGTTGGCACAGATCCAGTTCAACATGGATCGGCACCTGGTTGCCTGCTTCATTGAGGCTGGCTCTAAACAACTCACTCAAGTCTTCCACTACGGATTCAGCTGTGTCCGGATCCACGGCGATGAGACTGGCGATGATGTTCATGCTGTTGAACAGAAAATGAGGCCGAATCCGCGACTGCAGCGCCTGGAGGCGAGCCTGCAACTCCGACTGCTCCTTGGCCCGCAGCCGTTGCTGTACATGGAAGTAGCGGAGAGCGAGTCCGGAAATAATGGCTGAGATCACCAGCATGGACGCAAGTCGGCTCCACTCAACGGAAACTGGCGCAAACTGCACCAGAATGCGATCAGCGATCAGCCCTTCAACCAGAGTAACCAGCAAAACCAGAAGAAACGTCAGTGCCGCACCGACCACCATGGAAAGTCGGGCCAGCCAGCGCCGTAGCAGACAGATCGTCACTGCACTGGTAAGAGCCACCCATTGCACAAACAGCGACAACAAGGCAAATCGCAGCCAGGACGGGTCTCCACCTGCGACCCAGAGGACAACAACCAGGAGTTCGGCAAACAGGACAACCAACGTCAGCGCAGTGACGTTGCAAAGGTCAGGCACCACAAACTGGGCCGAGCCGCCGCTCAGAGCAGACCTGTTGATATACTCACCCGTCTTCGATTCCAGGAATGGTTCGCCTTTTACACCATCATGAGCACTTCTGACGAGCGCGGTTCTCTGGTCATCGGTCGGCTACAGGAAGCTACCGATGAATTTGTCCTCGAATTCACTTCCTCGGTGCGTTTTGATCGCCGGATGTACGCTCAGGATATTCGAGGATCAATCGCACATGCACATATGCTGGGCGCAATCGGAGTGCTCTCGGCTGACGAAGTCGGGCGCATCGTAGCCGGATTGGAAACCATTCACAAAGAGATCGAGGACGGCCGGTTTGAATGGCGGGTGCAACTGGAAGATGTGCACATGAACATCGAAAGCCGGCTGATCGACCTGATTGGTGATACCGGCAAGAAGCTGCATACCGCACGATCCCGCAATGATCAGGTCGCTACCGATATCCGGCTTTACCTGCGCGACGAAGTAGACACCATCGACGAGGCGATGACACGTTTGCTGGGGGCTCTGCTGGCGCTTGCTGAACAGCACGTGGACACCATCATGCCAGGCTTCACGCATCTGCAGGCAGCGCAGCCAATAACCTTCGGTCATCACCTTCTGGCCTGGTTCGAAATGTTGTTGCGTGACCGGAGTCGACTGCGTGACTGCCGGAAGCGAATCAACTCCTTGCCACTCGGCGCTGCAGCACTTGCAGGCTCCTCTTTCCCGCTGCAGCGGGAGCTGGTTGCCAAAGAGCTGGGTTTCACTGAAATATGCGAAAACTCGGTCGACGCTGTGAGCGACCGCGACTTTGCGATCGAGTTCGCTGCGGTAGCCAGCCTGACGATGACCCACTTCTCTCGCTGGTGCGAAGAGCTCGTGCTGTGGTCGTCCCAACAATTCCAGTTCGTGAACCTGCCAGACCGCTTCTGCACCGGCTCCAGCATCATGCCGCAGAAGAAGAATCCTGATGTTCCGGAGCTCATTCGTGGCAAGACAGGACGGGTCACCGGTCACCTCATGGCACTCCTGACGCTGATGAAGAGCCAACCGCTTGCCTATAACAAGGACAATCAAGAAGACAAAGAGCCGTTGTTCGACTGCGTGGATACCCTGCAAAGCTGTCTCACGGCGCTAAATGGTCTGGTTCCGCATATCGAAGCAAACAAGGCGGTCATGGCTGCGGCTGCCGTCAATGGTTACACCACTGCCACGGACCTTGCGGACTATCTCGTCAAACGAGGCCTGCCATTTCGGGATGCTCATCATGTGGTGGGTAAAGTTGTCGCCAGAGCGGTCCGCGAGCAACGCCACCTTCACGAGTTCTCGCTAGAGGAGTTGCAGGCCGAAGGCGGCGGAGCCAACGTCGTTTCCGAGGACGTCTTCGAAGTGCTTGCGCCGCTCGGCTCAGCCAATGCCCGCAGCCATTTTGGCGGCACTGCGCCGGTTGCCGTTCGTGCGGCCATCACCAGGGCGAGATCCCGCATCATTCAAATCTGACAGTCTTTCCTATACTGAACACTGAACCGTTGCTGACGCCTCAACGCCGAAGCCCCTCTTTGCCGGGGCCGGATAAGGGGTTCAGACAACCCGCAGTGGCTCACTTCAAGGAAATCGGCTGGCCGCAGGATGGCTTTTCGCAAGACACTCACCGAACACACGATCGAAGTCGACGTCGAAGCCCTCCGGGCGATGGGGCAGCGCTTCGCCATGCATCATCGTCAGAGATATCTCGACGCCTTGGCCAAGCTGGACGGCCGCAAACGGGAGATCCTGGCGGCTTTGCCCATGTTTTTTCACGCGAATCACCCTGCACTGCCCGGATATGTGCAGAACGCACCTTGCGGGATCGTCGGTCACACCCCGTCTGCTTCCGATGTGAATGCAATTCACCGCTTCGCCCGCAGCTTCAATGCCAGCCTGGCTACCGATCGGCGAGATATCGACGCAATCTTCCTGATGGGCAGTGGTGGGAGCCTCGGGCACACCGCAGACAGCGATATTGATCTGTGGGTGTGCTGTCCAAAAAACAAGCACGACAGGTTGCGCCCAAAGCTTGATCGATTGGAAAAATGGTCTGCTGAACAGGGCCTGGCTCTGCACGGATTTCTGGTCGATCCCGAGTTTTTCCACGACTCTCGCGACGCGGTACACGGCCCACTATTACTGGACGAGTTCTATCGCAGTGGAATTCATCTGGCCGGCAGACATCCGCTCTGGTGGTATGTGGACGGCAGCTCAGAGGCAAACTACGCCTCCTGCTCCGCACATCTGGTCAACCACCGATTTGTGGCTTCGGCTTCACTGCTCGACTTTGGCGCCGTCGGCAAGCCGGGGGTCGACGCCCTCTGCAGGGCAGGCATGCTGGAGCTCGGGCGCGCACTGACCACACCGCATAAGTCACTTCTAAAGCTGGCCCTGGTCGAGGCTTACCTGAATCAACCCGAGCGACCGCTCCTGTCCAGCCACTACCAGCACCTGATGCTGACCGGGGTCAATGATATCTCTCGCCTGGATACGTACTTCATGCTGTACGAGTACCTTGCCTCCACAAGAACTGCGAGGCCATCCGCGTTTACGATTGACGATCTGCGTTGGTTATTTGTACGTAAAATCGTCGCGCGGGCGAGAGAGTTATCACCCGCCAGCCAAATCGCCCGCGATCTTCAGGAGTGGGGATATTCAGCTTCCGACCTTCAGGCACTGCGGCAGCCGGCAAAACAAGCGCTCGCGACGGTTCTGGAAGAGGTAGACGCTGCCACCACTCTGCAGCACAGAGGCATCCAGTTTGGCCGTCGTCTCGCCATGCTGGCCCCGGATTTGCGCGCCGGTGTCGACAGCATCGAATTTTCAATCAATCTGTTTGCCAGGCCCACGAAAACCGCGATCAAGCCAATGAACCCTGCTTTGTTGCCGCCGATCAAACCAGGTCTGGAAGTGCACATGAGCCGCCGAGACTGGCGCCTGCAGGAACAGAAAACCGCCCTGCGTACCAGCGAGACCTGGGCGGAGCTCATACTGTGGCTGCACTGTAACCAGATCGATTCCTCCAACCTGAAGATGCCTACCCACTGGTTCGAGCTGGCAAAGGACCAACTACTGCAAGCACTTTCGTTCAATGGGCAGCACACCCTCCTGATCAATCCCCTGCCAGATCCTAATGATGACGGTGAACGGCTTATCACCGCATTTGACGATCCGCTCAGCTACGGCGGTTTGCGAATCTGCAAGGCCAGATCGTTGTACCGGATGCGGCGCCAGCAGAATCCCGACGGAGGGCTGGAATTCACCCTGACCACACATAACGGGCTGTCGGCGGTGCTTGAGGTGCTGGTCCAGGCCATCAACAGTGAGGCGGGAACTACACACGTCGCGGCCTCGAGCCGGGAGGACGGCTTGCTGGCACAAAGGATCGAGAGTCTGCTGGTGCAGGCATCGACCTCCCTCGAAACCCACGACACTTTCGAGTTTTCCTTCGGCGACCGACGCATTCACCTGAGGTTGAACGCCGACAATATCGCGTACGTGAGCGCTCAGTTGCCTCTCTGAGGCGGGTCGGGAGAGTATTTTCCAATCCAGAAATGAGTCTGAAAATAGTTGTTGTTGGCGCTGTGATGTGTGGGCGCGAGGCCAGCGAGTGTGGTCACGCGGTGGGAAAGTACGACGTACTTTCCCAGGGAGTGTC
>Ga0105050_10005596_pt1 | contig 16023 bp, 15 predicted proteins | sample FRY01_FD_78088 | JGI IMG/M metagenome (GOLD analysis project Ga0105050, IMG submission 78088) | Freshwater microbial communities from Lake Fryxell liftoff mats and glacier meltwater in Antarctica - FRY-01 | ecosystem: Environmental > Aquatic > Freshwater > Ice > Glacier meltwater ... | reverse complement strand
TTATCAATTTATTTTGAAAAAAGCGGAGAAAATGGGTTTACAATTACTTGAATAATAAAGATTAGATTAACTTTTGTTTATTCTAATAATTTTAGAAAAGGTATGTAAATTTGCAGCAATTTTAAAAACTATGAAATCGAATAAATCCGTTATAATTTGGCTACTTTCTGGTTGCGTACTCCTTTTTATTATGGTTATCGTGGGCGGAATAACGCGTTTGACCAATTCTGGACTTTCAATGACCGATTGGCATTTGGTGACGGACACTTTTCCGCCATTGAGCGAAGAAAAATGGGTGGATGCTTTTGAAGAATATAAAAAATTTCCAGAATACCAAAAAATCAATATTCACAATGATTTTACGTTAAGCGATTACAAATTTATTTATTTTTGGGAATGGTTTCACCGCTTTATCGGACGAATCATTGGCTTGGTGTTTATCATTCCGTTTGTTTATTTTCTAATTAAAAAGAAGTTAGACACGTCAACCATCAAAAAATGTTTCATCCTTTTATTTATGGGCGGATTCCAAGGATTTTTGGGTTGGTTTATGGTAAAAAGTGGCCTCATTGACAATCCGGACGTGAGCCATTATCGCTTGGCTTTACATTTAACTTTTGCTTTTTTAACCTTTTCTTATACGTTGTGGGTTGCCTTGGATTTAATATATCCCAACAAAGTAGCGGTGATTTTACCCTTGCGAAAACTTGCTCGAATTGCCATGATTGTATTAATTATTCAAATTATTTATGGCGGTTTTGTAGCGGGTTTAAATGCGGGATTAATTCATAATCATTGGCCAATGATGAGCGAAGGTAAATTTATGCACGAAACGGTTTGGATGGAGCAAGCGAGTTTATTCTTGAATTTAACCGAAGGAAAAAGCGGAGTCCAATTTGTGCATCGAACACTAGCTTATTTTGTTGTTGGCTTAATGGTTTTACTGTTTTTTAGAAGTAGAAAATATTCATTAACTCCAAGTCAATCGGTTGGAGCAACTGTTTTGGTTGTTTTTGTCTTTATTCAATTTTTATTAGGTATTTTTACCTTACTTTTGCACGTTCCATTATGGCTTGGTTTAATACATCAAGTGATGGCTTTCTTTTTACTGAGTGCGATGACATTTTCGTTACACCGATTCAGTAAATAATATTATTTGACTATATTGTCACCCGATTTTTAGAATAAATTAAATGTCTAAACTTGCCGAAAAAGATAAATTTTTAGATTTGTCAGATTATGGTCGATCTTTTGGAAAATTTTTTGCTACGCAATTAAAAAACACTTCCTTTACACCTATTCACGTTACGTTACTTTTTGGATTAACTGGCTTAATTGCAATTTATTGCATCATTCAAGGACACTATCTTTTGGCTGGTTTTTTTATAATTCTAAAATCAGGAATTGATGCTGCCGATGGCGAATTAGCCCGCATCAAAAAAACGCCTTCTTATTCTGGCCGTTATTTGGATAGTATTTTTGATATTATACTAAATTTTGGTTTCTTAACGGCTATTTGGTATATTTCAAACACATCGATTTGGCTGATGATTATCGCTTTTTTGGGACTTCAATTACAAGGAACGCTTTATAATTACTACTATGTCATTTTACGAACAAAGTCGATTGGAGGCGACTCGACAAGTAAAATATTTGAGTATAAAACCCCGAAAGCTTTACCGGGTGAAAGGCAGGAATTAGTGAATTTTTTATTTAAAACTTATACGGTTGTTTATGGTCAGTTTGATAAAATTATACACTTTTTAGATAAGGAAGCCTACAAAGTAAAAACGTTTCCCAATTGGTTTATGACTTTATTATCTGGTTACGGTTTAGGTTTTCAATTGTTAATCATAGCTGTGATGTTAGCCTTAAATTTGGCCGACTTTATTGCGATTTTTTTTATTTTCTATACCATTATACTCTTTATTCTTATTGGTATTCGAAAAAAATATATTGTATAAAAAAATCCCTATAACTTTGCGATATAGGGATTGTTATATAAAAAAGTGCTTTAAAATGCTGTACTGATATTTAGCGTAAAACCCGTACTTTCTGGTACAAAACGACAAACACCGCCAACACAAATTAAACCACCACGTTGACGTCCATAATTTAGTCCTATTCGAGTAGAATTAATTCGATAAGCTCCGCCTACATTATAATAGTGATAGCGTTTATCGGGATTATCATTCCCATAATTAATAATATCCCAAACATAGATTGAATATTTATTATTTATATCCAATTCAAGTGTGCCACCAACCCAATTTTTAAAATCGGCATCAGCCCAAAGGTGTTCACCTTCGAATCGAATGGATTTATTTTCTTGAAAATTATAGATCACCTCACCGGCAACAATATTGGTGTTCACATCGGAGCTGGCATCTTCAATCCAAGGTTTGTTATAATATTGATTGATATATACAAAACCCGTGTGCCATTTTTCTGATAATTTCTTTTTAATTTCAATGTTATAATCCGAATAATATTTTGTTCCTACACCAAAAAAATTAGTTTCATAATTACTTGGTGTTAATTGATATTCTCCAGGTAAATTATACCAAGAAGCAGCATTGAATGAAAATTTTGTTCCGTATTTTCCACCTAAAAAAGTTTCTTTTTCAAATTCATAAAAAACGTCAATTTGACCACCAGTTTCTCCTGCTTTTAAGATCGTTGGTGATTTAAAATCAATACCAACTTGCGATTGATACACATATATATTTGCTAAAAGTGAGTGATGTTGTTTGGTTAAAGCGGGTGCAAAGTTCAGCACTTTATCATTAAAATTCAAACTTGTATTATTTCCATCATAAACGCTAGGAACTCGTTCAGCCAAAAACAACATGTTTTCTGTTCTTCTAAACGTGGCATCAATTCCTAATCCTTGTTTGGAATACCCAAAATTGAATAATAATGCACTTCCAGATCGAACAAAATCGTTTTTAATCGTATTGCTAATTCGGTCAAGAATTGCATCTTCCGATTTATAATTGTATTCCAACGAAGAATAAAAGGAGGAATAGGAATAATTTAATCGACCTGAAAAACTATTGGTTAACGCTTCAAAATTTGGGTCTGGAATATCAATTTTTTCATATCGTCCCACATAGGTCAAACCCAATGATAAATCTGAATTTTCTAATTTTAACGCATTGGATAATTGAAATTCAGAATCAAATCCGAAAATTTTTCCATCGGCCAATTTAAAACCTGATCGTTGCTGACCATATAAAGCAGTTAATTTAATATCCGCCGAAGGTCTATAAACAACTCGTCCACCAAAAATAGCAGTATTAATTCCTAAATTTCGAGATTCCCATGCTCGAAGCAGCATTCCGCTTCCAAATTGTTCATAAAAATGACCCGCTGTCACATCAATTTTTCTTGTTTTATAATTTAAAAAGTAGGTAGCCATATCTACACCAGAAAATTTAGGATTAAAATTTAGCAATGCTTCTTGCAGATAGCCTTCCACTTGAACTCCGGCAGTCCAATTATCTAATTGATAATTTACAAATAAATAATTGTTAGAACGCAGAGGATCTTCCGGTTGGATAGTGCCAATTCCTTTGTCATTCAAATACCATTGAACAGTAGATTCGAAACCACCGTAAACGCGACCGTAATCTTTTTTGGTAATTGTATCGTTATCTTGTGCATTAGAAAATATAAAACTGAATAAAAAACTAAAGAAAATAATTTTTTTAAGATACATGTTACATCTCCTTTAATTTATTGTAAAGTTCAATTTCTGCACCCTGACTATACCCATTATGAATGTACATAATCTTTTGATTTTTTACCACTATAGTATATGGAACATTAGCAATACTTAACGCTCTTTTTAAATCTTGATTAGTATCTAATAAAATGGTATAGGTCCATTTTTTACCATTCAAAAGTGGTTTTACTCTTTTTTGCGTTCGTGTATCATCAATCGAAACTGCCACTACTTCCATATTTAATTCTTTTTTCCAAGCTTCATAATTTTCATTAATGGCATCTAATTCATTCAAACATGGAGCACACCAAGTGGCCCAAAAAGCAAATACATACAGTTTATCTTTCTCACTAAAATCATTTTTTATATTGACTGGCTGATTGTTATCATTAACTAAATTAATATTGGGCATTTGTTTTTGCGAAAAAGAAAGCCATACATTTAAAAATAGGAAAGAAAATAAAATAGTTTTTTTCATGAAGGTTAAATTAAAATTTTAGAAAATTGGTTGTATTGAATATCAAAAAAAAGTGGCATTTAAATCAATCAATAATAACGCAATGATAAAAAAATAAAATCGTAAAAAATAACTAATCAAAAAAAATAAAAAAAATAACACAAAATTTAACATATTATTTATCAAAAATGTATATTTTTGACCCACTGGTATTTATCCAAATAACTAACAAACAAATCACTAAGAATGAAAAAAACTTTACTATCCGCATTTTTGTTAACCTTTGGGTTTGCAAATGCTCAAAGCTTTGTAAGTACAACCCCTGAAAACAAAAAAGTAATTATTGAAGAATTCACGGGAATTAATTGTGTATTTTGCCCTGACGGACATGTTGTAGCTAATAATATTAAGAATGCTGACCCTAACAATGTATTTTTAATTAATATTCACGTTGGTGGTTTCTCCACTCCTACTCCGGGTCAACCTGATTTCAGAACATCATTTGGAACCCCAATTGTGAACCAGTCGGGTGCAACTGGTTTTCCAGCAGCAACAGTAAATAGAATCGTATTTGCAGGTTTAGGAATGGCTCCTGGCACCACAGCTATGGGAAGAGGGAATTGGAGTAATGCTGCAAATCAAACAAAAAACCAAAGTTCATATGTTAATGTAGGTGTTCAAGGAGTAATCGATGCTCAAACCAGAGTATTAACAGTAACTGCAGAAATTTACTACACTGGTAATAGTCCCGTTAACACTAATAAATTAAATATTGCTCTTTTGCAAAATAACACATTTGGACCACAAACAGGTGGAAATATGGGCAATAACTACAACCATCAACATCGGTTAGTACACATGCTAACTGGGCAATGGGGTACTGATATAACTACAACAACAACTGGTACATTTATAACGCAAACTTTTAATTATACTATTCCTGAGGCATACAACGCTGTTCCAGCAGACATTGGTGAGTTCGAATTGGTTGCTTTTGTAACCGAAACGCAACAAATAGTAATTAGTGGTAATGGTGCTAAACCAACGTACACTGGCTTAGCAACTAATGATGTAAAATTAAAAAGTATAGAAGCACTTAACACGCAATGTGTTTCTTCTATTAGTCCAAAATTAACGATTCAAAATATGAGTCAAACTGCCTTAACAAGTTTACCAATTGAATATAACATCAATTCAGGTGCAAATTCAATTTTTAATTGGACTGGAAATCTTGCTCCTTTGTCAAGTACAGTTGTTACGTTGCCTAATTATAGTTTTACATTGAATCAAAATAACAGTCTTGTTATTAGTATTCCAAGTGATGATAATAACTTAGACAACTCAGCTAGTTCAAGCTTTACAAAAGCAATTGAAACAGCACAAACAAATATTACAATCAAAATTACAACTGATCAATATGGTGCTGAAACGACTTGGAACTTAAAAAATGCAGCAGGAGTAAATGTTGCAACGGGTGGCCCCTATGGTAATGCAGCAGGCGCAGGTGCATTTCCTCAGGCAGACGTAAATATAACGTTAGCTAACGATTGTTATATCTTTACAATTAACGATTCTTATGGCGATGGTATGAGTAGTGCTACATATGGTTTTGGTAGTTATCAAATCACTGCAAACGGTGTGTTAATTCCGGGCATGAACGGAGGAGTGTTCACCGGTATTGACACTAGAAAATTTGGAGTAAATACCAATTTAAGCGTTAACAATTTCGATGCTTCATTGATTAAATTCTATCCAAATCCATCTAACGGAGTAGTAAATATTTCTCTACCTGAATCAGCAACCATAACATTAACTGATTTGACAGGAAAACAGGTTTTATCTAGCCAATTTGAGGCAGGTGACTCCACACTAAATTTGAGTTCACTTTCTAAGGGAATATATTTAATTAATTTTGCTGGAGATAATTTCTCGAAAACAGATAAAATTATCCTTAAATAATAACCCACAAAGCTTGATGTAGCCTAAAGTGCATCAAACTTTTTTAAAAAAAAAAATTATGAAAAAAATTATCTTGTCGACCGTATTCACTTTATTATTTACAGTGTCTTTTGCTCAAGGATTTGAGTTTAAAAAATCAAACGGAACACCAATCAATGACGGTGATGTATTAGCTTATTCTACAGTTGGAACTTACTTGAATTTTAGACTAACAAACACAAGTACCATTCCACTAGATATAAAGATAAAATGTGTGAGTTTAACTAATACATCTGGTACTCAATTTGAATTGTGTTACGGTGGTTCATGTTTTGATAGTGTGTCATTAAATGGTATTTACCCAGATTATGAAAACTTTCTTGCAGCAGGACAAAGCAACCCCTCGCAAGGCGAGCACTTTGTAAACTTTAACCCGGGAAATGGCTCTATTATAGATTACGTATTTACAGTTTATGCTGTTGGAGCGGAAAGTCAATCCACCACATTTACCTATCGTTACGACGCTACTTTAAGTTTAAATGCAACAGCAGAATTATCTTCTTTAGGGATAATGCTTCAAAATACGGTTATTCAAAACGAGTTGAATTTTAATTCGGCTGTTTCAGGAAAAATCGTTTTGGTAAATTTAAACGGACAACAAATTGGTGATTATTCTTTTAATGAAGGTACGCAAACTATTAATTTTTCTGCTCTAAGTGCTGGAATTTATATTGCAAATTTTCAAACAGCAGAAGGCAAATCATCTCAAATAAAATTAATCAAAAATTAATATAATGCAAAAAGCTGGTTACATAGGACTATTCGTTTTAATGCTTTCTTTTTTTTCGTGTAGTACGGATTATAAAATAATTGACTCCGTTGAATCCATCAGTTTAACAGCCGATAGCTCTATCAAAATTATTGGAGAAACCATCGTTTTTACTGTCAGTACAAATAATGGAACAACTATTACGCAAGAAGCAAAGATTTCGGTAAACAACAACCCAATTGAAGGAAATACATTTACCTCCAATCAAGTTGGTAGTTATTCCGTACAAGCCGAATACTTGGGTGTTCTTTCAGAACCACTAACTATTAGTTTTCAAGACGGTTCAGAAATAAATTTTGTGAAACGTGTCTTAATTGAAGATTATACCGGCACTTGGTGCGGAAATTGTCCACGCGTAGCTCATGCTATTGATTTAGCAAAAAATCAATCAGACAAAATCATTTCGGTTGCTATACACCGTTCAAGTTCTAATCCTGCTGACGCAAATTATGATCCTTATAATTTTGATTCGAGTGAATTAGAATCATATTTAAACATGTCTGGTTATCCAAAAGCATTGCTAAATCGTTTAACGAGATGGCAACCATTGGAGCAAAATAATATAACGCAAGTAATCAATCTAACGCAAGGTGAAAATCCAAAATTAGGTTTATCCCTCAGCAATGAAGTGACAGCTACTTCTATTAATTTAAATGTAAAAGTAAAGTTTAGTAAGGATTTTGAAGGACTTAATTTAGTCGTTTATATCCTAGAAAATGGTCTGATTTATGAACAAACAAATTACACCAACTTTTATGGAGGTCTACCCTACTTATATGATTTTCAGCATGATCACACTTTAAGGACTTGTTTGACCCCATTGTTTGGACAACCAATTTCAAGTGCTGAAACATCAGTTGGAAAAACATTTTCTAAAACGTATTCAATTCCGATTCCCGCAAATATTGCCAATCGAAATAATATTGAATTTGTTGCATTTATAACTGGAGTGAACAATAGAACCATTAATGTTCGAAAAGCGAGCCCAAATGTAGAACAAACGTTTGAAGAATTTTAATATTCTGTATCAAAATAATTTAAACCGCTTCAAAATTTGAAGCGGTTTTTTTTTAATCCAACCATTCTTTAAAATCATTCACCCGTTCTCGACTCACAACTATTTCCTCCCCTTTATAGGTTGGAAGCATTACCTTCAAACGAGAATTACTGTAAATGAGAATATCTTTTATCGCTTTTAAAGGAATAATGAATTTTCTGTTTACTCTAAAAAAATGTGCTGGATTGAGTTCAGTTTCTAAATGATCTAACGTGCCGTCAAGAAGATAATCACGATTGTCGATGGTGTGCAAATAAGTGCCTTTGTTTTCACTGTAAAAACATTCCACCTCTTCCATTGGAATCATTTTGAGCCGCTCCCCTATTTTTATGGTAAATCGTTGTTTATAGGTTTTCTCTATTGGATTGACCAACATTCTTTTAATCATATCAAAATCTAACGATGCTATACTAGTTTTTTGAAACTGATTTTTGAATTTTGAAATTGCTATTGCTAATTCCTCTTCGTCAATGGGTTTCAATAAATAATCAATGCTATTTAATTTGAAAGCACGCAATGCATATTCGTCAAACGCCGTTGTAAAAATGACAGCACTTTTGATGTCAATTTGTTCAAAAATTTCAAATGATAATCCATCTGATAATTGAATGTCTAAAAAAATTAAATCCGGATGCGAATTGTTTTGAAACCACTGCAGCGATTCTTCTACAGAATGTAAAAGCATTTGTACTGATAGGCCTAATTTTTCAACTTTTCGTTGTAATAATCGGGCTGCTGGTTTTTCGTCTTCGATGATAAGGATATTCATTTTTTTTGGTAATTAGTTAACGGTAATTGTAAACTGTAATTGAAAACTGCCGCTGAGTCTATTCCCACTTACTATTCTTTTCTTTTTCCATCAATTCTTTAATTTTGCGTTCTTTCCAATTATTACCCAAAAACCATTGCGGAACAAAAACGGCGAAGCCGTGAGCTGTTAGCCCAATTCCCCAAAAGAAAGCCGTTGAAAAATTTTGATACTGAAAATACGATTCTCCCAAATCTAGATTTTGAATATTAACTATAACAATCATCAGATTTATAATAACATAAACTAAGGCATGTGTGTAAAATCCTTTTATTTTTTTTACTCTTTTGAGCGCTTCTTGGTATTTTATTTCGTCTTGCGTTTTCATCTTTATTATGTTTTTTTTGTTATTATTTTTTATTCTTTTCCTCTTCCATAAATTGCTTAATCTTTCGATTTTCCCAATCGCTTCCAAACATGTTATCCGTGCCAAATACGCCTATTCCGTGAAATAAGAGCCCTATTCCCCAGCCTATTATTGGATAAAAAAACCAATAATATTCGGGTGTATAATTTATATTCACAAATGCAATAATGGAAATTACAAATAGGTAGGCAATCAAATGGCTGTAAAATCCTTTTATTTCCTGAACTTTCTTACTTGCTTTTTTATATCTATCTAATTCTTCTTTGTTTTCCATACGTTCTAAATTTAATTCCATTTCTTACTTTGTTTATCGTCCTTTTGTAAAATTTCTTGAATTTTTCGTTCTTCCCACGATTTTCCGTAACCAAAAGTTTCCAAGGTGTGAAAGGTTAATCCTAGACCCCAACCTAACATTGGAAACCAAAACCATTGGAAGTTGGATGTGTTCAAATTCACGATGATTAAAACGGGAATAACGACGCAATAAGAAATTAAGTTTCCATAAAATCCTTTTAGTTTTTCAACTCGATCTCTGGCTCTTACAAAAGCCAAATCTTCATTGTATTTTATTTGTGTTTCCATAATTGAAATTTGTTTTGTTAAAATAGGTATCCGTATCTTAAATGATGTCTCTGTCTCTTCTACCAACACTTTTCGCTGGGTTAAAATAGCATATCGATTGACAATGTTTTGTAAACCAACGCCTTTTCGGTCGGAAAGATTTTCTTTCTTCTGTAAATTATTATCGACAACCAATTGGTTATTTTCGATGTAAATTTTTATATGTAATGGTTTTTTTTCACTTACTACATTGTGTTTGATGCAATTTTCTAACATTAATTGTAAGGATAACGGAACCACTTTTGCTTCTTCATTACCAAAATTTTCTGGCATATCGAATGTGATACTGTTTTCAAAACGCATTTTTAAAAGATTCATATAGGTTTTTGCAAAAGCCAATTCTTCTGCTACTGGAACTAATTCTTTATCTTTTTGTTCCAAAACATAGCGATAGATTTTTGATAAAGATGTAGTGAATTTCTGAGCGTTATCTGGATTTTCCTCTATCAAGGAACTCAAAACATTTAAACTATTAAACAAAAAGTGCGGATCAATCTGATTTTTTAAACTTTCAAATTGTGCAGATGCCGTTCCAGCGATGACTTTTTGTTCTTTTACTTCGTTATCCTGATATGCTTTGTAAAAATAAAAAGCATGAATTCCGATTGTAACAATAAAGGTAATAGTAATAGCAACCAAATAGTTTTCCAGCTTTTCGTTGACCAAAAATTCAAGTAATGTATTTTTCTCAATTACAACATCTTCAAAAATTCGCAACAGAAAAATGACAAAAATCGAGACTACAAAAGAAGCTATTGCTCCAATAAAAAGTCGCTTTTTGCTGAAACGATTGTCTTTGAAAATATCATCTAATTTACTAAAAACAAAACTATTAGCATAATACAAAGAATAACTATACAGTATTGTATAACCAAAATTAATAAGTAGATAATTATCAAAAGTAACTTTACCCCCATTTATAAGTTGTATTAAAACTAAAATGATAAAAACACTTAGACTAATCCAGGTTGCTCTAGGGAATTCCTTGATATACTTTTCCATTTTTGTTTTTATTTACAAGCTTTTGCGACTTCTTTTGCTCTTTCTGCTCCCCATTTAGGTGAAAAAACATTCTGAGGTTTAAAAGTAGCAAAAAGTTCGATAGATTTTTCAATTTGGGCACAGATTGATTTGGTATCGGTCCCAAAAAACTGTGCTGAACCCATTTCAAATTCGGCTTTACTAAAAACCACTCGTGGGTTGTTTGGAGCAATCGCTTCTGCCTTTCCATACAATTCCATTACTTTTCCAAATAATTTCATTCCGTTCGTCATCGGATCAAAAGTAATCCAAGCAGTGTGAATCATGGCTTGCATAACTAATAATTCAGCATTGTTTGAATCTTTGTTTAGTTCAACATCCAAAGCTATTTGCGCTTTCGTTAGCAAGGCATCGATTTGGTCTTTCTCTTTTGTTTTAAATGCGGTGGTTGTGTTTACTAAAGCTACATAATAATTGGGCAACCAATTCTCTTTTTCTGCTGAAGCTATTCGTTCAAACAGGTCGGAAGCTTCGGTGTTTTTACCTTCTCCCCAAAGAGCAAATGCTTTGCCCATTCCTTGTTCATACTGACCTTGTGAAAATAATTGTGAAGTCACAAATAAAACGATGATAATAATAATTTTTGTCATAATGTAAATTTTTAAGATTGTTTAAATTTTTTGATACTTCAAATTTCCGTTAAAAAAAGTGCTTTTAAAAAAGAGTTTGACTGAGTTGTTGATTTTTGAGGATGAGTTGTTTTTTTTTCTCTGAGGCTGAAATTATGAGTTACTTATTCTACAAATTATCCAACTGATTTGTTTTTTTATCATCGCTAATCGTCCAAAAGAATCCAACAAAAAAGAAGCGGTCCGCTGGTTGTGTGATTGCTCTTCGTTGAAACTCGCCATTTATATCTGGCGTATTAGCATATTGATAGCCAAAAACATTATTTGTTCCCACAATATTAGAAATAGAGAAATAAAGTATCTTTTGTTGAGAAATTAAATAAGCCCAATTAAAACTCAAATTTTGAAAAGGTTTGGTCAATCCATTCATAAATTGTGCTTCATTCGGATTGTGATATGGTCGTCCTGAATTCACCGTATACGAAAATCCGATTTGCGATTTCCAATCTTCAATCCAATGTTTTGTTACAATTGACATCGTATGATCGGCAATAAAATTGGGTTGAACTGCCGTTGGAAAATTTCTATATTCTCGTTCTGAGTCTATAAACGAATACGAGACCCAATATTCGGTATTCTTAAAGGTTTTGTTATCTCTCCAAAAAATATCCAATCCTTGCGCAAAACCAGTTCCGTTTGAATTATATTCTGAATCAAATTGAGGTTGTTGCGTATCAAATGTCACCAAATCGTTATATGATTTATAATAACCCTCTGCACGAAACGTTCGCCCATCCGCATTATATTGATAATTCAAAATAAAATGGGATGATTTTTCCGATTTAAAATTGGCTTCATATTTAATATAATCCTGTCTTGGGGTTTGCACAAAATCGCCATAAGCCAATGAAAACTGACCGTTTTTTGAAACCTTATAAGCAAAAGAAGCTCTTGGTGAAACATGAAATTCATCTAAAAGTTGATTTTCAGAAGCTCTAACCCCTAGTTTTAAAGCCACTTTTTTACTAAAAAAAATATCCGACTCTACATAAGCTGCTGTAATTGAATTAATATATCCTGATGAAAAAGTGGTTTGTTCAAAAGGAATAAAATCTTCGGTAAACTTGGTAATGAAATAATCGGCACCTCCAGATAATTTTATACGTTCCGTTAGTTTTTTGGTGACTTTGGCTTTAAAGTGTGAAGCATATTCAGCATTCTCAATTTGAACCGTGTTAATTCCAATTTCATTCAAACTGATTCCATAACTCACTCCTGTGTGAAGGTTCCAATTATTTCCAAAAGTTCCTTTGTAGGATGCATTTCCATAAAAATTATTGTTTTTTAAATCAAAACGTACTTTATCCGGTTGGTTTATGTCTTCTTGATTTAAATCAAGATTGGCCACATCTAATGAAGCATAAATTTTTAACAAACCATTTTTAAATTGATGTCGGAAAACGGTTTCACCCGTTAATGATTCAAACGGTTTGTTCCAATCTACAGCTTGCGGAACCAGTAGTTGATAAGGTGACAAATTAGTATAATTTAAATTAAATGTTAGCGAACTTTCATCCCAACGTTGCGTGTTTCCTACTCCCAAACCAACAGTCATTACTGAAATTTCAGTTTGCTCCTGAAGCACCTCATCCTTAGTGTTTAACGATAAAATACTCGAAAGAGCTTCACCATATTCGGCACTATAGCCTCCTGTTGAAAATGAAATCCCACTAAACAAAAAAGGAGAAAAACGGCCGCGAGTGGGTAAATCATTTGCTGCTGCTCCATACGGTTGAGCGACTCGCAATCCATCTACAAAAGTTTGCGTTTCATCGGCTTCTCCACCGCGTACAAATAATCGATTGCTTTCGCCTACTGTTTGGGCTCCAGGCAAGGTGGCCAAAGCTCCAATAATATCGCCCACTGCTCCTGCTGTTGTTACTATATCTAATGGTTTTAAAACTGAAACTCTTGCTTTATCGCCGGCTTCAAATGTTCCTGCCGTTAAGATTATCGCATCTAAGGTATTGACGCTTTCTCTTAATTTTAACGTTTGATTTTGAAACGATTTTACTTCAACGGTTTTTTTTAAGGTATCAAAAGATAGAAAACTAACTACAAGAACTTTTTGGCCTTCGGCAGTTGTTTTAAATCGAAATTGTCCGTTTTCATCAGTTGAAGCTCCGTCATACGTTCCATCTAAATAAACATTGGCTCCCGGAATAGGTTCTCCTTTTTCGTCTGTGATCTTTCCAGAAATTTCTGTTTGAGCTGACGCAATTGTTAGAAGGAATAAAAATAGAATTGTAAAAATAGATTTCATGTGCTTTATTTTGATGAAACAAATTTGCTCCAAATCAAATGCATTTGAAATTGAAAGTGACTGAGTTGTGAAAAAAGAAGGATGAGCTGTTATTTTTCTTTAAAAATAGATGTTGTTTCTTTTAACCATTAAAGTAGTAAGCGAATTAAGATTTTTATGGTCTTTTTTGCAAACAACTAAACCTTAATGCAACTTAATCCCTTAATGATTTACTATTTGCATACCATCAAATTCAATAAAATGTTCATTTCTACATATAAGTTTATGATATTTGTAAAAATCTTAAAAAGACCATGAATCCAAAAATAAAAATCCTTAAAACCGAATTGCTTTCCGACAATTGGTACCTTCTCAACAAAGTAACTTATGAGTTCACTCCCAAAAATGGTGAAATGGAAATTCAAAGACGAGAAGTTTTTGACCGTGGAAATGGTGCAGCAATATTACTATACAACAAAGAAAAACAAACTGTTATTTTAACCCGACAATTTCGATTACCGAGCTTTTTAAACGGAAATCAAAGTGGAATGCTAATTGAAGTTTGTGCGGGTATGTTGGATGAAAATAATCCAGAAGATTGTATCAAAAAAGAAACGGAAGAAGAAACGGGTTATCGGATTCAAACGGTTGAAAAAGTATTTGAAGCCTATATGTCTCCCGGGGCCGTGACCGAAATTTTACATTTTTTTACCGCAGCATACATCCCAGAAATGAAAGTGAGCGAAGGTGGCGGATTAAAAGAAGAACATGAACACATTGACGTGTTAGAACTTGATTTTGAAAAGGCTTTGGCAATGATTTACACAGGCGAAATTAAAGATGCTAAGACGATTTTGCTTTTGCAACATGCCACAATCAAACAACTATTAAACTAAAAATCTTATCAACAAAAGGCACGATTGTCCAAAAAAATAATAAATAATCGTTACTTTTGCCTTCCTTAAAATGCAATGCAGATGATTTATAAATTAAGAGCAATTCTTGACACCGAAGAAGATATTTTCAGAGATTTAGCCATTGAAAATACAGCTACTTTAGAAGATTTAAACAACGCGTTAGTGAATGCGTTTGGTTTTGATGGAAGTGAAATGGCTTCCTTTTATACGTGTGACGACACTTGGAATCAAGAAGATGAAATTCCGTTGTTTGATACGGGCGATGAACCCGGCGAAACTCGCCTTATGAGCGATTTTACATTGGAAGATATCTTGTATGATAAACAAACCAAGATTATCTATGTGTATGATTTCATGAATATGTGGACTTTCTTGATTGAATTGGCCGCAATTGAAGAAAAACAAGTTGGTGCGACGTATCCCGAGTTACTTTTCTCGCACGGCGAAATGCCCGCAGGAAATGACCCAAACTTTGAGTCGGATGATGATTCGCTATTTTCTGATTTTGAAGATGATTTAGACGAAGACGATTTAGATATGTTTGATGGTGATGATTCTTTTGAGGATTTTGGGAATGAGGAGAATTGGAATTAAATCTATTGAGAAAAAAGAAAAAAGAATATAGAATATAGAGTATAGATTATAGAATAGAGAGTATAGAATAAAGAGTATAGAAATAATAAATTAAAAAACGATAGATATACAAGGAAGTATTTTCTCTTTCTTCTACCATCTATTTTCTACAAAAATGATAAACCTATTCAACGCCCACATCGAATCGATTTCCATCCACAGAGTTGGAAATAAAAGCCGCAACGAAGCTATTTTTCTTTCAGAACAACCGTATAAAACTAATGACGAAATAGTTCCGTTATTGAAAGAATTCTTTTTAAAATCCTTTCGGGAAAAAGAAGAAAATTATTATCAATTTGCTCATGAAGTGGATTTGGAATACCACGATATGTTTAAATTAGCGACTGAAATTTTTGATAATCCAAATGCGGCTCATGAAGTTTCTAAAAAAATAACGCAACATTTATTTGACCAATCCAACCATCCACATATAAAAAATGGGGAAGTTTATGTTGTTCATTTTACGAATTTGACCATCGATAACAATCAAGTAGATGCAATAGGCGTTTTTAAAAGCGAATTGCAAGCCGACTTTTTACAATTTGAAGAAAAAGGGACAAACCTTGAAATGTTGTTGCAACACGGCATCAATTTGAATAAATTGGACAAAGGTTGTTTGATTTTTAATTACAAAAAAGACGAAGGATATAAAATTCTAACGGTAGACAGCAATCGTTATGATGCTCGGTATTGGTTGGAACATTTCTTGAATGTGGATGCATTTCAAGATGAAAATTTTATCACAAAAAAATATTTG
>Ga0105050_10005593_pt1 | contig 16027 bp, 22 predicted proteins | sample FRY01_FD_78088 | JGI IMG/M metagenome (GOLD analysis project Ga0105050, IMG submission 78088) | Freshwater microbial communities from Lake Fryxell liftoff mats and glacier meltwater in Antarctica - FRY-01 | ecosystem: Environmental > Aquatic > Freshwater > Ice > Glacier meltwater ... | reverse complement strand
GACGGATATGCATGGGTTGAGTTTGGCAAATGGCCGCGACCACTGCATCACGGATTAAACAACACCTTACAAAATAAAGTCAATTTAAATAAACTTAAAACAGTTTTTAAAGTTATAGATTTAATGCAGGAGCCTATATAAATGTGGATGATTCCGCAAGATGCATCTCCAATTGAAACTTACATTTGGAAGAAAAGTATATTCGATGATTACGAATTATCATTAATAAAATCTATTGGAAAATCTGTACCATTAATCGAAGGCGGTGTTGGAAATAAAGAAGAATTGCTAGCTGAGACTAGACGTAGCAAGGTATCATGGATTGCTCCTAGAATAGATACCAAATTTATATTTGAACGCATAGCTCAATCGTTAATGACTTTAAATAAATCATTTTACAATTATAATCTAACACACATAGAAGATTTACAATTTTCAGAATACGATAATACATACCAAGGCATGTATAGAAATCATACAGACGACGGACACGACTCAGCAGTTACTCGCAAATTAAGTTTTACAATACAGCTAAGTGATTCGATCGACTACAAAGGTGGTGATTTATTATTATATAGATTTAGATTAGACAAACCGGATACTGCACAACGAGAAAAGGGAATGATGATTGTATTTCCTAGTTCAACAATTCACGAAATAACTCCTGTTACAGTTGGTACACGGTATAGTCTTGTAGGGTGGGCACATGGACCAAGACTACGATAATATTAAAATAATACCGTTGTGGCCTACTAACATTGTCACAACTACTGTCGACATAGATAATACATCTATGATATCAGAAATATATGATTTAAAATTTAATCAGCCTGTAATTACTAAATCTAATTACGGCGGCTGGCAAAGTAATACACAGTTACATGAAAATAATACATTTACAGAATTGTTTTCTAATATTTTAAATATATTATGCTTTACATTTCAAACAAAATCTGTTACATTTAAACAAACTTGGGCATGTATTAATAAAACTAATGATTTTAATTTAATACATGCCCACGGAAATCAATATCATGTTTCAGGAGTTTATTATTTGCAAGTTCCTTTAAATTCAGGTGATATAGCATTTAGAGATCCAAGACCCGCTGCAATCAATTCAACTACACAACAAATATTTGGTCAAGGTGATTCAGAAAATTTTACCCCAGTTAACAATCAGTTAATATTTTTTCCATCATATCTAGAACACTTTGTATTGCCGAATAACTCTAAACAAGATAGAATATCAATTAGCTTTGATACAATATTAGGATAACTCACAATGTACATGAATAACAAAATATTAATAATCGACGACTTTTACTTAGAACCTGATCGTATTAGAAAATTTGCACTTGACCAGGAATTTAAAGATTGTAAGCAAGCCGATGCTGGAGGCAATTGGCCTGGACAGCGTAGTGAATTCTTACATAATTTAGATGCAGATGTTGCTGATGAATTTCATAATGCATTTTTAGGAAATTTGTTAGAAAACAATCCTATAAAACATAGCGGATATCTAGAAACAAATTTTCAAATATGCTACGAAGCCGACGGAGATAGTTGGATACACTACGATACGCCTACATGGAATTGCACTCATGTAGGCGTGGTATATTTAACTCCAAATCCGCCTAAAAATTCCGGAACATTATTTTACAAACTTAAAGATGCATATAAACAAGAATTTGACGAGTATGCTGCACGCAACAACAACTTATGGACACGATTAAATCGAGACCAAGACAAAGACGAATTTGAAAAATTCTTTGATCAAACTATGGAAATTCCAAATAAGTATAATCGTGCAATAATTTATGGTCCGCATATGTGGCACAAGTCAGATAGGTATTTTGGTACTACACAAACAAACGCAAGACTATTTCAACCATTCTTTTGTAATATAGAGTTTAACTATGACGAATAAAAAATTAACTATTGGTATATACGGGGACAGCTTTGCTGATCCTAAATGGGTCAAAAACGATTACAACGCATGGCCCGAGCTATTAGAAAACAACTACAATATACAAAATTATTCATTAACAGGAACTAGTTTATGGTGGAGTTATGATAAATTTTTAGAAACTTGCGATAAAATTGATTATGCAATATTTGTTGTTACAATACCTGGAAGAGTGTATCTTGAATATCAAGATCATCACATAAATTTAAATCCAACGTCGTGGCCGATATGGAACGGTGTTAGTATAGGCGAAATGTATTTTAAATATTTTTACTCAAACAAACGTGAAAATGCATTTCAAAACTTTATAATATCTGATTTACTGTTATACGATAAAATATTATTAATTCCTGCATTCACTGAAAGTATGCCAGGATATCCAATTTCACTATGCTATTATGCAGACAAAGAAACTGAGCATTACGGTCTTAAAGATCCAGGGCCGCATGAAAATAGAAAATGTCATTTAACTAAAGAAAACAATATCATGGTATATAATAAAATTATGTCTGCAATGGAATCAAAATGTAAAATACTATCATTATCACAACATGACTATGTAATACCAAAAGATCCTATTAGTCAGTATTGGAAAGTATAATGAAAGAGCAATATAAAATTATAAAAAATTTTATTGACCAAGACACATGTAATACACTTGTAGATAAGTTAGATAATTGTTTAAAAGAAGGATATGCATTTCCTCCTGATAATCAATGTCCAAACAGTCCTTCATTTTATGGAATGCTTAATGACGAATCAAACGAATGGTTGTCAAGAATTGAAGAAACAGTTGGTAAATCTTTATCGCCTACTTATACATACGCTCGAATATACCAAAGAGGAGAAATTTTACTGCCTCATACAGATAAATGGACGTGCGAATATAGTTTTACTCTTGCATTAAAATACGATAAAGAAATATGGCCGTTTTATTTAGATACAGAACAAGGCACTAAACAAGTGTTGTTAGACAACGGTGATATGTTGATTTATAAAGGTATAGAAAACTTACACTGGAGAATGCCATTGGAAAATAAGTTTCATTATCAAGCATTTTGTCATTATGTAGATAACAACGGACCTTATGCAGATAAAAAATTTGATGGTAGATTCGAATTTGCTACAACTCAAGAAGTTAAGGACGAAATGGATAACAGAAGAATCGTATCATAATAATACCAATATGCTTATACAGTAAAAAAATAGCAGATAAATACTCATATAACAAAGGAGCGGTATATGAATAAAACCCCAGAAATTTTTTATTTGCAAAATGTTGCACAACCAGATACATTTGTAAACATCAAATCAGACTTAAAAACTGACTGTTGGAAATACGGAATTGTTACCATTAATGCAGAAGGGTTTGGCATCGAAGATGGAAGTCATATCTGGTATGCCGATATGGTTAAAAATCGTTGGAACGAAGTTTTACTACAAGACGTTATTGATAAGTTAGAACTGTTAGCTCCTGAAACTAAAAAATACAACTTTAAATCTCTCGATGCATATGCTTGTGCAAGAACATTTGGTCTAGATGGAAATATCCACATAGATAAAGAATTTGAATTTTCTAGTAAGGGCGACGGATACATGACAGTCTGTTATTTTCCAACAGACGAATGGCAACCAGAATGGGGCGGCGAACTACAATTTTTTGATGACGAGGGAAATGTAATTGCGTCATATTATCCAAAGCCTAATACTTGTGTAGTATTTGATAGTAATATTCCTCACCGAGGACTAGCACCGTCGCGTGACTGCAAAGAAGTTAGGAAACATTTTACATTTAAACTGTTTGTTAATAAAATGATACAAGATTAATGATTCAAAATCTATTTTCATTACCAATATACAAAACAAATATTCTCGATTCAAATATAGATTTTGAATCAATTAGATCAGTAGTGGAAGAAGAATTTAAAAAGATAGATATTCATGTTAGTTTAGAAAAAAACGGCGGTATCAGTACATACGGAACAAACAAAAAGCTGCATACTCATCCTGCATTTACAGAACTAAGTAAATTAATAATGTATCATGTAAATTTATACTGGAAAATATTGGATATTAATGACGGATTGCAGCCTGTAATAGATGAATGTTGGTCTAACAAACATATTAAAGGTAGTTTTACAGATTTGCACTCTCATAGTATGCACCCTATTGTTGTAAGTTTTTACTTAGATGCCCCAAAAGATTGCGGAAATATAGTTTTTGTTAATCCAATGGAGTATGCTATAACTCATATACCTTACAATTATTCGGTAGACGATAAGATCAATACTTCGGTATACATAGAGTCTGGAGATGTTGTTTTATTTCCTGGATGGCTAAGACATAAAACAGAAACTAGTAATTCTGATGATGATCGTATTGTCATTACATTTAATATAAGATACGAAGGATTATATTTAGATTCACAAGTACCTTATCCTAATATAGTTTCAACACCAATGCCGGCTACAGTCAATGAGCCGGTACATATCGAATCGAATAATAGTACTATGGATTATCTATTTAATAAACTACATATCCAAGAAATAATGATTGATCATTTAAAATCGATGTTAACTAACGGAGAAAATAATGGACAACAATAAAAAAGTCCCAAGAATTATTAGGAATTTAGATAAATCCCTAAGACGAACACACTTTAACGAAAAAATATTACTATGTTCTGCAGAAGTAGCGGCAGAAAGATTGGAAATATGTAAAAAGTGTTCAACATTAAAAGATTGGGGCTGCGAAATTTCCGGTCAGTTTATGCCAAAATCTGTAAGATTAAAAGCAACTAGTTGTCCGTATGGTAAATGGCAGTCAGTTTTTAAGGAAGACAAATAAGTGGCTAAATCTATTAAGGTAGGGTACACTCCTTGGTTTGAAAGATCTCCTCTTACTGACGGCAAAGGTCCGCTAAACTATTACGGATGGAATGAACTTGTACATTTTGATTTAGAAAAACTAGATACTTGGCAAAATTCTAAAGTAGGATTTATGAAGTGTCCTGCTTTTGTAAAATATGTAGATCAAATTTGGGTCGTACGAGCGTTAATAGATGTTGAGATAGAGTGGGATAAATCTAACAAAGTATTACTAAGTAATCTTCCGCCAATGGCACACGATGCTATGGTAAAAGTACATTGGGGCGATTTTGATCCTGAAAATGATAAACCAATTGTAGCACTAAATACTGCAACACTGTTTTATGCAGACGAAGAAGTATGGGTAGACTTTTTGCCGCCGTGGAATCATATAGATCCTAAATTTAGAATTATGCCTGGCAGTTTTAATATTTGTAACTGGCAGCGGCCTGTTATTCCTACTTTTGAAATGCTCGACGACAAGATTACTTTTAAACGTGGTCAACCGTTGGCATATATTAAATTTAGAACACGTGATCCTCAAGACTTAATTAAATTAGTTAAGCAACCTCGCACAGACCAATTGGATCATATTGTAAATTCATCTGTATCGTTAAAATCTTATCAAAGCAATATAAGTTGGAAAATAGTTACTGGTGCATTGCCAAATAAGCAACGGCCAAAAAAACTTGTAAAAACAGAACCCTGGATCTGTAGATTCTTTAGGAAATTTGTTAAATGATAAAATCTACTTGCATATTAGGCGGCGGCACAAGTGGGCTAATTACTGCACTAGTATTAAAAAAATGGTATCCGACAATGGATATTAAATTAATAGAATCGTCAAATATTGGCATAGTCGGCGTTGGTGAAGGTAGTACCGAACACTGGGCTACTTTTATGCGTACGGTAGGAATTACGTTTAAAGAATTAATGTTAGAAACTGATGCTACATTTAAGTCAGGCATCAAATTTGAAAATTGGAACGGCGATAATGATTTCTATATGCACTCGTTGCATGGAGAATATACTCAACTAATGCCAAATAACTTACCAGGAGTAATGGTTAAGTTAATTGCCGAAGAAGAACAGCATACATATCCAGATAGTATCATTAACTCTAAGCACTTGCATCCTATAGAAACCAGCGTTAATCAATTTCACTTTGATACTAAAAAATTAAATTTGTTTTTACATAAAAAATGCACAGAGCTCGGAGTAACTGTCATTGAAGACGATATTGTTGATATCAAGTTATTAGAAAACGGTCATGTAAAAAGTTTAACAGGTAAAAACAATCAAGAGTATTCTGCAGAGTTTTTTGTAGATTCTTCTGGTTTCCATCGAATGATTAATTCAAAACTAGGTGCCAAATGGATTGATTGTAAAGAATATCTTCCAATGGATAGTGCATTTGCATTTCCTACAGATCACGATAACACATATCCGTCACACACGCGAAGCATTGCAATGTCTAGTGGATGGTCTTGGCAAATACCTACACAGTCTCGTTACGGTAATGGGTATGTATATTCTAGTGATTTTTTAACACACGAGCAAGCAGTAGAAGAAATACAAGCATTTTATAAACAACCAATTAATGTTACAAGAAGTTTTAAATTTTCAGCAGGGTATGTTGATAAGTTTTGGATCAACAATTGCGTAAGTGTTGGGCTTGCTGGAAGTTTTGTAGAACCATTAGAAGCATCTAGTATAGGTACTAGTATTCAACAAGCATTTGCACTCGGTCAGTCTTTGTTATCATGGTCACCAGAAGATACTATATCAGCTGATAGATATAATAATCAATTTGAGTTAGTAGCTAAAAATATTATTGACTTTGTACAATTACATTATATTACTCGTCGTAATGATTCTAAATTTTGGCAGCATTGTAAGAATTTAAAACTAACCGATTTTAATAAAGAAACATTGGAGCACTTTAAAACTGTTATACCGTCAAGGGGGTATTTTACATCTAATGCTTGGCTACTATTTAGTGAATTAAATTGGATGCAAGTTATGCACGGATTAAAGCTATTCAATGCTGAAAAAATTAAAGCTATATGGAAAAGTCAAAATCCAAAAATGATTATTGAAACTGATAGTATACTTAAAACTATAAATGTGTATCAAGAAGTTAATACATCACTAAGTCACTACGACGCTATTCAATATTTAAAAAATAAGGATTAGTCAAATGAACATGGAAGACATTATATTTGTAGTCAAAGGAGTGTTGTCTAAAGATCAGTGCAATACACTAATCAAAGAATACGAGGATCGTTGTGCAGAAGCTGCTTTAGAAAGCTGCTATCATGCTATTACAAACAAAATGACTACAAGTACATATAAACGTATTGAGTTGACTCCATTTACTGATACCTTTAATTTAGTTCACGACACTACTAATGATATGATCAAACATTGGATAGACCACTTAGATCAAATGAGTTCCTTCCATGTTCCGGGATTAAAAAAGTCGTTACGTTATTCGCACTTGCATCGGTTAATGAAATATGAAGAAGGCGAATGGATACATCCTCACGTTGACTGGGAGGAAATGATTCACGCCAGTTGTACTATTGCTCTTAATGACGATTACGAAGGCGGAGATTTTGTATTTTGGAATGGAAAACACACAGTGAGATTAGAGCAAGGCGATGCAATGATATGGCCTGCTGATCCGTTTTGGGTACACGAAGTAACTACTATTACTAAAGGTTGTAGATATGCTACTAATACATTTATACAATCATTACCGCAACAAGAAAGAGCTCAAATGGGTGATATGATTTGGTCAATGGGGCAAGCTGAAAATATAAAGAATGCATATTGGTATAGTCAATGCGAGGAGCTATAATGAAAGATTGTTTTTAATACCACAATAGATCCGGTAGCAAATTTAAAATTTACACCTGGTATATTAAAAAATAGTTGGAAAAACAATGCCATTGCAATCGGGATTAGTAGCGGATTCTTAGAGCCTTTAGAGTCTAATGGGTTAGCTGCTGTAGCAGAACAATTAAAATTGTTAGCAGAACATTGGTCGCCGAGCAGTAATAGCACTATTAGTCAACGATTATATAATAATGAATACCAACATACTATGGCAGACATTAGTGATTTTTTATCACTACATTATAGAGGACATCGCAGCGATACTGCATTCTGGAAAGAACATAACAGCAACCTTGATAGAATTTCACCTTCATTGCAAGAAAAGTTATCTATGTGGAAAGAAGGAATACTTGGTACTGATAATACAAAAGTATACGCTATTGAAAATTATGCCGTTGTACTACAAGGTCTAGATCTGATAGATAAAGAAAAATTAAAACAACGACTATTGTCTAAACGTTTTACTATCCTAACAGACTTTGAAACTCATTACAACAATGTAAAAAATGAGATTGACAATATTAGTAATATATGCTATACTATAGAAGAATGGGATAAAATAATTTATGGAAGCAATCAATAAGATAATTGTATTAGGTGGCGGCACTAGTGGGTTAATGTCTGCACTAATGCTCAATAAACAGTTCCCCCATATAGAAATTCAAATAATAGAAAGTTCGTCAATTGGAGTAATTGGTGTAGGCGAAGGTGCTACAGAACATTGGAAGAATTTTTGTGAAACAATCGGGGTGCGTCTCGAAGACACAATGGTCGCGTGTAATGCTACTTTAAAAAGTGCAATTAAGTTTACTGACTGGGGTGTTCCAGATTATTATCATGCAACTTGTGAACCTTATTCAAGACAGTTCGGTGATTATATGGCAGTGTACGCTAAAATGATTGCCGTTGGCATTAGAGTTTGATGAAAAGTACTCATTGTTTACAGCAGACAACTGGCTCGTGACTTTACACGGTCTAGGATTACTTGATGTAAATAGTGCTAAACATGAATATAACATGCTCCCTCCTGAAGCAAGAGCATACTGTGATACTGTAGTTAATGAACAGCGTCACTTAGAAAGCATATTACCTAATTTGCCGCATAAAGAAGGTTTAAAAAAGTTTATTAAAAAGTATAAGGAAGTATATAGTAATGAAAACAAATAAAATTGTAATCGTAGGCGGAGGTAGTGCAGGATGGATGACTGCTGCCACATTAATTAAATTCTTTCCTAATAAAGATATTTCAGTAATTGAAAGTAAAGATGTACCAATTGTAGGTGTCGGTGAATCAACCCTAGGTCAAATCACTGGATGGTTAGATATGCTTGACATTAAACAAGATGACTTTATGAAAGAAACTGATGCTAGTTTAAAAATGAGCATTAAATTTACTGATTGGGCTGGTAAAGATACAGGCGGATTTCATTATCCATTTGGAACTTCCTGGATTGTCGGATCATCGTTTGGAATAAATGACTGGTTTATTAAAAAATCAAAATATCCAGAAACTCCAGTAGAAGATTTTGTAGATTGCTTCTTTCCAGCAATGCAACTAGTGCATCAAAATAAAATTATTAAAAACGACAACAATGAACTTCCTGGATGGAGATACAATATAGACGTTGCGTATCATTTTGATGCAACTAAATTTGGAGCGTGGTTACGCGAAGAATATTGTAAGCCAAGAGGTGTTAAGCATATTGTTGGTACTATCAATGAAGATATAGCAGTCAATAACGACGGTATTGAATATGTAGAACTAACAACCGGTGAAAAAATTGCTGCTGATGTATATATTGATTGCACTGGTTGGAAAAGTTTATTATTAGGAAAAGCGTTAAATGTACCATTTGAAAGCTATAGTGATATTCTACCTAATGACACTGCGTGGGCAACTAGATTGCCGTACAACAACAAAGAAACTCAATTAGAAGGGTATACTAATTGTACAGCAATAGAAAACGGATGGGTTTGGAATATTCCACTATGGAGTCGAATTGGTACTGGGTATGTGTTTAGTAGCAAGTATGTAAGTAACGAAGATGCACTAGAAGAACTTAAAACACATCTTAAAAGAACAAATCCAATCGAAGTAGTTGATAGTTTAGAATATAAATTAATCGATATGCGTATTGGTATACATACAGAATTATTTCATAAAAATGTATGTGCAATTGGTCTTAGTGCAGGATTTATTGAACCATTAGAATCAAATGGATTGTTTACTGTACACGAATTTTTACAAAAGTTAATTAAAACACTGTCAAGAGACACAATTGGTTCAATAGATAAAAAAGGATTTAGTGCTGCTTGTAAAAGCGACTTTAGAGCATTTGCTGAATTTGTTGCAATACATTACTTGTTAAACACTCGCAATGATACTCAATACTGGCGTGATGCAAGAGATCGTCAAATAAACGTAACTAGCACGGAACGTATCGTAATTTTGGTTTTGATAACTTAATTTATAGACGAGATGTCTTAAATCAATTTGACGAATCAAACGGAGGAGCACTATTCATTGCTACAGGATTAAATTATTTTCCAATTATTGATAGTAATATTAAACATTCAGAATTTAAATTTAATAAAAGTCTTGATTATGTCGAAGATGCATTTGAAGTATGGGAAAATAATAAAACATATTGGAAACGTATAGCCGACGATGCTCCTACACTATACAAGTTCTTAGAGGAAAAATATAATGGAAGCAATTAATCCGTGGAATAGTTTAATATATAAAGATACTTACCCTGGAGATTTAACTAAGATTCTAATAGTGGCATCTGCAGTTGCAAAAGACTCAGGAATTACTCATCCTTTAGAAAATGGTGGAAAGTCTACATGGGATAGCACTAGTAGAATCTTAGACTTACCTGAATTTACAGATCTTACTAATTGGTTAATAGAAAAACATTCTGAGGTTTGGCAATCTTGGGGATTTAAAGATTTTCCAAGATTCGTGCACAAGAGTTGGATTAACTGGCATCCACCCGGAGCATGTACTAAAGAACATGATCATGGAGCAGTATCATTAGTGATGTCAATATATTTAAATCAACCTACTAATGGCGGAAATATACAGTTTAAAGATCCATTAGAATATCACTGGGCAGCAAGTCCTAGACAAAGTGATGATGCGTGGACTACTATTCCTGTAACTACAGGTGATGTTTTATTTTTTCCAGGATTTATAAAACACAAAACAGAAACAAATACAGGTGCAGATGATAGATTTGTATTAACAGTTAATATGATGGCAAAGTATGTTTAATAAAAAACAAACCCCAATTATCGAATTTAGTTGTAGAGAATGGGCAATAAGAAAACATGCACCTATATTACCAGCATCAAAATTCTTACCTAAAGAATATGAAAATTTATCTGCAGGATCTAAATGTCCGTTTGATCATTTACAAGAAGCAACAGTACTGAGTCTTAAAATGTGCCCCGCAGTAGGCAACTTCCTAAATGCAGGATATGTTATTCCGGCGTGGTGTGATATCGAAATTAAATTTGATGGCGATCATTTTAGTATCAATTATAGTAATTTAGACTACCAACATAGAATACACCATGAAGCACAGTTTACTGGAATGTTTGATAGATTCAACGTTAGAACAGACATTAAAATAGATAGCCCTTGGGCTATCAAAACAGCACCTGATTACAGTCTTATGTGGATGCCAATGTGGTTTCATAATACTAATTATCAAGCTGTGCCTGCAATAGTTGATACAGATCGCATTCCTAATCATAATCCTATAAATCTTATGTTGTTTGAACCTAAAGATACTATAATTAAAATGGGCGACCCGCTAGTACAAGTCATTCCTTTTAAGAGAGAGCCAGTGACTGCGATAAGTAGAGCATATACCGAAGCTGACACTAATCGTATTAGATCTATTATGGGGCTTAGACACCTTTCTAAATACGGTTGGCGAAAGTTTATAAAAAAGAATGTAAATTATTTACTAGATAGACAGGATACAGATTTAGAATGATCAACGACATTATAGTTATAGATAATGCAATTAATATTTCATATCAAAATGAATTAGAAGATACACTATTAGCGGAGATGAAACTTGCTTGGTATTTGTTAGATGATGTTGCATATCCAGGGTCAGCAGTTATGCATAGACAACCTGGAATAGTACATCCGTTGTTTGAATCTAATAAAGGCATACTCAGTCCTATATACAATTTGGCATTGCCAATGGTATTACAATCAACTACTGCAATTAACTTTAACTATCATTCTATTATTAGAGGAAGATCTTTTATTCAGTTTCCTAATCATACTAAACACGCTAATCATGCACATGTTGATACTAACGAAGCTCACTTAGTGTGTTTATATTATGTTAACGATGCAGATGGCGATACTATTATTTACAATGAAACTATAGATGATATTATTAATTTACCAGGACTATCAAATGATATGCTTACTATTAAACAAACAATAACACCTAAAAAAGGAAGAGTTGTACTGTTTAACGGCAACAGATATCACAGTAGTAGCACTCCTACTACAAATACAAGGTGTGTTATTAATTTTGATGTTAAGGGATCAGTATGATAGCGTTAGATGAAATAATAGTATTAGACAATGTAGTAAGCCCCGGATATCAAGATATGATAGAGCAATGGTTATTGGCTCCAGTAAGTAATTGGAGGTTTTCAAATGATATTGCATTAAGTGATAATACAATTAACAAATTAGGATTACAAGCCAAGCCCGGTTTTGCTAAATCGTTATTTAATATAAAGACTGGTGCGAGTAATGAATTATATCCAATGATATTACCAATGGTATTTGAAACATTTCATAAAGCAAATCTTAATTTTGATCAAGTATTATTTTCTCGTAGTTTTTTAACTATGCCAGTGCCTGGTTGCGGTCTAAATGACTATGATCATGTGCATGTTGACTCAGCAGATCCGCATATGGTATGTTTATATTATGCTAACGATAGCGACGGCGGAGATACTGTATTCTTTGATCATACTGTTCCGTCTGTAATAGAAACTATAGAACAATCAAAATTAAAACTAGCACGAGAAAATCAAGAATTAGCAGGATTTGATCTAGCATCGTTTTTAGACAAGGAAGTAGCTAAAAATGACTGGGAAGTTATTGAGCGAGTTACTCCTAAAAAGGGCAGAGCTGTTATATTTAATGGTTTACGATATCACAGTGCTGCTCGGTGTCAAAGCGGTCATAGACTAATAGTCAATACGTGTGTTAAATGAATACTATTTTAAATGTAGGATCAATTCCTATTGGAATTTATGACTGGACAAGTTTTCAAAAATATAAACTGTCAATTGTTAACTATTGCTTATTGAATGAAAAAACTAATATTATAGAATCAAATATTGCTAGTGAAGTCAAACATGACTTATGGGAAAGCGATTTTAATTTTTTAAATAGGTCGGAACTAAAAGAACTAACTAATTGGATTACTGTAACTACTAAAGAGTTTATTAATAGCATTAATCATTCTAATTATCATATTGCTATAACAGACAGTTGGGCACATGTCACTAGTACAAACGGACATCATGAACCTCATAGACATACTAATGCAAGCTGGAGTGGACTATTTTATGTTCAACAGGAAGATATAGATAGTGGAAAAAATATATTTTTTAATTATCATACGATGCCCGATATAAAAGGTTATGAATTTTATAACGAACAATTTACAATAGATATTGTTCCAGGAAGATTAGTAATATTCCCAAGTACAATGTTGCATTATGCAAAACCATACTTGGGAACAGATAAAAGGATTATTATTTCTTTTAACGCAGTGTGTATTTAATTTACACTAACTGTAATTATGCCGCCAGTGTCATCTACTTCAGTTACTGTAATTGAACAATCAACTCCGGCAGCATCTGCATCAGTAAAGGTTACAATATCGTTGACACTATATCCGCTGCCACCTAAGATAGCAATAACTTGATAACTGTCAGTAGCTTGACGCACTTTAAATTCTGCACCAGTACCACTACTATCAGTAGAACCGTTTAATCCTGTGAATAATTTTACAAGATTGCCATCAGCACTATACCACTGAGTTGTTGTTGTAGCAATAGGGTCTGCAGGGTTCCAGTTTTCTGGTTTTGGAATAGCAGTCTTTACTTCTAAAATACTTTGAAACCATTCGCCGTCTGCACTAATAGTACCTGTATCCCTAATTTCTCTCCATAACATATCCATCTGATCACCACTGCCTGGATATCCTCGCATACGTTGCATGCTAAATGGTTCTACAGCATTGCCAAAATCGTCTTTATTGCCTGCGTGAGGATCTTCAAAAGTTAATTCTTCAGAGTCGTACAAGTAATATGTTTTAGTATCATCTGGGCAATCTACCCAATATAATGCAGGTGCGGTTTCAAATTCTTCACCAACTTCGACTACTTGTATTACTCTACTATTAATACTATCAATAAGAGCTTTTTTCATTTATTTTTCCTTTATCTATATTCGTAAACAATTACAACACCAGCTTGACCGCTGCGGCCTCCTTGGCCATTATGCCCTGGAGAAACTGCTACACCACCTGCGCCATACGCACCTGGTCCAGGATTGCCTGAGCTAAAATCTGGTCTAAATCCTGCTGTGCTGCCGCCAAAATAAGTTCCACCACCGTTGCCTCCACTGGCATTTGATGGGCTATATTCATCCATATTGTTATGACTGCCGCCCATGCCGCCGTATGTATTTATATCGCCACTTGAACCAATTCCGCCGTGGCCGCCGTTGTGTTGTTGGTTATTAGAACTTCCGAAGCCGCCACTTGCACTTACATAGCCACCAAAGCTACTAGTGCCGCCTTGAGCACTAAAACCGAAGTAAACGCCACCGCCACCGCCGCCACCTACTGTTACAGCTACACTAGTAATGCCAGTAGCATCAATTAATCTTTCAGCGTATCCGCCACCACCACCGCATTCTGAATATGCACGGGCACCACCGCCACCACCACATACTACTGCGTGAATTGTTTTAACATCAGGGCCGCTTTTTGTATATGTTCCACTTCCGGTAAATGTATATATACCTTTAAATCGTGTTTTTAATTTATCATCAATTAATGTTTTTGCACCAACTGCTGACATTACTTTAGTTGTAGATGTACCTTGACCTGCACCAACATCAGTTAAAGAACCGCCACTTATACTAGCATTTGATACTGATGCTGATCCTGTCCAACTACTAACACTAGTTGATCCTCCGCTAATACTTACAGCATTACTGTTTTGAGCAGCAATTGTTCCAATAATCTTAGTTGGATTACCAGAAGCATTACCTATATATGCTTTTTGATCTCCTAAGTTAAAAGTAGGTTCTCCTGTTTGTAGAGTACCGTTACCAGGAATAGATCCGCCGGATGTACTTGTTTTAAATTTTAATTTTGGCATTTACATTCCACCTTTACTTATATTCATATACTACACACATACCAGCATAACCATCAGAACCGTTATGATTGCCAGCACCGCCCGGGCCGCCACCACCTGGTGCTGCTACTGGGTTAAACCCACTGCCACCGTGCCGTCCTTGGCCACCACCTCCAAAGAAACTTGCACCACCTTCGCCACTCATGCCGCCTTGCTGGTTATTATGACCAGGTGCATGGCCGCCACCACCACCACCATGTGAAACTATTTGGCCGCTGCTACCATAACCGCCATGACCACCACAATGTGATCTATTTTGATTAGCACCGTGCCCTCCACTTGCACTTACATAACCACCGAATGATGTTGTACCGCCTTGACCGCTTACACCAAAATAATAACCACCGCCTGATCCACCACCTACAGTGATTGATACTGAAGTTATATTAGTAGCATCAATCCACCGTTCTGCAAATCCGCCTGCACCACCGCTTTCATGATAACCTCGGCCGCCCCCACCTCCACCAACACAGATAACTCTAACTGTGTTAACATCGGTGCCGCTCTTTGTATATGTAGAATTACCGGTATACGAATACATATTTTTTAATGTTCCAGTATATTGATCTGCATAAGTTTTAATTGCACCTTGCGTAGCTAATGCTGTACTACTGTCTGAAAGTGAAGCACTTGTAGTTACACTATCTAGTGCAATTGCACCGCCGCGGATCCATACTTTAACATGACTAATGTAAAATGCTTCGTCGGCCGCAGCTTGATCGAGTCCAGTATAGTGTCTTGCACTGAATGTAGAATCAGTATGACTATACCAATCAGTAGTAACTTTTGAATAACCTGTATTGCTTAT
>Ga0105050_10005589_pt1 | contig 16033 bp, 14 predicted proteins | sample FRY01_FD_78088 | JGI IMG/M metagenome (GOLD analysis project Ga0105050, IMG submission 78088) | Freshwater microbial communities from Lake Fryxell liftoff mats and glacier meltwater in Antarctica - FRY-01 | ecosystem: Environmental > Aquatic > Freshwater > Ice > Glacier meltwater ... | reverse complement strand
TGAAGGGCTTCGCCCGCTTCCAACTTGGCGAGGGCATCGAGAAGGCCGTCGGCGACTTCGCCGCGGAAGTCAAGGCCGCCGCCGGCGTCGGCTGACCGACGCGTGGCCACCTGGCGGGTGCGGCGGCCTTGTTGCCGGCCCGCGCCGGGCCTACCCTGATGCTCGCCTGAACACGCCGCCGCGTCGGTCCCACGGACCACGGCGGCGTCTTCATGCGCATGCGCCGCCCTGCCTGACACATCACAGGATGCCGATGAGCCAGCCTCTCACCTACAAGCGCGTGCTGCTCAAGGTGTCCGGCGAGGCGCTGATGGGCAGCCGCGAGTTCGGGCTGGACAACGACACGGTCGCGGCCATCGCGGCGGATATCGGCGACGTGGTGGCGCTCGGCGCCGAGGTCTGCTTGGTGATCGGCGGCGGCAATATCTTCCGCGGCATTTCCGGCGCCGCGCAGGGGATGGATGCGGCCCAGGCGCATTATATTGGCATGCTGGCCACGGTGATGAACGCGCTGGCGATGCAGGCCGCACTGGAGAAGATCCGGGTTGCCACCCGCGTGCAGTCCGCCATTCCCATGGCCTCGGTGTGCGAGCCCTATATTCGCCGCCGCGCGATGCGGCACATGGAGAAGGGCAGGGTGGTGATATTCGCCGCGGGCACCGGCAACCCGTTCTTCACCACCGACACCGGCGCCGCGCTGCGCGCCGTGGAAATGGGGTGCGACGCGTTGCTGAAGGGCACGCAGGTGGACGGGGTGTATTCCGCCGACCCGCGCAAGGTGGCCGACGCGGTGCGCTTCGACGAGTTGACGTACCACGACGTGCTGGCGCGCGACCTGAAGTTCATGGATGCCGCCGCCATCAGCCTGGCACGCGAGAACGGCGTGCCGATCGTCATCTTCAACATCCGTGCGCCCGGCGCCTTCGCCGCCGTGATGCGCGGCGAGGGCCGCTTCACCACGATCGTGGAACCGCACTGATTGGGCGCCGTCGCCCACTGGTGCATGTGCGGCCAGCGGTGATACAGCAGGACGCTGATTTCGGATTGCTTTGATGGGCTCCCGGGCCTTCTGGCCCGTGGGGCCGCGAGGAGGATGCTGTGGCGACGGATCTGAATGACCTGAAGCAGGACCTCACCCGCCGCATGGACGGAGCGGTCGAGACGCTGCGCCGCGAGTTCGCCGGCCTGCGCACCGGCCGCGCCAGCCCCGCGCTGCTGGAACCGATCCGCGTCGAGGCCTATGGCAGCGAGGTGCCGCTGCCGCAGGTGGGCACCATCGCGGTGCCGGAGGCGCGCATGCTGACCGTGCAGGTGTGGGACCGCACCTTGGTCAACAACGTGGTCAAGGCGATCCGCGACTCCGGCCTCGGCCTCAACCCGGCCAATGACGGGCAACTGGTGCGGGTGCCGATCCCGGTGCTGACCGGCGAGCGCCGCGGCGAGCTGTCCAAGGCGGCCCACAGATACGCCGAGGGCGCCAAGGTGGCGGTGCGCGGCGTGCGGCGCGACGGCATGGAGCAGATCAAGGCGCTGGAGAAGAAGGCCACCATCAGCAAGGACGACGAGAAGCGCTGGTCCGACGAGGTGCAGAAGCTCACCGACCAGTATGTCAAGAAGATCGACGACGCGTTGGCCGAGAAAGACCGAGAGATCAAGCAGGTCTGAGGCGGCCGATGGCCCTGCGCACGCCCCTGAAGGTCGGGCTGGTTGACGCCGCGTCCCCCGCGCCGCAGGAGGCGCCGGCCCTGGTGCCCTCCCACGTGGCGATCATCATGGACGGCAACGGCCGCTGGGCCGCGCGCCGCGCCCTGCCGCGCGTGGCCGGCCACCGCGCCGGGGTGGAGGCGTTGCGGCGCACCATCCGCGCCACCATGGAATCCGGCGTCGTCTGGCTGACGCTCTATGCCTTCAGCAGCGAGAACTGGCGCCGCCCGGCCGAGGAGGTCAGCGACCTGACCGGCCTGCTGCGCCATTTCCTGCGCAACGAGGTGGCCGAGCTCGACAGCCACGGCGTGCGCCTGCGCATCATCGGCGACCGCACCCGCTTCGACGGCGACATCCAGACCGAGCTTGCCGCCGCCGAGGCGCGCACCGCGGGCAATGCCCGGCTGAACCTGGTCGTGGCCCTGTCCTATGGTGGGCGTGCCGAGATCGTCGCCGCCGCCCGCGCCGCGGCCGAGGCGGCCCGGGCCGGCACGCTCGATCCCCAGGCCCTCGACGAGGCGGGCTTCGCCACCCTGCTCTCGACCACCGGCATCCCGGACCCCGACCTGATCATCCGCACCTCCGGCGAGCAACGGCTGTCGAACTTCCTGCTCTGGCAATCCGCCTATGCCGAGCTGGTGTTCCTCGACGTGCTCTGGCCCGATTTCGCCGCCGCGCATTTCGGCGAGGCGCTGGCCGAGTTCAACCGCAGGGAGCGGCGGTTTGGCGTCCGTCCCGGCTGAGATGGCGCCGCCGGTCGCACCTTCGCCCGCCTCGCGCTGGTCGGACCTGCGCACCCGCTTCGTCTCGGCCGCCATCCTGCTGCCGGTCGCACTGGCCTGCCTGTTCGTGGGCGGCTGGCCCTGGCTGCTGCTGGTGCTGGCCGCCACCGCCTCGCTGCTGTGGGAGTGGTGGCAGATGTGGCGGATGCGGCCCGGGCCCTGGCCGGTGCCGACGCTGCTGGCCGGCTGGCTCTACATGCTCAGCGGTGCGGCCTCGCTGCACTGGCTGCGCAGCGACACCGCCGTGGGGTTGATCGACGTGCTGTTCCTGCTGGTCGTCGTCTGGTCCAGCGACATCGGCGCCTACATTGCCGGGCGGTTGATCGGCGGGCCGAAGCTGGCCCCGGCGATCTCCCCGGGCAAAACCTGGTCGGGCGCGATCGGCGGGCTCGTGTGCGCCATGGCGATCGGCCTGCTGGTGACCCGCTTCGCCGCTCCGGGGCTGGTGCTGCATACCCTGGTGGTCGCCGGCGGCCTGTCGATCGCCTCGCAGCTGGGCGACCTGCTGGAAAGCGCCTGCAAGCGGCATTTCGGCGTGAAGGATTCGGGCCACCTGATCCCCGGCCATGGTGGCGCTTTCGACCGGCTGGACGGCGTGCTCGCCGCCGCCCCGGTCGCTGTGCTGCTGGCCCTCGCCCTCGGTCCGGGCGTTGAACTGTGGCGATGAGCGTGCCCCGCAGCGTGACCATCCTGGGCAGCACCGGCAGTGTCGGCACCCAGACGATCGACCTGCTGGCCGCAACGCCCGACCGCTATTGCGTCCGCGCGCTGGTAGCCGGCCGCAATGCTGCCCTGCTGGCAGCACAGGCCCGGCAATTGCGGGCGGAGGTGGCCGTCGTCGCCGACCCCGAAGGCTATGCGGAACTGCGTGCCGCACTCGCCGGGACCGGCATCCGCGCCGAATGTGGCGCGGCCGCGGTGGCCGAGGCCGCGGCGCTGGGGGCGGACTGGACCATGGCCGCCATCACCGGGGCGGCTGGCCTGCCGTCCACCCTGGCCGCGATCAGCCGCGGCGGCGTGGTGGCGCTGGCCAACAAGGAGGCGCTGGTCTGCGCCGGTGAGATCATGCTGGCCGCCGTACGCGCCCATGGCGCCACCCTGCTGCCGGTGGACAGCGAGCACAATGCGATCTTCCAGTCGATGGCCGACGGCAACCGCGGCGGCATCGAGAAGATCGTGCTGACCGCCTCCGGCGGCCCGTTCCGCACCGCCACGCACGAGGAGATGGCCCGCGCCACGCCGGAGGCCGCGCTGCGCCACCCGGTCTGGTCGATGGGCGCCAAGATCAGCATCGATAGCGCCACCATGATGAACAAGGCGCTGGAGGTGATCGAGGCCGCGTGCCTCTTCGACCTGCCGAGCGAACGCATCGAGGTGCTGATCCACCCGCAATCGGTGATCCACGGTCTGGTCCACTACGGCGACGGCAGCGTGCTGGCCCAGCTCGGCAGCCCCGACATGCGGGTGCCGATTGCTCATACCCTGGCCTGGCCCGGCCGCATCTCCACCCACGCCCCGCGCCTGGACCTCGCCGCCGTGGCGCGGCTGGAGTTCTCGGCACCCGACCCCGTCCGCTTCCCCGCCCTGCGCCTGGCGCGCGAGGCGTTGGCCGCCGGCGGCGGGGCGTCGGCGATCATGAGTGCGGCCAACGAGGTGGCGGTGGAGGCGTTCCTGGCCCGGCGCATCGGCTTCCTCGACATCGCCGCGATCGTCGAGGAGGTGATGCAGGCCCTCGGCGCGCCGAGGGCCGACACGCTGGAGGCGGTGCTGGCGCTGGATGCCGCCGCCCGCCGTGCCGCCGCGGGCCTGGTCGGCAAGGCCGCCGCCGGTGCCCGCCCCGCTGCCTGACCTGCCCCCGGCCGGGCCTGCCCCCGGACCGTTGCGAAGAATTCAGTAGGCAACCGCCGGTAGCTGCGGCACATGCCGCACACCGTTCTACCCGGCCCATCCTGGAGCTGCCGTGTTCGATTTCCTGCCCTCGCCGATCGATTCCATCCTCGCGTTCATCGTGGTGCTGGGCGTGCTCGTGTTCATCCACGAGCTTGGCCACTATCTTGCCGCCCGCTGGTGCGGCGTGCATGTCGAGGTGTTCTCCATCGGCTTCGGCCGCTCCATCGCCAGCTGGACCGACCGCCAGGGCACGGTGTGGAAGCTCGCCTGGCTGCCGCTCGGCGGCTACGTCAAGCTGCACGGCCAGGAACGCCCCGAGGACGCGCCGTCGGACGTCAAGGCACTATGGCTCGAAGGCCGGACCTTCCACGAGAAGCAGCTTGGCGCCCGCGCCTTCGTCATCGCCGCCGGCCCGCTGGCCAATTTCCTGCTCGCCGCCGTGCTGTTTGCCGGCCTTTATGCCACGCTGGGCCGCCCGGTAGTATCCGAGCGCACCGACCCGCTGGCCCAGATCGGCGAGGTGGTCGCCAATTCCGCCGCCGCCCGCGCGGGCCTGCGGGTCGGCGACCGCATCCTGGCGATCGACGGCACCCCGGTTACCCGCTTCAGCGAGTTGCAGGGTATTGTCGCCGCCGCGCCCGGCCGCACCCTGGCCCTTCGCGTCGAGCGTGGCGGGGCGGAGCTGACGCTGTCGGCCACCATCGACCAGCGCCCCGGCGGCGGCGCCCCGGTCGGCATGCTCGGCGTGCGCAGCGCCGCCACCCCGCAGGTGTTCGAGCCGGTCGGCATCGGCACCGCCATGGTGGAAGGCGTGGTCAAGACCTGGGACGTCAGCGCCCAGACCCTGGGCGGGCTGTGGCAGATGATCACCGCCCAACGCGGCACGGAGGAGCTGGGCGGGCCGCTGCGCATCGCCCAGCTGTCCGGCCAGGTGGCGCAGTTGGGCATCGCCAGCCTCGTGTCGTTCATCGCGGTGCTGTCGGTGAACCTGGCGCTGATCAACCTCTTCCCGATCCCGGTGCTGGATGGCGGCCACTTGCTGTTCTACCTGGCCGAGGCGATCCGCGGCCGCCCGCTGCCGCCGCGCGCCCAGGAATACGGCATGCGCGTGGGGCTGGCGCTGATCCTGGCGCTGTTTGTCTTTGCGACATGGAACGACCTCGGCCATCTCGGCCTGTTCAGCTGGGTGGCCGGCCTCTTTGGCTGACCGGCCTCTTTGACTGACCGGCCTGTTCGGCTGACAGGGCAGGGCGGTTGGCCGACGCCGGGCGGCCTGGGTAGCGGACTCCCGGCCGGGCCTGTATACCGGATCGCGGCCCTGGGTAGGCTGCCCCGGCTGGTGGGGCGGCGCCGCGTGGGAGGATTCCTGTTTTGGTCGTCATGCGCCTCGCCCTCGTCCTCTCGGCAATCTTCCTGCCGCTGGCTGCATCTTTCCCATCGGACGCGCAGCAGGCGCGGCGCGGCGCGCGGCCGGAGGCAGCCGCCATCCCCGCAGGCGCCATCGCCTCGATTCGCGTGGTCGGCAACCAGCGCATCGAGGAAGGCACGATCCGCTCCAACATGCTGGTCCAGCCCGGAGACCCGTTCGACCCCGAGCGGCTGGACCGCAGCCTCAAGGCGCTGTTCGCCACCGGCCTGTTCGCCGACGTGAACCTGCGCCGGGAGGGCGCCACCGTGGTGGTCACGGTCGCCGAGAACCCGATCGTCAACCGCATCGCCTTCGAGGGCAACCGCAAGGTGACCGACGACCAGCTGCGTCCGGAGCTCCAGCTGCGACCGCGCGCGGTGTTCACCCCGGCACTCGCCGCCTCCGATCGCCAGCGCATGCTGGACATCTACGGCCGCCGCGGTCGCTTCGCCGCGCGCGTGGAGCCCAAGATCATCCCGCTCGACCAGAACCGCGTCGACGTGGTGTTCGAGATCGCCGAGGGCGAGACCACCCTGGTGAGCCGCATCGCCGTCGTCGGCAACAAGGCGTTCAGCGAAAGCCGGCTGAAGGAGGTGGTGGGCTCACGCGAGCAGGCCTGGTACCGCTTCCTGTCCACCAGTGACACCTATGACCCCGACCGGCTGAACTTCGACCGCGAGCTGCTGCGTCGCTTCTACCTGCGCCAGGGCTACGCCGATATCGAGGTGCTGGCCGCCAGCGCCGAGCTGGCACCCGACCGCTCCTCGTTCTTCATCACCTACACGATCAACGAGGGCGAGCGGTACAAGATCAGCGACGTTGCGGTGAACGTCACGCTCAAGGATGTCGACGTCGAGGCGCTGCGGCGCAACCTGCGCCTGTCCGCCGGCGACTGGTACGACGGCGACGCGGTGGAGCGCGACACGCAGCAGCTCAGCACCGAGGTGCAGAACCGCGGCTACGCCTTCGTCGATGTGAAGCCGCGCGTGCGCCGCGACGCCGGGGCCAAAACGATCGAGATCATCTACGACGTCGGCGAGGGGCCGCGCGTTTATGTCGAGCGCATCGACATCATCGGCAACGTCCGCACCAAGGACAAGGTGGTGCGCCGCGAGTTCCGCCTCGCCGAGGGCGACGCCTTCAGTGCTGCGCTGCTGCGCCGGTCGCGCCAGCGCGTCACCGACCTCGACTTCTTCACCAACGTCGCCGTGAACTCCGCCACCGGCTCGGCGCCCGACCGCTCGGTGGTGACCGCCAGCGTGGAGGAGCGCGCAACCGGCGAGCTGACCCTCGGCGGCGGCTTCTCCACCGATATCGGCCCGCTGGTCACCGCCGGCCTGCGCGAGCGCAACCTGGTCGGCACCGGCATCGACGCCGGCATCAACGGCATCCTGGCCACCAAGCAGAGCCAGGTGACCTTCTCGCTCACCGATCCGTATTTCCTCGACCGCAACCTGGTCGCCGGCTTCGATATCTTCCACATCGAGAACAACCTGCAGGAGGTGGCGCAGTACGACGAGCGGCGCACCGGCCTCAGCCTGCGCCTGGGCTACGAGTTCAGCGAACACCTGCGCCAGGTCTGGACCTATTCGGTCATCCAGCGCTCGGTCTTCGACGTCGGCGCGCTCGCCAGCATCTACGTGAAGGACGCCGAGGGCTCCTCGCTGCTGTCCCAGATCGGCCAGACGCTGACCGTGGACTACCGCGACAGCCGGCTGGACCCGCGCGAGGGCTTCATCGTGCGCTTCGGCACCGATTTCGCCGGCCTCGGCGGCAATGCCCGCTTCATCCGCACCAAGTTCGACTCGAACTACTACATCCCGCTGGAACGGTTCACCGGCGACCCGGACTGGACCATCGCGCTCTCGGCCGGCGCCGGTTACCTGTTCACCCTTGGCGCGCGCGAGAAGATCATCGACCGCTTCTTCCTTGGCGGCGACAATCTGCGCGGCTTCGCGGTCGGCGGCGCCGGCCCGCACGCCGTCGTGACCGGCTCCAACAGCATCGGCGGCCGCTTCGTCTGGACGCAGAGCACCGAGCTGCGCTTCCCGCTGCCGGTCTCCCAGGATCTCGGCCTGCGCGGCCGCGTCTTCGTCGATATCGGCTCGCTCAGCGAGGTCAGCCCGCTCAGCCAGAATGGCGTGCCCACCAGGATCTTCGACGATGCCTCGCCCCGCGTCGCCGCCGGCATCGGCGTGTCCTGGAAAACCCCGTTCGGCCTGATCAACCTCGACCTCGCCCATCCGATCGTTAAGAAAAAATTCGACCAGACGCAGTTCTTCCGCTTCGGCTTCGGCACAAGGTTCTAGCTTTCATGGTTTGCATCCCCACCTTCCCGGCGCTGCTCGGCTGCCTTCTCGCCGCGACCCTGCTGGGCGGCCCGGCGCTGGCGCAGTCGCAGGACTTCTTCATCCCCGGCCAGCAGCGCGCCACCCCGCCCGCCCAGGGCACCCGCCCGCCGCCGCGCCCCCCCGCCACCGCCCAGCAGCCGCAGCCCCCCCCCGAGCCGCAGCAGGAGCTTGAAGAACCCGCCCTCGGCGAGGTCCCGCTGCCCCCGGTGCCCGACCTGCCGGCCCTGCCCAAGGGCGACACCCCCCCGGCCGCTGCCGTCGGCGTGATCGGCCTGCCGGAGGTGATGCGCGCCTCGCTCGCCGCCCAATACGCCGACCGCATCATCGGCGAGCGCCGCGAGAAGTTGAACGAGGACGCTCAGAAGGAACAGATGGTCTGGCGCGACCTGCAGCAGGCCCTGGCCCGCGATCGCGCCCGCCTCACGCCGGATCAGATCCGTGCGCGTGAGCGCGAGCTGCAGGAACGCATCACCGCCGCCCAGCGCAGCTTCCGCGACCGCAACCGCATCATCCAGGAAGCCGCCCAATTCGCCATCAACCAGGTGCAGTCCTCGCTGATCGCCGTCATCCGCCAGGTGGCCGACAGCCGCGGCATGAACCTGGTGCTGCACCGCAGCCAGGTCGCGCTGAACGTCAACGAGTTCGACATCAGCGACAAGGTCGCCGAGGAGCTGAACCGCATCCTGCCGAAGGTGGCGGTGCCGGCCGACGGCGTCTCCCCCGCGGTTCCGCCCACCCCGCCGGCCGCCGCCCTGCCGCCGCCGCCGGTCATTTCCGCGCCCGCGGCCCCCGCTCCTGTGGCCCCCGCTCCTGCGGCTCCCGCGCCCGCCGCGGCCCCCGCGCCTGCCAGGCGCTGATGGCGACGCCGGGCCGATGACCAGTCCCGCGCGGCCCGCCGCCAATCGGCCGGGCGACCCGCGCTTCTTCGCCCGCTCCGGCCCGCACGCGCTCGAAGCCGTGCTCGCCGCGGTGGGCGGTGATGCCCGTGCCGATGACGCCCCGCCTGGCGGCCTCGTTCTGCACGGCATCGCGCCGCTGCAATCCGCCACGCCCGACACGGTCAGCTTCCTCGACAACCGCCGCTATCTCGACGCGCTGAAGGCCACCCGCGCCGGCGCCGTGCTGGTTCACCCGGCACTGGCCGCCCACGTGCCCGCCGGCACCGTGGCCATCCGCACGCCCCAGCCCTACCTCGCCTGGGCGCATGTCGCGGCGCTGTTCCACCCCGCGCCGCCCGTGCGCCCCGGCATCCATCCTGCCGCTGTCGTCGACCCCGCCGCCCGCGTCGACCCTACCGCCGAAATCGGCCCGCTGGCTGTCGTCGAAGCCGGCGCCGAAATCGGCCCGCGCTGCCGCATCGGCCCGCTCGCGGTGGTTGGCGCGGGGGTTGTGCTCGGCCCCGATTGCCGCGTCGGCGCCAGTGCCAGCATCAGCCACGCGCTGGTCGGCGCGCGCGTCTTTTTCTACCCCGGCAGCCGCGTGGGCCAGGAGGGGTTCGGCTTCGCGCCCAGCCCCTCCGGCTTCACCACGGTGCCCCAGCTCGGCCGCGTGCTGATCGGCGACGACGTGGAGGTCGGCGCCAACTCCACCATCGACCGCGGCTCCAGCCAGGACACGGTGATCGGCGCCGGCACGCGCATCGACAACCTGGTCCAGATCGGCCACAACGTGCGCCTCGGCCGCTGTTGCGTCATTGTTGCGCAGTCGGGTATCTCGGGCTCCGCCGTTCTGGGCGACTTCGTCCAGCTTGGCGGCCAGGCGGGCATCGCCGGCCATCTCAGCATCGGCGACGGCGCGCGGATCGGCGCCCAGTCGGGCGTGATGGATGATGTCGACGCCAAGGCGGAGGTGGTGGGCGCGCCCGCCAGGCCAGCACGGCAGTTCTTCCGCGACTACGCGACCATGCGCCGCATCGTGGCCCGCGAACAGGCCGCGCGCGGCGAGGCCACCAGGAACAATGGCAGCGTCGGCAACCCGGCGCCGTCGGACAAGGATCGAGGCTGACGGGCATGGACAGCACAAGCCAGCAGGCCGCAGGCCAGGGCGACACCGTCGCCGTCATCGACATCGCGCGGATCATGCATGCGATCCCGCACCGCTACCCCTTCCTGATGATCGACCGCATTGTCGACCTGGTGCGCAACCAGTCCGCCACCGGGGTCAAGAACGTTTCGGTCAACGAGAACTTCTTCCAGGGCCACTTTCCGGGTCATCCCGTCATGCCCGGGGTGCTGATCATCGAAAGCATGGCCCAGACCGCCGCCGTGCTGGTCGTCGAAACCCTCGGCCCCGACGCCGCGGGCAAGCTCGTGTATTTCATGTCGATCGAGGGCGCCAAGTTCCGCCGCCCCGTCGTGCCCGGCGACCAGCTGCGCATCCACATCGTCAAGGAACGCAGCCGCGGCAATGTCTGGAAGTTCAGCGCGGTCGCCAAAGTCGACGGCACCACGGTGGCCGAGGCGACCTACGCCGCCATGATTCTGGACCGCGTCGCGGAGGGCTGAGGCTGGCGCCTTCACGCCATCGTCCTGCCATCTTTCCGCCAGGATTGTTTTGTGGGAACAGCGGCTTACCGGACTATCCCGAGTAATACACGGCAACAATGATTGTTTAGCCGCCGCGTCGCGCCGGGCCTAGTGTGCCCTGGTCAGTGTGCAGTGCACCAAGCCACCGCGAAAGACCCATCCGATGGACGCATTCCCCGCCCGCGCCGCCGTCGCCGAGCACGCCCGTGGGCCTGACCTCGGCGTGCGGATCCACAAGCTGGCCGTGGTCGACCCTTCCGCCCGGCTGGGCATGAATGTCGAGATCGGCCCGTTCTGCACCGTCGGCCCCGATGTCGAGATCGAGGACGGCGCGCGCCTCATCTCCCACGTCGTGCTTGACGGCCACACTCGCATCGGTGCCGATGCCGTGCTCTATCCCTTCGCCACCGTCGGCATGGCGCCGCAGGACCTGAAATACCGCGACGAGCCCACCCGCACCGAGGTCGGCGCCCGCACCCAGGTCCGCGAGCACGTCACCATCCACCGCGGCACCGCCAACGGCCGCGCCGTCACCCGCGTGGGCGCGGACTGCATGCTGATGGCTACCGCCCATGTCGCGCATGACTGCGTGCTCGGCACCGGCGTGATCGTCGCCAACAACGTCGTCATGGGTGGCCATGTCTCCATCGGCGACTACGCCGTCATCGGCGGCGCAGCCGCGATCCACCAATACGTCCGCATCGGCCGCGCCGCGATGATCGGTGGTGTCTCGGGCGTGGAGGCCGACGTGATCCCCTTCAGCACCGTGCTCGGCAACCGCGCTCGCCTGGCCAGCCTGAACGTCATCGGCCTGCGCCGCCGCGGCTTCTCCAAGGAACAGGTTGCCCGACTGCGCGCCACCTACAAGCTGGTCTTCCGCGGCCCCGGCGTGTTCGCCGAGCGCGTGGAACAGGCCCGCATCCTCTACGGGGAGGACACGCTGGTCGCCGAAGTGCTCGCCTTCATCGACGCCCCGAGCAAGCGCGGCCTCATCCGCGCCACCGGCCTGGGAACGGAGCCCGACGCCGCCTGACCGCATCCGCGACCTATCGCAACCGCGCCCGGGGCAATCGACGCACGAAAATTTCCTTGCAACGGTGATTGCGCAGAGCGGGTATGCGCCACTACATACTCCCATAACAATAACAGGGAGTTTTCTCATGTCGTTCAGCCGCCGCAGCCTGCTCGCATCCGCCGCCGTCGGCGCCGGATCGCTGGCCCTGCCGAACATCGCCCAGGCCCAGGGATCGCGCGTGCTCCGGTTCATCCCGCACGCGGACCCCACCTCGCTCGACCCGGTCTGGACCACGGCGGACATCACCCGCAACCATGGCAACATGGTCTACGACCAGCTCTACGGCGTCGACGAGAACTTCAAGCCACACCCCCAGATGGTCGCCGGCGCCACCACCTCCGCCGATGGCCTCACCTGGGAGCTGACGCTGCGTGACGGGCTGAAGTTCCACGACGGCGAGCCCGTGCTGGCCAAGGATTGCGTGGCCACCATCCGCCGCTGGTGGGTGCGCGACAGCTACGGCTCCGTGCTCCAGGCACTGACCGACGAGATCACCGCCGTCGACGACAAGAAGATCCGCTTCCGCCTCAAAAAGCCCTTTGCGCTGCTGCCCGAGGCACTCGCCCAGCCGGCCTGTGTGATCATGCCGGAACGCATTGCCATGACCAGCCCCAACACCCAGATCACCGACCCCACCGGCAGCGGGCCGTTCCGCTTCAAGACCGACGAGCGCCTGGCCGGCAGCCGCGTGGTCTACGAGAGGTTTGCCGGCTACGTGCCGCGCGGCGAGGGCACCACGAGCTTCCTCGCCGGGCCGAAGCAGGTTCATTTCGACCGCGTGGTCTGGATCTTCCAGCCCGACCCGGCCACGGCGGCCGCGGCCATACAGGCGAACGAGTTCGACTGGCTGGAAGGCCCGTCAATCGACCTGGTCAGCCTGCTGCGCCGCGACAAGAACCTCGACCTGCGCATCATCAACCGCATGGGCGGCATTGGCTGCATCCGGTTCAACCACCTCCATGCCCCGTTCAACAACCCCGCGATCCGCCGCCTGGTGCAGGCATGCGTGAACCAGAAGGACTTTGCCGAAGCGGTCGCCGGCGCGGAGCCGGAACTGTTCAAGACCGGTGTCGGCCTGTTCACCCCCGGCATGCCCATGGCCACCGACGCGGGTGTCGAGGCAGTGGCCGGCCGCACCGATTTCGCCAAAGTGAAACAGGAACTCATCGCCGCCGGCTACAAAGGCGAGAAGGTCGTGCTGCTGGGTCCCTCCACGATCCCGTCGCTGCACGCCCAGTCGCTGCTGACCAACGACCTCTTGCTCAAGATGGGCTTCAACGTCGACTACCTGGCGCTGGAATGGGGCACCGTGGTGCAGCGCCGCGCCAGCAAGGAGCCGATCGACAAGGGCGGCTGGAATATCTTCATCACCAATCTCACCAGCCTGAACAACGTCTTCGTGCCGGCGCAGATCGGCATCCGCTCCGGCCCGGCGGCCTGGTTCGGCTGGCCTGACGCACCGAAGCTCGAGGAACTGCGCGGGCAGTGGCTCGCCGCGACGAACGTGGCCGATCAGAAGCGCATCGTCGAGCAGCTGCAGCGCCAGTCGTTCCAGGACGTGCCCTACGTCCCGACTGGCTATTGGACCGGCTACACCTGCTTCAACAAGTCGATCACCGGCATCCAGAACGGCTGGCCGGTGTTCTGGGGCGTCCGCCGGGCCTGATCGCCGGGGGAACAGCAAGGGCAGGGGGCTTTGCCCCCTGCACCCCGATCAGGGGGCCGAGCCCCCTGAACCCTCAGAAATGCGGGCCCGGCAGCACCAGCACCTGCGGCGTGGACGGCATCGTCGCGCGGCTGATCGTGAAGCCGGCCTTGTCCGACAACACGATCTCCGCCTTGTCGCGCATCCGGTTGAGGAAGCGGTTCAGCACATCCTGGCTCCAATAGTGCATCGGCAGCACGATGCGCGGGTTCAGTTGCCCGATCACCTCCACCATGTCGCCCTGGTTCGCCGTCCAGGCCCCGTCGATCGGCACCATCACGATGTCGAGCTGCCCCAGCGTCGCCAGATCGTCCGCGGTCAGCAGATGGTGCAGGTGGCCCAGGTGCCCGATGCACAGCCCCGCCGTCTCGAACACGAAGATCGAGTTGCCGTAGCGCCGCGTCCCGCCCTCCCAGGTGCGGATGTTGGTGGGCAGGTTGCGAACCCGCATGTCGCCCACCTTGATGTCGTGCTGCGCCGGCCCGCCATCCGCCCGCCAGCCGCGCAACACGTGGCCGATCCGCGGGTCCGGGTTGTCGGTGAAATGCGTGCTGTGCGCGTGGTTCATTGTCACGATCTCCGGCACCCGCGGCGGCACGTGGCGCCCGGAGAAATCCGTCACCGCCCAGGTGGTGCCCGGTGATTCGATCAGGAAACTGGCATGCCCGAGGAAGGTGATCCCCACCACCCCACCCTCCGCCGCCACCAGGCCCGCTCCTCCAAGACTGGCGCGCTGGAACAGCGGCGAACGTTGCGCCGAAACCCCGCAGGCCAGCGCCAGGGCCGGTACCAGCCCCAGCAGAAACGCGAAGGCAGGCAGCAGAATGCGGGGCAGCAGCTTCATGACAACCTCGGCAACGGTGCGTGTGCCGCGATCCTGCCTAACCACCCCACCCGCCGTCACGAAAAATCGTACGCTCACCCCAGTCGGTTGATCCCATCGAATGCCGCTGTCTTGTAGCATTCCGCCAGCGTCGGATAGTTGAAGACGTTGTCGACGAAATAGTCGATCGTCCCGCCATGGGCCAGCACCGCCTGGCCGATATGCACCAGCTCGCTCGCCCCCTCACCGATGATATGCACCCCCAGCAGCGCCCGCGTCTCGCGGTGGAAGATCAGCTTCAGCAACCCGGCGCTGTCGCCCAGGATCTGCCCGCGCGCGATCTCCTTGTAGTTCGCCTTGCCGATCTCGTACGGCACGCCGGCCGCCGTCAGCTCCTCCTCGTTGCGCCCGACCGTCGAGATCTCGGGAATGGTGTAGATCCCGTAGGGAAACAGCCCCGGCGTGCAATCCGCCGAAACCCCGAACGCATGGCACGCCGCCAGCCGCCCCTGCTCCATGGAGGTCGAGGCCAGCGACGGAAACCCGATCACGTCCCCCACCGCATAGATATGCGCCTGGCTGGTCTGGAAGGTTGCGTTCACCGCCAGCCGCCCGCGCGCATCGGTGCACAGCCCCGCCGCCTCCAGGTGCAGCCCGCGCGTCGCCCCGGTGCGCCCGATCGCGTACAGCGCCTTCTCGGTCACGATCTGCTTGCCGGAGGCCAGCGTGGTCCGCACCCGCTTGCCGCGCCCTTCGTCGGCCAGCTCCACATGCCGCACCTCCTCGCCCAACCGCAGCGTGATCCAGTTGTGCTGCATGTGGTAGGCGAGGTTGTCGGTGATTTCCCGGTCGATGAACGGCAGCAGCCGGTCGCGCTTGTCCACCAGCGTCACCCGCACCCCCAGCGTGGCGAACATCGTGGCGTATTCGATGCCGATCACCCCCGCCCCGATCACCGTCAGGCTGCGCGGCATCTCGGCCAGGTCCAGGATGTCGTCGCTGATCAGCACCCGCTGTCCGTCGAACGGAATCTCGGCACTGCGCGTCGCCTCCGTCCCCACCGCGATCACGATCCGCCCCGCCGAGACCTGTTCATGGCCATGCCCGTCGCCGCGCGCCACATGCAGCGTGTTCGCATCGCCGAACCGCGCCGCCCCGGCCACCACGTCGATCCGGTTGCGCATCAGCTGGTGGCGTAGCACGTCGATCTCGTGGCGCACCACATGCCCGGTGCGAAAATGCAGGTCGGCCATGGTGATGTTCTGCTTCACCGCATAAGCCGCCCCGTACACCCCGCGCTCCCGATGGCCCGACAGGTGCAGCACCGCCTCGCGCAGTGTCTTGGACGGGATGGTGCCGGTATTGATGCACACCCCGCCCACCACGTTCTGCTTCTCGATCACCACCACGCGCCGGCCCAGCTTGGCCGCCTGGATTGCCGCCCGCTGCCCCGCGGGGCCGGAGCCGATCACCGCCAGGTCATAGTCGTGCTGCTGCGCCATGCCGTTCCCGAAACTGTCCCGCACGCCGCGAAGCTACCAGCCGCGCCCGCCGCCATGTACCGTTTCGCCATGAAAGATTGAATAACAGATGCCCTACGGCAGCACGCGCGCGGCCCGATACGCCGCCACCTGCCCCAGCAGATGCGCCGGCGTCTCCAGGCACAACGCGAACCCCGCCTGCCGCAGCCGCATCGTCGATGCGAACAGGTCGTGGTCCAGTCCGAACACGAAATCAGCGAAATCCCAGCGCGCCACCGCCGCAAGCGGC
>Ga0105050_10005588_pt1 | contig 16035 bp, 17 predicted proteins | sample FRY01_FD_78088 | JGI IMG/M metagenome (GOLD analysis project Ga0105050, IMG submission 78088) | Freshwater microbial communities from Lake Fryxell liftoff mats and glacier meltwater in Antarctica - FRY-01 | ecosystem: Environmental > Aquatic > Freshwater > Ice > Glacier meltwater ... | reverse complement strand
TAGCAGTCATCGTCGAAGGCGATGCATTTGATTTTTTATATTTTACAGGTATTACGGGTTGTTCAGGTTTTACGAATGCGATGGGCGAATATCTCACATTTTTCGGTTTAGATTTTTTTGAACCCAGTGGTAAAAAATCATTGTTTTTTCTATTCAATTGATTTTCATAATCACTGGAATTCGTATATGTAAATGCATCATATATGTCCGCCATAATATATATATATAGAAAATCTGTAATATAGTAAGAAACAAATAATACTATAAAATAAAACCTTATCCTTAAAACTTATTTTTATAGTGTTCATCATCTTCCCAATCCCAAAATGTCATATCACCAATCTTCATTTTATGATCATGTGTAATTAAACAGCTAAACCATTTTACTTCTTTATTTTTGGCAATTACAGCATCGGGATGATTTTTCACTTGGATAAACTTACCTTCGGCATCTTGTACCAAATGTGATCCTGTAACATAAATGGTTTCTCCATCTACACCCTTTTTCGGGAATTTATAATATACTTCATTCGCATAGTTGCTTATTTTCATAACAGAATGAACTTCACTACCATTTTCTAATATATCGCCTAAACCTAGGTCTTTCATTTTTTTTATTGTTCCGTTTTGTAATTTTAATTTAGTTGTTGGTAAGAAACAAACCGCCCTGACTAATATCCCAGGTGGTCCAGCCCACATACTTCTTACTGTTTTCATCGACCCATCCACCATATACATGAGCGCCATCACAATACCCATTATTTTGCCAATAACATCTTTTATCCCTAATGTTATACGTTGAAATTCTATAATAATATTTGAAAAAACTCCGAAAATGCCTCCAACTATATTTGCAATTTGATCTCTTATATAATTAAACATGTTACGAATACTAGAAATGTCTCCGACAAGGTTTCCTGTGATACTAGATAGGCCAGACAATATATAGTTAATAGGTTGCAATAGATATGTCATAAAATTCGTTTGCATATTTTGCACACAATATATAAAATCCGATGATATGTCATCTGACAATGGCATGTACATTGGGTTGCATCTATACTTTACCCAGTTATCCTTAATTTCTTTGATTTTTGTAAAATAATACATAGAAAATATTTGTAATACAAATGCTAGGTTTATATATATAAAATTGATCCATGCACTTCCTTTCGGCATATATATTATTGATATATATTTCTTCGAAAATATACATAAATTGAGGTGTTTACCTTCTAGATCTTCGTGACCTTGTTGATTTTTTTGATTTTCGATATCTACTACTTCGTCTTCTTGGTCGTCTTATATTTGTTCTCTTTCTATAAGTTTGCTTCTTTGATAAACGACGGCTGCGATGTCGACGTTTCCCTCCAACTTTTGAAACTTCATTATCATATTTCGATGAGCTTACTGCATTTGCAAACAAAGAAGTCATCGCTACATTATTTGCTTGTGCATTCTCGCCAGTTGTACCAAGCGGTAAAGGTGCTACTGTTATCGTTTCTCCATCCCCACCACGATAACGTCTACGACTTTTTTGACGCTTTCGAGGTCGCCCACCTGTTGTAGCAGCATTCAATGCTACCTGCGCATCTCTCGCAGCGTTGATTTGTTCAAGTGATTGTTGAGGACTTTGAGGAATGTTTGGATCGACTTTAAAGTTTATATTGTCCCCAAGAGTTAAGCTTTGTACTGAATCTGAACTAGCCATTATTATATAATTAGAATTTAAATAATAACAGATATAAAAATAACTATATTCTTTAATATAAACATGGAACCAGTTCACATGGACGATAAAACGCGGCTACAATTGCAAGATATGATCAAGGCCAACAATAGTGAAGATCAAACTACCCTTATTCGTGAGTTAAAGCATAGCGATATATTCAAACAGAATATTGCGACCCTTCTAAACTTGAAGAAAAAATATGCAAACGATCAAGAAGGTCTACACATGGAATGTATGATTGAATGCAGTTTCCTGTTCAATTATTACACTGACTTGTATAATAAGATACGCAAAGACGAGATTGACATGGATATTTTATATCAATTTTTAAACGTCTTAAAGCAAATTGAAGACGGCTTGGTTGACCAACATGAAGGATCTTTTATGGTCGGCACTCTTTTAAAGAAAATTTATGTGGATAGTGCTCTAAAAAAGGCGGAGAAATTGGACAGAGAACATGCCGCAGATGGCGAAAATAGTGAAAATATAGTAAGAGAAGAACCCGTTGAAATTTCTTGGAAACAATTCAAACACATGAAAAATGCTTAAACATATATCATAAGTATTATTACATATTATATATGGTAAATAAACATATCCTGACGACTACTACAACTACCACATTGGTGATAGTAGAATCTCCGTCTAAATGCAAAAAGATCGAAACATATTTGGGTCCAGGCTACAAGTGTGTAGCTAGTTTTGGACATTTGCGCGAGTTGTCTTCTCTCGAACATATTGATTTTGGAAACAATTTTAAACCGACATATACTATTTCCGAGAGCAAAGTCAAGCAGGTATCTCTTCTCAAAAAGGAGATTGCTTTGGCTGGGGAGGTTATATTAGCAACAGATGATGACCGCGAAGGAGAGGCAATCGCGTGGCATATATGCATGATATTTGATTTAAATCCAAGCCAAACTAAACGTATTATATTTCACGAAATCACTGAAACGGCGATACAGCACGCCATACATAATCCTACGCGGCTCAATATGAATGTTGTCTATGCGCAACAAGCGCGCCAAATCTTGGATTTACTTGTTGGTTTCAAAATCTCACCGCTTTTGTGGAAGCACATTTCTCATCAATCTCTCTCTGCTGGTCGTTGCCAATCACCAGCTTTGAAGTTAATTTATGATAATCAACAAGAAATAGAACGTCATCCTGGTAGGAAAATGTATAACACGACTGGATTTTTTCAATTCGCAAAGGCCATACAATTTGAATTAAATAAGCATCATGAAACCGAAGAGGATATGATTGAATTTTTAGATGCGTGCGCGTCGTTCTCTCACACATTCGCTTGCACACAACCTTCCAAGGTTTACAAACAACCACCAAACCCATTAAATACTTCCCGATTACAACAGGTTTCCAGCAATGAAATGCACATCTCTCCCAAGGAAACTATGAAACTATGTCAAACATTGTACGAAGCAGGATATATTACGTATATGCGAACAGATAGCCAGACATTTTGTGCTGAATTTTTGAACCATGCACACAAATATATACAAACACATTACGATGACGCATATATTCTCAAGAAAGAGGACCAACATGCAGATAAAAAGGATGATGAAACTGAAAATCCACATGAAGCTATTCGCCCCACAAACATTTCTCTCGCCAAGTTACCAGACAAGTTCAGTTCAAAAGAACAACGAATGTATAAGTTGATTTGGGATACCACGTTGGAATCTTGCATGTCTCCAGCCGAATTCTATTCCATCAAATCGACTATTCAAGCGCCGATGAAATGTCATTACACCCATACGAGTGAAAAGCTGTGTTTTTTAGGTTGGATGGCTGTAAACAACAGACCACAATCACGCGAGGAAACAGAGAGAACCTACAATGTTCTCTCTAATCATCAAACTCCAAATATAAAATATGCCAAAATATTATCAACTCTAACAATGAAAGACACAAAACAGCACTACACAGAAGCCAAGCTAGTACAGCTACTGGAAGAAAAGGGCATCGGACGCCCATCAACCTTTTCAATGCTTGTGGAAAAGATTCAAGAGCGCGAATATGTGAAAAAACAAAACGTAACTGGCCAGTCAGTGGTATGCAAAGATTTTGAGTTGGAAGGAGACGAGATTTTTGAAATTGAAACTACGAGAGAATTTGGCAACGAACATGGTAAATTGGTTATTCAACCATTGGGCGTGATTGTGATTGATTTCCTTGAAAAACACTTTACACCTTTGTTCGACTATAATTATACCAAACATATGGAAGATGGATTGGATACGATTGCAAATGGGTCAAATGTCGCTTGGCAAAATATATGCAAGGAATGTTTGGATCAAATCGACGATTTAACCAACCGACTGGCTACATACAATACAATTGGTGGCAACAACCAAAAAAATAAGATTGAATACAAAATTGATGACCAAAATAGTTATATCATTGGCAAATATGGCCCCGTTATAAAGTGTACAAATTCAACTACCAATCAAACTATTTTTAAGCCCGTAAATGATAACATTGATGTGCATAAATTAGAACGCGGAGAATACAGCTTGGACGAGATTATCTCTACACCTATATCACAACCTACAGATGAACCAGGGTTAGGGCATTATGAAGGACACGACTTATTTTTGAAAAAGGGCAAGTTTGGAATCTATGCATCATGGGGAACAGAAACGCATTCACTAAAGTGTTTTGGTAATCGCCCCATTGAAAATATTAGTTACGCAGATGTTGTTGAAGTACTACAAAAAACTGGCAACGTTGTGCGCAAAATAAACGACGACATCTCAATAAGAACTAGTAAGCGTGGCAATTACATATTTCACAAAACTACCAAAATGCGAAAACCGCAATTCTTGTCTCTCAATGATTGTGCACTTGATTATGAAACATGTGAGATATCTCTATTGCGACAATGGATTCACGATACATACTGCATATAAATGTGAATGTAATTATAATTTTATGATAGAGTAATATTCTATCATAAAATGATTATACCATAAATTATTGTAAGTTTACAATGCATTTGAGAGAGATTCAGGTGTATACATACTATACGCTTTTAGATTTTGTGGACGGAATAGGGTAAATTCAAGTGTAAAAGTATAATTTGCGTTTTGAAAATCCACATAAGAGCCATCATGATTTCGCAATTTAATACTTAATTTACGAAATCTCTCCATAGGTGGATTGTAGATTTTGTAATATGCCGATGAATTTGGTGTATCAACACTATAATATTGATTGTTGTATGGAATTTTTGCAAATGCCGACTTGACTATACCATTTGTTTGATTCGTTTGTTGGGTAAAAGTGCTATAATTGTATGGCGATGTTTCATCCCAGAAATTCAAAAATTTTATTTCCATGTAAAAATAAGAAGGGGGATCAATATCAATTTGTAAAGGAGCTTCTATATAGTATGCAGACGCACCAGCCAATGCTGCATTTGCAATCAACCAGTATCCATTGTCGCCAACAATAACATCACCATAATAAAACCGAGCATCACTCTTATTAGCCATCAAGATAGACTCTGCATTGCATCGTGTAAATCCTAAATATCCAGGTAGCCCCCAATTATTAAAAGCTGGAAGAATATTTGAAGTTACACATTTATAATTATCCTCTTCATATCTAGCCGTAGCAGTATTTGTTAAAACAAATCCAGAACTTTTGTTCCCAAACCATAACTTTCTAGATATTTTGTTGTAGACGATTACAAATTCGCTATATCCTCCAGCGGCTTCTAACGCCGTTTTTTCAGTATCCGTTAGTGTCGAGGTACTATCTAACAAAATATTTGTAACTGCTTCATTGAACTTATTTGTCAATTCAGTTGCCATTTGTTCTGCAGTGTAATATCCGTCTTCAATAGTAATAGTGTAATTATCAATATAGTTATATAACGTAGTAAAAATGGCAAGCTGTAAAGGATCCACAACACTATGTTCAATTGGATTATATAATTCTGTAATTTTAAATGTCATGATATTGTTTTTTTTTTCTTCTGAAAAGGTGTAAATAGTAAACGGAAAAAATCCAGACACGAGTCGACATCCTTGTACATTAAGATAATCTTGTGGTAATTCTAGTTCAAATTCACTTGCATTTGGATATTTCACCATGTTTCTGTCTTCTGAATGAATAGAGACATATTGTTGTTCAAACATATATTGTTGGGCATTCGGAATCAATGGGTGTGTAGCATTTGTATTAAATCGACTCATAATATAATAATAAAACATTTTATTTTTAAGCATAGATTTTTTACATGTTTAATATATATAAATGCAAACTAGCAAAAATCTTTTATGGCTTCAAACTTTTATTTCTACATTTTTATATACGGGCGGATTCTTACTTGTTATTATATTGTATCAATTATTTTCATCTGTTCCATCGAGGTCGCTTTATGTACTTGTATGCGGTATGCTAATAATCGGATTTATATTTTTAATGATTCTATTATGGAACGCTTATGATGCTAAAAAAACGCCTGATCTAATAAAAGCTAACAAGTATAATACTAAAATTGATGTGATGACCACAATACATAAAATCATGTTATTATTTCCATTTATATTGATTATAGCTGCTTTAATTTATTCAGTGTATTTGTTTTCGAGTTATACAACTGAAATCACTTTAGGACATACATCTGTTGAATATTATACGTTTAGTAAAATATCAATTAGTATTTTTCTCGCACAAGTATTATCTACTTTGTATTGGATGAATACATCTTTTACTATCTCATCCGCCATCTCATCCACAAGTAAAGATGTGTTAGCCCGTAAAGAAGTTTTAGGGATATTTAAATCCAATTGGTACACTATAAGCAGCGTTTGTTTTGGTACTGCGAACATCATACTTGTAATATTGATGGCCTTGAAATTATCTACTTCTACCGCCGATGGATAATTCATACTACTTCAAGAGAGTATTGAAAACTTGTATGTTACACCATATTGCGTTTCAGTTTCCCAAATCCCAGATATTTTCAATAAAAATGACGTTGCCGATGTTGCAACAGGCATAGTGTCAGAAATGATTTTAATATGGGAATTTTTAAATTGTTCTAGAAGTTTATATTGTGGAGTTTTATTTTTAATGACGCAGCTCGTTTTTTTTAGTAAATTATATTCTATTTCACAAATCTTATTGGTTATTTTTATGTTGTTGTGACTATTAAAAATGCATTTATATTTTTGGTAATACTTCTCAAAAGTTACATCAGTCAATGGCACCAGCAAATATATCCCATTCATTGTGAATATATCCGCTGAATATAATATACGTGTAAAACTGCCATTTACAATTACATTATTTTTGATTGGTTCACAAAAATAGATACTATTAGTATTATATTGGTCTATAGATTTGATTATATTCATTTATTTTCCTTGTTGTATCAAATAGAAATAGTTTTAAGTTTAAATATAAAAACAATTAAAGTATGATTATACATGAAATTCTATGAATCCCATTTTGAAGAATACATAATATCAAATCAAAAAATAAGTTTACATCCAAAACTTGAGAGCATATTTTTAAAGAACTTTCCTGCATCTATTCAGCATTTAAAGAATGTTATTTTTTATGGGCCGTCAGGCGTTGGAAAGTATACACAGGTGTTACGTTCTATCAAAAAATATAGTCCATCTGACTTAAAATACGAGAAAAAATTAAGCATCGTATTTAATAAGCAAGTGTATTATTTCAAAATTAGTGATATTCATTACGAAATCGACATGTCCATATTGGGGTGCAATTCAAAATTATTGTGGCATGATATTTATCAGCAAATATTGGATATTATTTCTGCCAAACCAGAGAAGAATGGTATCATTGTATGTAAAAATTTCCACGAGATTCATAGTGAATTACTTGACAATTTTTATAGTTATATGCAGAATAATTTAATGACTTCGATAAATATTACTTTTTTTATTATTAGCGAACATATTAGTTTTTTACCCGATAATATCACCAAATGTTGTGAAGTTATTCATATTCCGCGCCCGTCGGCTTCTACATATAATAAGTGCATTCAACCAACGCCCAAAAGGAAGAAGTTGCCTTTGTCTGAAATCACAAATATTAAAAATTTACGTTCAGACGAGCTTGTAATGGATCATTATAAAATTATCACAGACAAGATATTAAATATCATTCTTCACGTAGAAGAAGAATTCAAAATTGTTTCGTTTCGCGATTTATTATATGATATTTTGATATATAATTTAGATATTAATCAATGTGTTTGGTACATTGTGACTAGTTTGATATCATCTGGCAAGATTCCGCAAAAAAAAGTGAGCGACGTATTGATTAATATGTATAATTTTTTCAAGTATTATAATAATAATTATCGCCCAATATATCATTTAGAATTCTTTTTTGTTTACATCATAAATGTTGTATATGGTTTTGAACAAGAACATAATACACCTTGAACAAGTATTTAGACACTTTTCTCTCTCTATATTAATTTATGAACTTGACGTTGGCGAAAGAAATTATTGGTATTGATGTAGATGATGCTGTTACTATGGATGATTTAAAACGCAAATATAGACGATTGGCGTTGCAGTTTCATCCAGATAAAAATGGAAATAGTGTGGAAAGCAGCGAAAATTTCAAATTAATACAAGAATCCTATGAATATCTGCAAGAATATGTTATATCCCAAAAAGATTCATTACATGAATCGGGAGACACAAGCGAAACAAATGACGATTATATGACGATATTGCAAAGATTTATAAAAAGTATGATTCAATCGTCCGCCTGCAATGGTGATATGGGTGATGTCATCAAAGAAATTGTCATGAACGGATGTAAAAAATTATCTGTACGATTGTTTGAAAATATGAGCAAAGATACTTCCATGGAGTTGCTATCATTTATTTCAAAACATTGTAATGTTTTACATATTGATCAAGATACAATTCAATGTGTAAGAGAGATCATACTAGAAAAATACAAAAACGACCAAATCTATATATTAAATCCAACATTGGATGATTTACTAGAAAATAATATTTACAAGTTGAATGTAGATGGCAAAATATATCTAGTACCTCTTTGGCATAGTGAGTTATATTTCGACGGGTCGGGGTGTGATATTATTGTGCAATGTATCCCCGACTTGCCGAAAAATATGTATATAGATGAAAACAACGCGTTACATGTAGATATCAATGCTCCATTCACGATCTCTCTATTAGATAGTCAGTGTATCATGTTTAAACTGGGTAAACAGACGTTTCCATTACAAGTGCAATTCAAAAAGATACAAACTTGTTATATACATAATCAAGGGATTTCTGTGATAGATGAAAATAACATGTGTAATATTTTTCCTAAAGGAGGTGTTTATGTGAAAATTACCTTTGTTTAATCAACAATAACACAAATATATTTACCATTGCATAAATATATTTATTTGCTTACTTGTATTTAATTATGACGACTTTAATAATTATACATGCCTTCTTTACGGGCAACATCCTTGACTAATAAAAACATAAACAAGAAAAGAATAAACGGCAGTAATACTAGTACCCATGAAATCGCCTGCAATCCTTTTGAACACAACCAGTTGAGAACCCATGCCCAAATCACAAGAAATAATGTATTTGTAAGAAGTGTTTCTACACTAAAACTATTGACAAATCCAGCGATTATTCCAATAGTGCCTAAAACTAGGTATAGTTGTGCAGGAGTGCAATATTTACTGAACTCAAAGTTTCCCATATTATATATTATAATTATATAAAAAGTATTTTAACTCCTGAAATATGAATAAAAAAGAAGGTTGTTCTTCTTTTTTATTGTTTTTTATAAATTACATTGTAAATTGGCTACTATCTATTTATTTTTATGATATTCGATTGTTTGGTTATTTGTATGTCTGATTTTATGTTTATACCTTCTTACGCACCACCTTCTTCTTGACGGGCTCGGGTTCGGGAGCTGGAGCTGGTGCAGTTTCCTCCTCCTCCTCCTGCTCTTCCTCCTCACCCTCTTGGTCAGAATCTTCCACGATTGCGCCAGATTCAACTGCATCTGAACCAGCCGCCTCGAGTTGAGGAGCAGCAGCCTTCAAACGCTCCTTGTCTGCGGGCTTTAGCTTAATAAAGCATGTTCCCGTCAAAGAAGCTCTTGGCTTTTGAACAACTGCCTGAATTAGCTTCCAGGTAATACCAAACTTGCCGTTTGCGAACCATAATCCACCGCATTGCATCACAAGAGCTACGTTAATTCCCTTTTGTAGAAAGTCAACTGGAGTAACAACAGGATTGCTTGGATTGGGAAACAACGTATTGCCATCCTCGTCATAAATCTCACATCTCCAATTACCCTCCCATACTGGCAACTTAACACGAAGTGTAGGTGCCTTGGATAAATCTGACTCGCCAGTTACCTTGTCCTTGCTATACTTTAGCATGGGTGTCCATAATGCATCAATTACTTCAGGAGATGAATGCACTTTACCAAACCACTCCTTTGAATAGGTAAGCGCATCGCTCTTGATCTTCTTTTCCATTGCTCTCATGTTTGCAAGGAATGCATTTGCATCTTCACTTGGATACTCTGCAGTAGGAAACTGCAAAGCCATCTCGAACTTACCATTACCTAACCCCGACTTTTCATCCTTAAAGTCAGATGCACCCCATGTTAGCATAAGAGGTGTGGATACTCGAAGCCCAGTATTTGTAAGCTTGTTAAGAATATTCACGCTCTTGCCATTAGATGCGTTTGCCTTTGGTGCGGTAAACTTGATGTTTGCCGCGTTGAATTGAGTGCCGTCTACGATTGTCTCTGCCATTATCTCTGTATGTGATATATATCCATGTCGTAGCTTTAAATCAATTTTTTTTTATATTAGTGATAATTGAAAAAAAATGAAATGACATCTCGTGCAAAAAAATGATAATATTATTAGATGTAAATGTAGATAAAAAGATTTTTTCTATATAATATAATAATATGATTAAATATATGGAAGAGTATATGAAATCTATATATAAAAAGTGTGAGTATAATGCACCCCCTTTATGTAAATCTAAAAAACCTCGAAAAGTACAAACAATTGATATGGTTATTCCGACTATCCATAATTTTCAAATTTTAATGCAATACCAATACAATAATGCTCAACTCAAGTCATTCGTAAAACATTACAAGCTAAAACAATCTGGAAATAAAAATGAGCTCTTTGAACGCATATATTGTTTTTTATATTTCTCTAAAATCATCATTAAAATTCAAAAGTTCGCTCGTGGGAGATTTGCAAGAAATTATATTAAATGTCACGGCCCTGCTTTGATTAAGCGATCTTTATGTACAAATGAATCGGATTTTTTTACCATGGACGAAATTGCCACTTTACCAAACAATCAGTTTTTCAGCTACAAGGATACAGATGGATTTATTTATGGTTTTGATATCATGTCTTTCTACCAATTGCTTAAAAAAAATGATAGATTAAATTCAACTCTAAATCCTTATAATCGAAATGATATTCCGATGCACGCTATCGCAGATTTAAAGACATTGATTAAGTTAAGCAAATTATTGAAACTACCCCTTTCTCTCGACATATTAGATGTTGTGAATACTCTAGCAGAAGAAAAAACGCTTGCGCAACGTGTAAATGAATTGTTTCATAACATTGATTTATTGGGTAATTATAGTTGTCCTGTTTGGTTCACAAGCTTAAATCGACATATGCTACGTCGACTTATGAATGAACTTTTAGAGATATGGAACTATAGAGCACAAATAACACCCGAAGCAAAATATGCCATATGCCCGCCCAATGGAGATCCCTTTAGAGAATTCAACATGCATGTAATATATTTGGAAACCGAAATTGACGAAGTTAGAAAATACGTTTTAAATGTTTTAGAAAAGTTTATAAACAATGGAATTGACCAGGATAGCAAAAATTTAGGAGCTTATTATGTATTAGGTGCATTAACTTTAGTCAATGAAGACGCCGCGTTATCTTTAGGATGGCTTCATGATTCTTTTGCATATTAGTCAAATTATTTAGCATGATATTATGGTATTAAACTATAATATATAATATAATGCGTTAAACCACTTAAAAAGTTCTTGTTTATGTATACTATAAGATGGCAAAGACGACTGCAACCAAGACGACGACCAAGACTCCCGAGACCCCTGCCCCCGCTGCTGCTTCTGTTGCAGCTTCCGCTGCTGCTGCCCCCAAGGCAAAGAAGGTGGTTGCAAAGGCCGCAGCCCCCGCTGCATCTGCTGCTCCTGCGGCTCCTGCTGCATCCGCCGCTCCTGCCGCATCCGCCGACGCTGCTACTGATATTGATTCCTCCCTTGTTGAGCAATCTGGCGAGTTCCTCGTTAAGCTTCAGCAGCTTGGTGCTCTCATCAACGCACTCAAGACCGAGTACCGCACTCTTGAGAAGAAGTGGACTCGTGACCTCAAGGTTGCCCAAAAGCAGAGCTCCAAGCGCAAGCGCAAGGCTGGTGCTCGTGCTCCTAGTGGATTTGTTAAGCCCACGCGTATCAGTGACGAGCTTGCATCTTTCCTTGCCAAGCCCGCTGGTACCGAGATGGCTCGCACCGAGGTAACTCGTGATATCAACAAGTATATTCGTGAGCACAATCTTCAGGATAAGGCCAACGGACGTCAGATTAACCCTGACTCCAAGCTTGCCAGCCTCCTCAAGGTTGCCAAGACTGATGTGTTGACTTACTTCAACCTTCAGCGTTACATGAGCCCTCACTTTGCCAAGGCGGGTGATGCTGCTGCTGCTGCTGCTTCTGCTTCTGCATAAATGCAAAATATAACTACAATCAAATAATTTATCTATAAAAATAGAAAAAAACGAAACCATAAAAATGTATATTTTCGGTATACATTTTTAAAATACTTAAATAGGGCAGCGTCGAGCGAGTTAAAACATATTCATTATTTTGTATGTTTAATATACAATGAACACAATGAAAAAACTTCTTGTTACGGGCGGTTCTGGATTAGTCGGTACTGCAATTCAACACGTCTCTCTTGGATTCGATTACGCTTCTCAATATGAATTTATATTTATTAAATCTTGTGATTATGATCTTTCCGATATAGGACAAACCAAGTCCATGTTTGAAAAATATGAGCCCGAATATGTAATACATTTAGCAGCATGTGTCGGTGGATTATTCAAGAATATGAATCATAAGGTTGACATGCTAGAGAGAAATTTAATGATAAATTATAATGTCGTTAAATGCTGTCATGACTATGGTGTCGAAAAGATGGTCGCTTGTCTCTCTACTTGTATTTTTCCAGACAAAACATCATATCCAATTAATGAGAGCATGTTGCATGATGGTCCTCCACATACATCTAATGATGCATATGCTTATGCAAAACGAATGTTGGAGATTCATTGTCAAGCATATAGAGAGAACTATGGATCTAATTTTGTTTGTGTGATTCCAACAAATATATATGGTCCTCATGATAACTATAGTTTAGAAGATGGTCATGTGATTCCTTCTCTCATACACAAATGTCACAATGCCAAATTGGCCAACGAAAATTTTGTTGTAAGAGGAACGGGTGCACCTTTGCGACAATTTATATACTCTATTGATTTAGCAAAACTCATTTTATGGACATTGGAAAAGGTAAATAGAGAGAACATCATTCTCTCTGTATCTGAAATACAAGAAGTCACTATAGAATATGTTGCACGATTGATTGCACGAGCATTCAATTATGAATCACATATGGTTTTTGACAATTCTTTCGCAGATGGACAATACAAAAAAACTGCGGATAATTGCAAGTTAGTGAATATGTTGAAAGACGAATTCCAATTCACTACCATTGAACATGGTATCAAATCATCCGTTGAATGGTTTGTAGATAATTATGATGAAGCTAGAAAGTAAACTGATATTTACTTGTATGCAAACACAATATTTTCTTAATAATATGTATCATGACTAAACGAAAATATAATTCACGCGACGATGATAATTTAGAAGATATTGAAATACCACTAGTAAAAAAATTTAATAAGTTGTCTCATGATGATGCAGATGATGGTTATGAAACGGATGCTACTATTATAGAAGAAGATTATGACCCTGAATACGAACGAAAACTTTATATGGCTAACTTACAGGTTCCACCTAAAACACCTTCGCCAATGAAATATGGACCAGAAGCAGCAACCCATTTGGTAGATAAAAATGGCGATCCTTTATATTTGCAATCATCCAGTATAAGTAGCCGAATACCATATACGACTCATCACCTTCGCCAACAATATCCTGCAACCAACTTATCTGGTCATTTTAAAGATTTATCGGAATATACGTTTGGTAAACCCAATAATAATGTTGGCGGTTCATTAAAAAAACGCAAAAGATCTGGCAGAAGAACCATTAAACGTAAATATAAGAATAGACCTGCAAGTGGTAAAAGGAAAACTTTTCGTAGAAAACGCACAACAAAAAGAAGAGGCAACACACGCGGTAAAATGCACCGCAAAACGAAACGTTAAATGTAAATGTAAAATGTAAAGTTGATACATACACATTGAGATAAAATGTATATGTATGTAGGCAGATATAAGTGCAAGTTTTCTTATTTGTTCAACAACATTTTTGAACATAACCAAGTTCCTAATATTATCCACATATTATCTACCATATTACCCCCGCTGTGGATAATCCAACGAAGCGCCCTGCAATGCGGCGCTGCGACTAAAAAGGGAGAAATAAAGAACCCATAAAACCCTTGCGGAGTACAATAATATACATATAATTGTGCAGAAAAATAATGCATCAATATCCAAAAAAAATATATACTTGTTGCGCTATATACATATTTAGCACAAAACTTGCTCTGTTCAGTTATATCTTCTAGATAATGTGAATGCATCGTTTCTGTTTCAGTTATAACGATGTATTCTTCATTCTTATCATATTCGATCTCTAAATCCGCGGTTTCATTGTCTGTTTTACTTTCCGCACATAAAAAAACAACATTCTCATTCTCTGCCAAGTTCTTATTGACACGATATGTTGTGTCTTCAACGGGTAACGATTCATTGTCTGTTGTCGTGATACTTTCTTGACAGCTTTGATTTTCTTTACACATGTTAGACATTCTAATACATTGTTTTTATATAATTATTTTTTTAGGATTTTTATTATTTGTATATAAATCCATCGTCTTCCAATATATTTCGTATCTGTTCTTTACAAACGGGCAAAACGTGTTGACCAAATTTGATATTACTTATAATATCCAAACATTCAACTGATTCTTGTATAAACATTTGATACGTGTGATTCAAAGAGGTATATTCATCTTTTGTAACCAATTTCTCATTAAGAAGCCATTCATAAAACTCACCACCTATGTAACCCAAATTTTTATATTGATAAAACAACTTTACTGAAGAGTGCAAACTATGAGGTCCGTTGCTAACTATGTATTGTTTATCACTAGTATTGTGACTTAAATTATAATCTGTGCCTGATAATACACATAGTTCGCGAAATTCTTTTTGGGTCATATCCAATTCTTTCAGAATATCGATCGTATTATATAACACAATAGTATGGTTTAATAAGCTAAAATACCTTATCACGCGAGGAACACCATAAACAAACATATCCATATCTTCGCTCATACATGCCCACGCCTTGTTTTTCAAGACAAACATCGCACATAACTCATCTGCCTCATTAGGCGCATCGTAATAGGTTGCACCAAACGCACTTATTAGCGCCTTTACATTCGCAATTTGTTTTTTCGTAAGATAGATTATCTTCCTTTTTAGAATCGCCATTTCAGAGATGACGTCACTTTTATCTGATGACGTCATCACCAATTCCTGATCCAATAACAATTTCAATCTGTTGTATTCTGTTTCTGCAAGTACTTTATCAATATATCGCTGCCTTAATAATTCTCGTTTCTCATCCGGAGGTTTGCCGTCAAATATGAAAATAGGGATGATACTATAATACCTGAAAAGAGACAACATGAGATATATATTTTCAATCAAGGTTCCATCTGTCTGATATTTATACATGTAAATGCTAACGTCTATTACAATCGTCTTGTTTGCCAGTTCTTTCATATCCATACATGTTATAGATTTTGCACATTCTACTCTTAAAAATTTATTTAAATGTTTAATTCCCATTTGAAATAATGTATATGTCGTATGATTTCCAACTTATCGGGCTATTATGTTTCAATTTTAAAAGTTATAAATTTATAATTTTTATAAATTTTA
>Ga0105050_10005587_pt1 | contig 16036 bp, 14 predicted proteins | sample FRY01_FD_78088 | JGI IMG/M metagenome (GOLD analysis project Ga0105050, IMG submission 78088) | Freshwater microbial communities from Lake Fryxell liftoff mats and glacier meltwater in Antarctica - FRY-01 | ecosystem: Environmental > Aquatic > Freshwater > Ice > Glacier meltwater ... | reverse complement strand
GACCATCGGCACTGGTTCGTTAATGCGCACCGAACGGATATCACCATACGCCTTTTGGTGTACGACTGACCATCGCTGTTGCGGGGTTAACCCTTTCATATCTTCGTCATCTGCGCCAGGCACGTTATCCAGATTGTCTGCGCGTAACTGCAGCGTTTGAAACGTTGGCGGATCGGCCAAATCGGTCGAAACATCATGAATTGCAGGAACGGTAAGTGCAGCCATTAAGAATGTGCCGACCCACCCGACATAGACGATAGCAACGAGCATGCCGACCCAACGCCGGGTACGGGGAACTGGAACGATAGCTTTGCGTCCGCGCCAGCCAAACAATATGCCAAATAATATGGCTCCTATGCCTAGGAAGAAGGCCCAAGTAACGCCTTTAAGGCCCGACTGATACGCCCAAAAGCCCCAACCCGTTCCAACGGCAGCGATAAAACCCCAGACAAGCGCGCCAACGCCAGCGACAAGGACCAAATAGCCTTGGTAATCGGGTTTCGCTTTCGCCGCGGTCGTCGAACCGGACGTTTCATTGTGCGTTGCAGCCGCCCCAACGGGCTCTGCTGCCATATTTTGATCACTCGACATGATAGTTCCCGGCTGTCGCTATTACATAAAATTGTAAGCTAATCCACGGGGTGCGCAAGGGCAATTCAGCGCACGCGAAGTAACGCCAGTATAATAACGATTGGACAAAACTCCATCGCAATGACAGGGCGCCGCCCTAGACCAAGATTGTAACACGACGATATAGGCCACCCTGATGCAGATAGTCCCCCTTTCGGGTATCAATGATAACGGTATCAACGCACTGCTTGATGACGCCTTTGGAACCGATCGCCACGGCAGGACTGCTTATTTACTTCGAAAAAATGCAACGGCGATTAGCCATCTTTCGTTCGGATGCACCGATGATGGTCATTTGCTCGGTAGCATCCAATGCTGGCCAGTGCAGGTCGGAGTCGCGCCGTTGATTCTTGTCGGCCCTGTGGCGGTTGCAACCGCCCGGCAAAACGTTGGTATCGGCCGTCAACTTATGGAAGAAATGCTCTCCGCAGCCTTGCATGCGGACGCGCCACTGGTGATGATCGGCGATCCAGAATATTATGGCCGCTTCGGTTTCTCATCGCAGGGCACGTCAGGATGGACCTTGCCCGGTCCATGGGAACCGCATCGGCTCCTCTTGCGCAATCCTGCGGCAGTTACACTCCCACGAGTCGGCATGCTTACCTCGGCAGACTAGTCTTTGACCATTGCTGCCTTTGGTCTTATCGAACACTTATGCCTTATGATGCCCCTGATTTCGCTAACCTCGGCCTAAACGATATCGCAGAACTCGTCGCCGCGCGTAAGTTGCCACCTGTAGAAAGCTGGCAACCGACGGACATTGGTGATAGCGAGATGCAGATCGCTGCAGACGGCAAGTGGTACCATCAGGGTGGAGAGATAACCCGCCCTGCTATGATCCGCGCATTCTCAAGCTTGCTGCGCCGCGACCCCGATGGTTCCTATTGGCTCGTGACGCCGCAACAGAAGCTATCGATTGTAGTCGACGACGCACCGTTTATTGCCGTCGAAATGCACAGCGACGGAGAAAGATCGGAACGAGCGCTCGCCTTCCGTCTAAACAGCGATGACCTTGTGTTTGCAGACAGCGAACATCGGATAGAATTACGCGACGCTGTTCCATATCTGCACGTTCGGGCTGGTCTGTGGGCAAAGCTTGCACGGTCAGTTTATTATGAACTGGTCGAATATGCCGTTGCCGAAAATCCTGATTCGCCGTCCATTTGGAGCAAGGGACGATGTTTTGATTTGGCCACCCCTGAATGAGTTGGATTGACCGGATTACAGCTGCTTTGGACCCTGCACATAGCATTGATGTCGAGGATGAGAGGCATTTGGGTGATGCAACACACCGCTCTGCGGCCGTGCTTATTCCCATCACGGACCGCAACGAACCTGGCGTCATACTAACGCAACGCCCCGTATGGTTACGCGCCCATGCCGGTCAAGTGGCTTTTCCCGGTGGTAAATTGGACGAAACCGACGCAGATCATATATCCGCCGCTTTACGGGAAGCGCATGAGGAATTGAGTATTCCCCCCGCTCAGGTTCGCGTTCTTGGCGTCGCTGACATATATTATTCCGGTAGTGGCTACAGTATCGCACCCGTCGTTGGCGTCATTCCACCCGATCTACCATTACGGGCGAGCCCGGAGGAAGTAGAGGACTGGTTTGAAGTGCCACTTGCCTTTTTACTTGATCCCGCCAATTCAGTTCGAAAAGAGAGTGTCTGGAATGGGCAGATACGGAGCTATTATGACATGCAGTGGGGCGAACGCCGAATATGGGGCGTCACTGCCGGGATCATTTCGAACCTCGTACGGCGCCTAATATGAACGAGACTGTGTTACCCGACGCACCATGGCAACATGACGAGGGGCTAAAGGCGGTTCTGGAGGCGCTTCGCGATACCCATGGTGGCCCGCGCTATGTCGGCGGCGCAGTTCGCGACACGTTGCTGGGCTTACCCGTTGCTGACGTTGACATAGCGACCACATTGCTGCCGCGCCAAGTTATCGACAGGCTGGAGGCAGCGGGTGTGAAGGCCATTCCAACCGGTATCGAGCATGGCACAGTAACCGCCGCGATTAATGGCAAAAATTATGAGATAACAACGTTGCGGCGAGATGTAGCTACAGACGGGCGAAGGGCAACCGTCGCATTCTCGCAAGACTGGCGGGAAGACGCGGCACGCCGGGACTTCACGATAAACGCACTATATGCGCAGCCTGGCACGGGCGAAATATTCGATTATTTCGGCGGCATGCGCGACTTGGGCGACGGTGTGTTACGATTCATTGGTGCGCCGTTCGAACGCATCGCTGAGGATTTCCTGCGCATATTACGCTATTTCCGGTTTTTGGCGCGTTATGGCAACGGCCCGCTCAATCAAGACGCACTCGATGCATGTACGCAAGGGGCGCATGGGCTGACGGCACTGTCTCGAGAACGGATTGCGCAGGAATTGGCGCGGCTTTTATCGCTGAAAGACCCTGTTAGGTCGGTGTGCTTAATGGAGCAGCACGGCATATTCACGCCGTTTCTGCCCGAACTCGGCCGTGAAGCCGCTGGCAAACTCAAATGCCTCGTCACCAGAGAGCAGCTATATGATGCACCCATTTCATTGCCCGCGCGCTTTTTGGCCATATTGAAACATGACCCCGTCGCCGTCGACAAGGTGGCCGCGCGGCTGAAGCTGTCAAACAAGATGCGGGAAAGCATGGCACGCCGCTTACAAAACGCATCACCAAATGCTACGAATATCCGCACGATTGCGTATCGGGCAGACTCAGATACGGCGCGGGATGTCGCTATTCTTTATGCATCCGCCGATGTCCTTACCGAATGTCTTGCAAAGCTAGACACCTGGAACGCGCCAACCTTGGCTATTAAAGGCGGCGATCTGATTCGACTGGGGTTACCTGCCGGGCCACTGGTTGCAAGCACGCTACAAGCAATTGAGGCGCAGTGGATTGCCGAAGATTTTCCGACGTCCGATCGGCTTCAGGACTTGGCAGCCAGAGCGGTAGCAGCCGCCCTGTCAGCGCACAAGAAGGCGTAAGCTTCGTCGGCACACATCGGACGGGCATAATAATATCCCTGTCCAAAATGCGTGTCGCGGTCATGTTCAACCATCGACAACGCGACCTCAAAGCTTTTTAAAGCATGTGAACTTTCTGCCGAGTTCAGGTCATTCTCGGACGCATATATATCGTTCAATGGCTGACCTGTTTGCTTCATCCACAGCAACATGGCACGGCGATTGTAAAAATTCGTCACTCACTGCATGGTAAATTTTCGGTAAACGTTAGTCGAACCGGTTGTTGCGGGGGAATCCCTGCGGCGGAAGCCGGCCGGCGGCACCGCGTGCGACGCGCCAGAGCGACATGTCGTTTTCCGTCCGTGTACGCCCACTATCCCCGCCCATCGCCCAGCTCAAACCCTCGCTCATCCGAAAGCAAACCGCATCTGCAAGCCCGCCATCCTTATAGCGCTGCAAGGTCACGCCTTGGCCCTTGGCCATTTCAGGCACTTCTGACATCGGAAAAACGACCAGCTTGCGGTTATCACCGACCACCGCAATATACTGGTCTTTAAGCACTGCTTCATCAGATGTCTCAGGCGGGGCAATGCGGACAACCGTAAGGCGTGTGCCCGGTTTCAATGTGACTACGCCTCTACCCTTCCGGGTCTCGGCGATTACGTCGCTCATTTTGGCTATAAATCCTTTGCCGGTAGATGCAGCAAGCAACATCCGGCCATCCAACGTGGCTGGCACCACAGCAATAACCTCATTGCCCGCTTCAATGTCGATCATTGTACCAACTGGTTCACCGAACCCGCGCGCGCCAGGCAGCTTGTCGGCACCTAGGGTATAGAACCGCCCATTGGCGGTAGCGATGAGGATTTTGTCGGTTGTCTGCGTATGAAATGCGAACGCAGGCCCGTCGCCTTCTTTGAATTTGAAATCAGCACGCGCGGACAAATCGGCATGACCTTTCATGGCCTTGATCCAGCCGCGCTTGGACATAATCACGGTGACGGGTTCGCGCTCTACAAAAGCCTCGAGCGAAATTTCGCGCGCCTGCCCTGCTTCCTCCAAGCTTGTGCGCCGACGACCCAAGACAGTGTCCTCGCTGTAATTTTTACGGAGCGCGGTCAGGTCTTTCTTCAACCGCGTACGCTGGCGCGCCGGGCTCTCGATCAGTTTCACCAGTTCTTCGCGCTCAGCCTCAAGATCAGCCAATTCGCGACGCAGTTCCATTTCCTCCAAACGGCGAAGCGAACGGAGGCGCATATTCAAAATAGCCTCAGCCTGTCGGTCGTTGAGTTGGAATTCATCCATCATTACTGGCTTGGGCTCATCTTTGGTACGTATAATCTCGATAATACGATCAAGATTGAGGAATGCGATGATATACCCGGCAAGCAGTTCAAGGCGATTATCGATCTTTTCCAGTCGATGCTGCGCCTTGCGCACCAATACCGAAATTTGATGCTGCAGCCAGTGACGCATCACCTCACCAAGGCCCATGACCTTTGGCGTTCGGTCCGCATCAAGCACGTTCATGTTAAGCGAGAAACGGGTTTCAAGATCGGTTAGCCGGAATAGCGCGTTTTTCAAATCCTCGGGATCAACGTTGCGGCTTTTGGGGACTAAGACGATACGCACCCGTTCGTCGCTTTCGTCCCGAATATCGTCGAGGATTGGCAGTTTTTTGTCAGCGATCAGTTGGGCGATCTGTTCGATCAGCTTACCCTTTTGGACCTGATAAGGGATTTCCGACACCACCAGTTGCCATGTGCCGCCGGGCAATTTCTCAACACCCGTGGCCTCCCAACCGCTATCGTCCTGCCAACCTATTGAAAAGCGGGCGCGTACCCGCATGGCGCCTCGACCCGAAGCATATGCCGCGCTGATGACCTCTTTGCTATCGACCAATATGCCGCCTGTTGCAAAGTCGGGACCGTGGACAATCTCCATAAGTCGGTCGTGACTAGCCTCTGGCTCGTCAATCAACATTATGGCTGCATCAATGATTTCGGCGGCATTATGCGAAGGAATGCTCGTCGCCATACCAACCGCAATACCGCTGGCGCCATTCGCCAACAGGTTCGGAAAAAGGCCCGGCATAACTTCCGGCTCTTCATCCTCACCGTTATATGTTGGCCGCAGATCGGTGCCATTTTCATCTAGACCGTTCATTAACTCGATTGCGGTCCGGGTCAGTCGGGCTTCGGTATAACGATACGCAGCCGCGTTATCGCCGTCGATATTTCCAAAATTGCCTTGACCATCAACCAACGGGTACCGCAACGAGAAGGTCTGCGCGAGCCGAACCATAGCGTCATAAACCGATTGGTCACCATGCGGGTGATATTTACCGATCACATCGCCCACTACGCGCGCGCATTTTTTGTATCCGCTAGCCGGATCCAGCTTCAGCAGCCGCATCGCCCAGAGCAAACGTCTATGGACAGGCTTCAGCCCATCGCGCAAATCCGGCAGCGAACGCGCGGTAATCGTGGACATCGCATAGATGAGATAGCGTTCCGAAAGCGCTGCATCAAAGGGCGCGTCTACTATCGCGTCAAACGGATCTTCTGCAGGCGTATCGAGTATGTCGGACATCGGAGCTTCGATAGCGAGCCATCATGGCATCGCAAAGCAGCTATTTTCACCAATCCACAGTTTAATGCGCTGACGCGAACATGCTGTGTTGCACAAAAGCCACAGGTAGTTGGCAAAATATGCCACAATTGCGACTTTACTAGCGCTTGTAAGACAAAAGTGGCAGTTTTTGTTCCACAAGAAAGCACAATTCCAAATGGGGACGACAAGATGGGCAAACACAAACTAATTTCCGCACTCGCAATTACGGTCTCGACGACTGCGTTGTTCGTAAGCGCGGCCAGCCCTGTATATGCGCAAAGCAGTGCGTCTCAGGCTGAGGCACAAGAAGAAGCAACCGGTCAGGATGCTATTATCGTGACCGGCACGCGTCGTACCGACCGAACGGTAGCCGATAGCCCTGTACCTGTTGACGTTATTTCGGGCGATGAACTCCTGAACAGTGGATCGACGGAAACCAACAAGCTGCTGAACCAACTGGTTCCCTCTTTCAATTTTCCGCAGCCTTCGCTGACTGATGGCACGGACTCGCTTCGTCCAGCGACCCTGCGCGGCCTTGCACCAGATCAGGTTCTGGTTCTCGTTAATGGCAAACGCCGCCATCAATCAGCCTTGGTGAACCTCAACGGTTCAGTGGGCCGCGGTTCCACTGCGGTGGATTTAAACACGATTCCGCCACTCGCCATCGAACGGCTGGAAGTCTTACGCGACGGCGCGGCTTCGCTTTATGGTTCCGATGCTATTGCCGGTGTTATCAACATCCAGCTTAAAAAGGGCATTGGCGGCCGCGCACAGGCAACCTTCGGTAAATATGTCACCGAGATGGAAGATGTCGGTCAGGTAGACACCGTATCGCTGACGACCGGATTGTCTGACAATCCCGTCATCACCTACACAGGGGACGACCGCAAACGTCGCGACGGCGACACATATACATTTGCGTCCAACTTTGGCCTACCGCTGGGTGATAGTGGCTATATGAACTTCACGGCGGAATATAAGGACCGCTCGCCAACCAACCGCTCCGGCCCCGACATACGCCGCAACTATTTCAACGCCGGCGATCCGCGCGAAGCGACATTCAATCGTTATGCGCACCGTTATGGCGACGGCGTATCTAAGGACCTCAACTTCTTCATGAACGCAGGTTATGAGTTTTCCGAGACCGCAGAATTCTACACATTCGGTAGCTACGGCGTGCGCGACGGTAATGGCGCAGGATTTTATCGCCGTTCGTCAGATGTCCGCAACCGCGACTGGGCCGCATCCACAACGACTTTCGTTCCGATCTATGCCGATGGGTTCCTTCCGCTGATCGCTAGCGAGATCGTTGATATTTCAGCGGCTGCCGGCCTGCGCGGACAGCTTAGCAGTTGGGATTATGATCTTTCGGTCGTCTACGGATCCAACCGTTTGGATTACCGGATCGAAAACACCGTCAACACCTCGCTTGGCGGCGCAAACAGCGCCCGCCGTTTTAACGCCGGTGGACTTCGTTCCGGTCAGACTTCCGTGAACCTTGACCTTCGCCGTGACCTTGACATCGGTATCGGCGATAGCGTGTCGCTCGCTTTTGGCGGTGAATATCGGAACGAAAACTATAAAATCGTTCCTGGCGAACTGCAAAGCTACATCAACGGGCCATTTTCCGCTGCACCGTTCAATGCAGCTGGTGGTTCACAGGTATTCCCCGGTTTCCGTCCCGCGAATGCTACGGACGTTTCACGTGACAGCTTTGCCGGTTACGTCGAACTTGATGCAGACCTAAGCGACCGTCTGACCCTACAGTTTGCCGGTCGTTACGAACATTTCAGCGACTTTGGCGATACTGTTAACGGCAAAGCTGCGGCGCGTTTCGAACTGTTCGATGGCGTTGCGCTGCGTGGTTCGGTCTCCACCGGTTTCCGTGCACCAAGCCTCGCACAGCAATCCTTCGCCACAACATCGACCAACAATGTCGGCGGCGTCTTGATCGAAATTGGTACTTTCCCAGTCAGCTCTCCAGTCGCTATCGCTTTGGGCGCACAGCCGCTTGAACCAGAAAAGTCGGTCAACCTGGGCGGCGGGGTGACGTTCACGCCAATCAGCGGCCTCAGCATCACGGCCGATTATTACAATATCAAGATCAATGACCGCATCACCTTAACCGAAAACCTTCAGGGTGCCGACGTTTTGGCATTGCTTACTTCGGCTGGTGTAACGGGCGTCAGCTCGGCGCGTTTCTTCATCAACGGTATTGATACGCGCACAACGGGTCTCGACATTGTAGCAAGCTATCGGGTGCCGGAATTTGGTCTTGGTAAATTTCGCATCAGCGCAGGGTACAATCTGAACGATACGAAGATAACCGACCGCCGGGTATTTTCAGGCTTCACGGCACAGCGGCTGTTTGCCCGTCAGGAGAGCTTCCGCCTGACCGACGGTCAGCCTAAGAACAAGCTGAACCTCAGCCTTGATTGGGATTTTGACAACCTCGGCTTGACGCTTCGGACCAACCGTTACGGCGAAGTATTCCTGCCAAGCGGCTTCTCGACCGCGGCTAACAACACTAACATTGCCTTGGCACCGGGTGACGTCCCCGGCGACATCTTCCTGTCACCAAAGTGGGTTACTGACCTTGAGTTCCGCTTCAAACCAGTCGAGTCCGTCTCGATCGCGTTTGGCGCAAACAATCTGCTTGATGAATATCCGGACCGCCTGCCCTTTGGTACGGTCAATGGTGTGAGCTATGGCTTCAACAACTCGTTTTTGCCTTATAGCTCGCAGTCGCCATTCGGGTTCAGCGGTCGCTTCTTGTACGGTCGCGTGTCGGTTGATTTCTAATCATCCAACATCAGTCTAAATAACAGGGCGCGGGGTAACTTCCGCGCCCTTCTTTTTGCGCCACGTTTTTTGACGCTTGGCTGTCTGCCTGCTAACGGGGCGGCGACTCCCATAGCAACCAAAGGCCAATGCCATGATCCCACGTTACTCCCGCCCCGATATGGTGAAGATTTGGGAGCCGGAAAACCGTTTCCGCATTTGGTTTGAGATTGAGGCACATGCGACCGACGCGTTAGCGGACCTCGGCGTTGTCCCAAAATCCGCCGCAGAAGCTTTATGGGCATGGTGGGCAACCAACCCCAAGATTGATGTCGCGGCCATTGATGCGATTGAGGCTGTCACAAAGCATGACGTCATCGCGTTTCTCACATGGGTCGCGGAACAGGTCGGCGACGAAGCCCGCTTCATGCATCAGGGCATGACATCGTCCGATGTCCTCGATACGTGCCTTGCCGTTCAGCTCACACAAGCGACTGACATTTTGCTGGCAGACATGGACGCGTTACTCGCCGCCATCAAAACGCGCGCCTTCGAACATAAATTCACGCCGACCATAGGCCGCAGCCATGGCATTCATGCCGAACCCGTCACTTTCGGTATGAAGCTGGCGCAGGCTTATGCCGAATTCGCGCGCAGCCGCGAACGCCTCGTCGCCGCCCGCGCCGAAATCGCGACATGTGCCATTTCTGGTGCCGTCGGTACCTTTGCGAATATCGACCCAAAGGTCGAAGCACATGTGGCGGCAAAACTCGGGCTGGCGATTGAACCGGTATCGACGCAAGTTATTCCACGCGACCGACACGCTATGTATTTTGCGGTGCTGGGCGTGGTCGCCTCCTCGATTGAGCGCCTGGCTGTAGAAGTCCGCCATTTGCAGCGCACTGAGGTATTGGAGGCCGAGGAATATTTCTCGCCGGGGCAAAAAGGCTCGTCAGCCATGCCGCACAAGCGCAACCCGATATTGACCGAAAACCTGACTGGCCTAGCACGCATGGTGCGCAGCGCGGTGACTCCCGCCATGGAAAATGTAGCTCTGTGGCATGAACGCGACATCAGTCATTCGTCGGTGGAACGCTATATTGGGCCCGACGCCACCATCACGCTGGATTTCGCTTTGGGTCGCCTAACAGGCGTGATCGAAAAGCTGCTGGTTTATCCGGCACGGATGCAGAAAAATCTCGACCGAATGGGCGGGCTCGTTCATTCACAGCGCGTTTTGCTCGCCCTGACTCAATCTGGCATCAGCCGTGAGGACAGCTATCGTATCGTCCAGCGCAACGCCATGAAGGTATGGGAATCGGACGGCGAAGAGTCGCTGATGGAATTGCTCAAGGCTGATACCGATGTAGCCGCAAAAATGACGCCTGCCGAAATCGAGGAACGGTTCAATCTTGATTACCACTTCAAACATATCGACACGATTTTCGACCGCGTGTTTGTCTGAATAGAGAGCCAAGCTGGTGTCTAAAAAAACATCCCCTACCCAAGCAGGCAATTTTTCCATAAGCTAGCCCCACAAAGGAGCGGCCCGACATGCGATTTTTGAAAACCCTCATCTGGGTGACAGTGATAATCGGTTTGATCGTTTTTGCGATCAACAACTGGGTTCCGGTTTCGGTTAGCCTCTGGGGCGGATTACGTCTGGATACAAAGCTGCCAGCGTTGGTGATTGTCGCATTTTTGGTCGGCTTTCTGCCGCTCTATGTTCTGCATCGTACGATGCTTTGGCGGATGAAGCGTCGCATCCTAACGCTTGAAGGAAATCAGCGCCCCGCAGTATTCCCGCCGTCTCAGCCTGCCGCCCCGCGCCCAGTATATACCCCCGGGGATGCAGCATGAGCAATCCTTTATATGTCGCTATAGACACGCCCTATCTCGATGATGCGCTTGACCTTATAAAGAGGGTCAAAGCCCATGTCGGTGGCGTCAAGCTGGGTCTCGAGTTCTTTTGCGCCAATGGACATCATGGTGTCCATGAAGTGCAGAAATTGGGCACGCCGATATTTCTGGACCTTAAATTGCACGACATCCCGAATACAGTCGCCAAGGCGATGCAGGCGATCAACGCTCTGGAACCGGCTATCGTAACAATCCACGCTGCTGGCGGACGCGCAATGATGGAAGATGCGAAAGCAGCGGCCAGCGCGCATACCAAGGTTATCGCTGTGACCGTACTGACCAGCCTCGACGATCATGACCTTACCCGCGTTGGGGTATCGGACACGCCCGATCTGCAAGTAGCTCGATTAGCTGCACTCGCGCAGGAAGCAGGGTTGGACGGCATCGTATGTTCGGGGCACGAAGTTAAGGCCGTCCGTAAGAACTGGAAAGACGGCTTTTTCGTCGTTCCGGGTCTTCGTCCGGCGGGCGCCGCGCTTGGCGACCAGAAACGCGCCGTCACGCCACGGCAAGCACGTGACGACGGCGCTAGCGTGTTGGTTATCGGTCGGCCCATAACAAAGGCCGAGTATCCCGACGAAGCTGCGCGCGCCATCATGGGGGCGCTGTAACCGAAAGTCGTCACCCTGAACTTGGTTCAGGGTTCATTTGCCGAATTTAAACCGCCGATTGTGCGGTGCGATAGACCCTGAACCAAGTTCAGGGTGACGGACTTTCGAAGTTGCGCTAGGCCGCGACACATGCAAACCCAAATCAAAATCTGCGGTCTGACCGACGAAGCCGCCATCGATGCCGCCGCACGTGCGCGTGCATCGCATATTGGTCTTGTCCATTTCGAAAAAAGCCCACGACACGTCGCGTTAGACCAAGCGGCAGCCCTACGCATGCGCACCCCGGCAAGTTTGAAGGTCGTTTTATTGCTGGTCAATGCAGAGCCCGGCCTTACGGCCAAGGCAATTCAAACCGTAAAACCTGACATTGTCCAGTTTCACGGGTCCGAAACCGCGGAGTGGTTGCGCGTCCTGAAAAGCGCAGCCGACATTGAAATTTGGAAGGCGTTCGGCGTGAAAGACTCGGCATCGCTCAAAAACGCCGATAACTACGTCGACGCGGCCGACCTGATTTTGTTCGATGCGCCTGCCCAAGCCTTGCCCGGCGGAACAGGCACGCGATTTGACTGGTCTTTGCTCACAGAGCATAAACACAAACTTCCTTGGGGGCTTGCGGGTGGGTTGAACCCCGACAATGTCGGTGAAGCCCTTCGACAAACGCGCGCGCAGTTGGTCGATACATCGTCCGGCGTTGAGTCAGCTCCCGGCATCAAGGATATGGACAAGATTGCGGCCTTCTGCCAAGCGGTCCACCATCATGACAATAGCTGAGCTCACCCCAAACTCATTCCGCAACCAACCTGACGATCGCGGCCATTTCGGCCAATTCGGAGGGCGTTATGTCGCCGAAACTCTTATGCCGCTCGTGCTTGATCTGGAACGCGAATATCGCGCAGCGAAGCAGGACCCTGCTTTTGCCGCGCAGTTCGATGATTTGCTTGAGCATTATGTTGGCCGCCCGTCGCCGCTTTATTATGCTGAGCGACTGACCGAGGAAGTCCGCAAGAACGCACCCTCAGGCAAAGGTGCACAAATCTGGTTCAAGCGCGATGAACTGAACCATACCGGCGCGCACAAGATAAATAACTGCATCGGTCAGATTTTGCTCGCTATTCGCATGGGCAAGACGCGAATTATTGCAGAAACCGGCGCTGGCCAGCATGGCGTGGCAACCGCAACTGTTTGCGCCCGCTTTGGCCTGCCGTGCTTCATTTACATGGGCGCAAAGGACATTGAACGGCAACAGCCCAACGTGTTCCGCATGCGCTTGCTCGGCGCGGAGATCATTCCCGTGACCAGCGGCGCAGGCACGTTAAAAGACGCGATGAACGAAGGACTGCGCGACTGGGTCGCTAATGTTCACGACACATTCTACATCATTGGCACCGCCGCTGGTCCGCATCCGTATCCCGAATTGGTCCGCGATTTTCAAAGCGTTATCGGCAAGGAAGCGCGCGCGCAGATGCTAAGCCGCATTAACCGTCTGCCCGATCTGCTGGTGGCCTGTATTGGTGGCGGTTCGAACGCACTGGGTCTGTTCCACCCGTTCTTGGACGACAAGGAAGTGGAGATGCTTGGCATTGAGGCCGCAGGTCATGGCCTGGAGAAGGAACATGCCGCGAGTCTTGCTGGCGGGCGCCCTGGTATCTTACACGGAAACAAAACTTATTTGCTTCAGGATGATGACGGCCAAATCGCCGAAGCGCACTCAATTTCGGCGGGTCTGGATTATCCTGGCATTGGCCCCGAGCATAGCTGGCTTAAAGAAATCGGTCGCGTGCGGTATGACAGCGTGACGGATATAGAAGCGCTTGCCGCGTTTCAATTGCTGTGCCGCACCGAAGGTATCATTCCCGCGCTTGAACCCGCCCATGCGATTGCTGCCGTTGAGCGCGAAGCCAAGAAAATGGACCGCGACCAGATTATTTTGGCGAACCTATGTGGGCGTGGCGACAAGGATATCTTCACCGTCGCCGAGGCTTTGGGGACGAAAATATGAACGGTTTGACTTTCGATACCCCGAAACAAGTCAGGGATGTTGAGAGGTTCGTTCGATGACCCGCCTCTCCGCCGCCTATTCCAAACCGCACCCGGCCCTTGTTGCCTTCATCACCGCCGGTGACGGCGACACTGCTGCCAATCTCGACGCGCTCGTCGCGGGTGGAGCGGATGTGATTGAGCTTGGCATGCCGTTCACGGACCCAATGGCCGACGGCCCCGCCATTCAGGAAGCCAACATCCGCAGCCTGAACGCTGGAACGACGACGGCCGATATTTTTGCGATGGCCTCTGCGTTCCGCAAGCGCCATCCAGACACGCCGTTGGTCCTGATGGGATATGCCAACCCAATGACCATCCGCGGCGGCGACTGGTTCGCGTCCGAATGCAACAAGGCTGGCGTTGATGGCGTCATTTGCGTTGACATTCCGCCCGAAGAGGACCCAGAGCTTGGCCCCGCACTTCGGAGCGCAGGGATTGATCTCATTCGTCTCGCGACGCCAACAACCGATACCGCCCGATTGCCTGCCGTCCTCGATGGTGCATCGGGTTTTTTATATTATGTCTCCGTCGCTGGTATCACTGGTCTGCAAGTAGCCGCGCAAACAAGCATAGACGAAGCGGTTGCGCGGTTGAAAGCGCATACCGACTTGCCGGTTGCCGTCGGCTTTGGGGTGCGGACGCCTGAACAGGCCGCCAACATCGCGCGCGTAGCCGACGGAGTTGTGGTAGGTTCTGCAATCGTTGAACTCGTCGCCAAGCATGGCACGAACGCCGCTGGTCCTGTGCGCGATTATGTGGCATCTTTAAAACAAGCGATAGTAACCGCACGAACATGATTACAAAACCGCAGTGCTGAGCCTGTCGAAGCACGCCTCTCGGGTCAGCGCCCTTATCGGGATACGCCCTTCAGCAGGCTCAGGGCTACGGTAAAATTACAGGGAAAAATTCATGAATTGGGTCACACGCGTTCGCAACGCCATTCCATTCATCACCAAGCGCGAAACTGCAGAAACGCTCTGGCATAAGTGCAAGGGCTGTCAGGCGATGATCTTCCTCAAGGAATTTGAGGAAAACGAATCTGTTTGTCCAAAATGTGACCATCATGGCCGCATTGGTCCGGCGGAACGCTTTGCCGCTCTGTTCGATGACGACAGCTACGATGTTCTGAAGCCGCCCGTTGTCGGCGAAGACCCGTTAAAGTTCAAAGATACAAAAAAATATATCGACCGCATCAAAGCCGCACGCCTCGCGACCGGTGAACAAGATGCGATGATGAGCGCACGCGGCGAAATCAATGGCCAGCCTGTGTTGGTCAGCGTTCAGGATTTTGCCTTCATGGGCGGTTCCATGGGCATGGCGGTTGGCGAGGCTTTCATTGACGCGGTCAAGGCCGCGATCCGCGCGAAGTGTCCGTACATCATCTTTACGGCCGCTGGCGGAGCGCGCATGCAAGAGGGCATATTGAGTCTCATGCAGATGCCGCGTTCGACCGTCGCCATTCAGATGCTGCATGATGCAGGTTTGCCGTATATCGTTGTGCTCACAGACCCCACCACCGGCGGCGTGACGGCATCCTATGCGATGCTGGGCGATGTCCAAATTGCCGAGCCCGGTGCCTTGATTGGGTTTGCGGGCCAACGCGTAATCGAACAGACCATCCGCGAGAAGCTTCCCGAAGGATTCCAGCGTGCCGAATATCTGCTTGAGCATGGCATGATCGATATGGTCACCCACCGCCACGACCTGCGCGGCGTGCTATCGCAGCTCGTCAGCTATCTCACGCCGACGAAAAAGGCGGCTTAGAGAAACCTACAGCCATCTCCATATTGTCATTCGCGCATGCCTGACCACGCCTCATCCAATGACCCTGCCGTTCAGGCACAGCTTGACCGGCTTACCATGTTGTCGCCCGGCAGGGACGTATTGGGACTGACCCGTATTTCGGCGTTGCTGGAACGCCTCGGTAATCCGCACCACAATCTTCCACCCGTGTTCCATGTTTCTGGCACCAACGGCAAAGGTTCGACCTGCGCTTTTTTGCGTGGGGCGATTGAAGCGGCTGGGATGACGACCCACGTCTATTCGAGCCCGCATCTGGTGCGCTTCAATGAGCGCATCCGTATTGCTGGAAAGCTGATTGATGATGTGACCTTATCGGGGCTGTTGTCCGAGGTTTTGGACCACGCCGAAGGGCTGGAGGCCAGCTTTTTCGAAGTCACGACCGCGGTTGCCTTTTTGGCATTTGCGCGCACGCCAGCAGATGCTTGCATCGTCGAAGTCGGCCTTGGCGGAAGGCTTGACGCCACCAATGTTCTGGCAGCGCCTGTTGCGTGCGGGATCGCATCGCTGGGCCTCGACCATGAAGCTTTCCTACTGGCACCCGAAGACGGCGTTCCGGATATGCCGCCGCTTGATCGCATTGCCTTTGAAAAAGCCGGCATAGCAAAATCTGATGTGCCTCTAGTGACGCAGAAATATAAAGCTTCGATGGCCAACACCG
>Ga0105050_10005583_pt1 | contig 16045 bp, 19 predicted proteins | sample FRY01_FD_78088 | JGI IMG/M metagenome (GOLD analysis project Ga0105050, IMG submission 78088) | Freshwater microbial communities from Lake Fryxell liftoff mats and glacier meltwater in Antarctica - FRY-01 | ecosystem: Environmental > Aquatic > Freshwater > Ice > Glacier meltwater ... | reverse complement strand
GATGACGAAGTTGTAGTTGTCATTTCGAAAGATGACGAAGTTGAAATAGAAATCTCCTGCAACGCAGGTAACAATTCATATAACCAACCGCAAATTTGCAAATTATTTTAAACTATATATTGTGAACTTTGTCACTTCGAAGCAACAAATTTTTTTAATTTTGATTCTATTTGATACCATTAAAAAAAAGAAATCAATCTATGTTTTTTTCTAAAGTGAAGTAGTTGGATAGGTTTGTAAATTAGATTGTAATCGGAAGTATTTTTGCTGTGAAGTCAGAGACGTTCGCAGAGTATAGTGCTAATTTAGCAATGAAGCCTTCGGAGAATTAGGAAAAAATAGGTATTCAATTTTATCAAACATTCGGAAAATATTTTTGCGTGGGCAGGTTTTTGTTTATTATCTTTGAATAAAAATTATAAACCGCTAAATAATCAAAGTTATGAAGTTACAAGAATTACACGATAGCAACGGCAAGAATTCAGGGGTTTATATTCCATCGCAAGAATGGACTTTAATTAAACAACAGTATCCTGATATTGAAGAAATCTCTAACGACATTCCTGATTGGCAAAAAGAACTTTTAACATCAAGAATCGAAGCAATCGTCAAAAATCCCGAACGTGTTAAACCAGTTCAAGGATTATTTGATGCACTCAATAAAAAAGTGAAGTAATGATTGAATGTCATTTTGAACTGTATTATTTTGACGATGTTGATGACGATATTGAGGTTGCTAAACGTTGGTATTATAATCAAAGCCCTGATACAGATTTAGAAGAACGTTTTGCCGATGCCATAAAAGAAGCTATTGATAAACTACAAAAAAATCCTTTTATTTATCATCCTATATTTGAAAGTATACGCATTATTCATCCCAAGTTTTTTCCTTATGGTATACATTTTATAATCAATGAAAACAAAAAAGAAATTCTAATTGTCGCCATTCTCCACAACAAACAAGATAAAAGCAAAATGACTAAACGATTGTAATTTTCTATTCTGTCTGAAAATAAAATCACACCAAGCTATTCGAATTCTTCCTTATAGCTCTGGGATGTCGCAGCCTCTGACTTCTATAAATACTACTACCAATCATATCTTTCTAAATTGCTCAGGATATACTTTTTTAAAAAAACCCGCTTCCGCACAAAGCCTTTCGTTTGGCTGTACCACTTAAAATATTGAAAACACAAACAACATCTAGCATTCTCTTTTCACTGGCATAATCAGGAAAACTACTGTATTTGTAATCTTCCTTTTTTTTGACAAAATTCCAAACTCGCTAAAACCAAATCTTTGTATTCATTTCTGGTAAAAACAGCAAGACAGCCAACTACGGCAAAACTAACAAAATAAAGTCCTTCTGGATTATGAAATTTATAGTTGCTACGCATGTTGTTCTTTTATTTCAAAAATAATAAAAACTTTCTTTGTAAGCTAGAACCATACGAATGGATTGTTGCGGGAGCGGGGGAATTACTAGAGTTCGATTTGGATTTTTACCTTTCCCCCCAAACCTTTTTCTACAATATCATATAACGTCTTTAGCGTAATGTTGTTTCCATTGTTTTCAATCCTTGAGATATATTCTCGTTTCTTATCAACGATTTCCCCCAGTTGAGTTTGCGTTAAATGTTTATCTTCTCTTGCTTTTTTTAACATAAGACCGATTTTAAAACTTTCAAAATCCCTTTCAAGTTCATCACGTCTTTCTGTTCCTTCAACTCCGTAAACGGTGTTTTTTATTTCTTTCCAGCTTTTAGTTTCCATTCTCATTTTTTTTTGATTGATAATAGTCGACCATTAATCGTTTTACTTTTTCAATTTCATTCTTTGGTGTTTTTTGGGTCTTCTTTTGAAATCCATTTAACAATATAACTAGTTTATCACCATCAAAAAAACAAAAAACACGCCAAATATTTGACCCTAGTTTTATTCTAGCTTCATAGAGCCCAGTAACACCAATAATCGATTTCAAGTAATTCGATGGAACTCTCTCCAATGTTTCTATTGCCTCGATTATTTTAAAAATTTTATCTTGAACTTTTCGGGGTTGCTCTAATAGAAATTCCTCAAAATAATTTTTATACGCTATGACCTCTCTAACCTTCATAATGCAAATGTAATATAAAAGTTACTGTTTTTTTAGAATTACTTATTATTTTTTACTTTCAAAGACTTGGAAGATACCTATTTATCAATTCATTTTCTGCATTTACCTTGATATACTTTTCCGTAGTCCCTGGCCATTTATGTCCTGCTAGTTCTTGTACTTGTTCCAAAGGGAATTTCTTTTCATTTACAATTACAAATAACGCTCATCCGTATGGTTTTCGGATTGTGTTTTCTATCATGGAATAATGCTTTTAATTGGTCAATGACAGCATGAACATCATCAACTGAAATGGGTTTACCAAGTTTGTTCAAAAGGAGTTTATCCGTTTTAGTCATTAACCTTTTAGGTCGTACTTCATCAATATATTTTGAAAAGGGCAACATTTGTTTTGGTTTTCTTCTAAGGTTTTTACGGTTCTAGTATCGGGGTCAAAGCCATAAGTCGCACGGGTATTGCCCAAATGGTCTGTGTAATTGTACACATAAAAATAGTTGTAACCCTCCGCATTTGTTCCTTTTACATCCACAAAACCCTCCCCATGCGGAAAGAAATTTAACCTATGGTTTACATACTGAAAGCCATCTAAATAATCAGTCATGATTGTTGCGGTTGCCGTAATTACTGTTTTTTGTGCTTTTTGACCTACGGCATTGTAAAGATAGGCAATTATTTATGTGATGCTGCGAAGTCGGAAGCGTTTGCAGAGCTCAGTGCTTTTTTTGAAATGAACACTTCGAGGAGCTGGGTTTTTGGTTGTTTAATTTTTAGATACGAGCGAGACGCTCGCACCAGCCGGGGATAATGCAGTGGCAGAAAGCTTTTTTAAATCATTAAAAACCGAATTAATTTACGGCAATAAGCTTATAACGAAAGAACAAATGAAACTAGAAATCTTTGAGTACATAGAAATTTGGTATAACAAAAAAAGACGACACGGTGCTTTAAATTACAAAACAATCGAAGAATTTAATAATCAAAACAATATTTACAAAAATGTCGCTTAACTTTAACTGTAATTTTTATTTGCATATCCAAATCGCTATTTAAAACAATCCTTAAATACTCTTATTAACTATATTTGTATTGCTAATAAGTAATATCACTATAACAGATTTAGCCACACGATTATTGGAAGCAAGAAAGCAAAAAGGATTATCTCAACAACAGGTTGCCGAGATTGCAGGAGTGCATTTTACTAATGTTGGGAAGTACGAAAGAGCGGAAGCTGTTCCGTCTGCTGATGTCTTTAACCGTATTGCTAAAGCTCTTGAAGTATCGCCTGATTTCTTATTAAACGGAACTATTCAGGATAAAGCTAAAAATTATATTCAAGATAGCGAACTATTACTTCAGTTTGAGAAGATTGAAAAATTACCCGAGAATAAAAAACACCTCGTTAAAGAGTTTCTAGATGCGTTTATTTTAAAATCCAATTTACAGCAACAACTTTCTTAATAGGCATAAAAAAAACCGAGCAATTGCTCGATTTTTTTACTAAATTTAATGATTTTCTAAAAAAGTTTTACAGATATAAAACCAATAATTAACCCTATAACAATAAGAAAAAAAATATTTCTACTCCATTTATCATCTGCTTGTTCCACTTTTAATTCTGTTTTACAAAATTTAATTAACAGCCACCATAAAAAACCACCTATATCACTTTCTATTTTATACCTCATAACTAAAATTTATGTAAACTAATATTAAACAAAGTTGCAGGAGTAATATTATTTATAGTTGTTGTTTTAAAATAATTAACTGCGTCAGCTCTTGCGTGTGAAGCTCTGTCAGAACCTGCGCCTGCACCTTCCGAACTTAAGTATATATCCAATGCTTTGAAAGCGGTTTTTGTTAAAATATTTTTGGGCATTTTGTTCTGCACAACATCTGCTCCACCATAATCCCAAATTAATCCTGGTATATCTGAACCACCGCTTGAACTTTTACCAAATGGAACTCCAAAAAAAGCACTCTTTAAATATTCAAAGGCAAGATTATTGCCAAAAGTAGCATCTAATTTAACTCCTGACATACTATTTATTTTGTAAGAACATAATAATAAATATAACTGCTGTTGGTCTTTTATTTGTGAATAATCAAAAATTGTCTCACCTGTTGTTCCAAAAAATGCACCTCCCAAGTTTTTAGTTTTACCTCTGCTATCAAAAAAATTCCAATGTTTATTTGCTTGATCAACAGCTTGCTGACCTGTACCGTCAAACCATTTTACTTCTCCTGTATCATTATTTTTAATCCAATCATCACCCTCGTCATTACTATCATCACTAGAACTTATTTGGCTTTTCAATTGAGCAAATACGTTTTGTGCATCAGAATCTGTATAAGTAGTTCCGTTCTGGTGTTCTATGACTTCCATTCCTGTGGGGTCAATAAAAGATAATGGATTGTTATTTAAAAAGGAATAAGGAGACATTGAATAAAATTTCTCAGATAAAGGATCTTGTGTTAGTGTTCTCACTATTGCTGGGTCGTAATTTCTGGCTTCAAAGTCATATAAGTTAAGTGATAGCTCGTCCTGCCACTCTTTATTTTGAAACTTATACTTATAGACCAACAACTCCCCCGGAACAACCTGCTGAATACTAAATCCAACTAATCCCGGAATGCTGGTTGGAGGAGCATCGGTTGGTGGGTCTTCTTTTTTAAAGACTTTTTTATACGTGTTATAATTTGTATGTTTCAATCCAAACGGATAATAATGGTTTTCTTCTAAGGTTTTTATGGTTGTAGTGTCGGGGTCAAAGGCATAACTTACTCGGATATTGCCCAAATGGTCGGTGTAATTGTACACATAAAAATACTTGTAACCCTCGGTATTTGTTCCTTTTACATCCACAAAACCCTCCGCATGCGGAAAAAAATTTAAAGCATGGTTTACATACTGAAAGCCATCTAAATAATCAGTCATGATTGTTGCGGTTGACGTAGTTACTGTTTTTTGCACTTTTTGGCCTGCGGCATTGTAAATATAGGAAATTATTTATGTGATGCTGCGAAGTTGGAAATGTTTGCAGAGCTCAGTGCTTTTTTGAAATGAACACTTCGAGGAGCTGGGTTTTTGGTTGTTTAATTTTTAGATACGAGCGAGACGCTCGCACCAGCCAGGGGGGATTTTTTAAATTAGATTACATGCTTAATAAAATTCCGCAAAGTCATGAGACTTTTTCTGAGCTGGGAGACATTATCAATTAAAACCAAAAATCCAATTTTTCAAAATTATCAAATTCGAAAAGGAGAGTATCTTTCATTTTTATAACTTGAAACATATTTGATTTTTTTTGCTTAACTAAATTATATGGAGCATCAATTTCTAAAAATTCTGGAGAATAAATATATTTATTATTAAAGTACTCTTTATTTTTTGTGCTATCAAATAACCATGTAGGGCTAAAACTTTCAAAAATCAACTTACTATCTTTATACAAAACCACCGAGTCATTTAAAAGTATTGCCTCTCCATAAATTGACTTTTTTGTTACATTTATCATCAAAGGTTCATCAAAGTTTAAATAATATAAATTATTGTAATTTTTTAAACTTTCGTTACAACTCAAACAAAAAAATATAACAAATACGATTAATCCAAAAGTTAAGAATTTCTTTTTCATAATTAAATTTTAAAGCGTTTTAAATTTTAAAGTATCATTATTTTTTATTAAAAATAAAACATTTGAATTAGCTTTTTTATAAATTCTATATGGAATTTTGATGTGCCAAATGTCTAAATTTAGAGAACTATCTTTATCAAATGGTCTTGGTAAATCGATCATATCATTTTTTTCCAAAAGCCATTTAGGGTAATCATTATTATATTGCAAATAAATTCCTCCGCCATAATAATATTTATTATTTATTATTATACCTCTACTATCCGTAGTACTTTCAACCAAAATATCCAACTCACAATTAGAATCAATTGGTATGAAATTATTTCTATTATCGAATGGAAATTCGCAAGAAAGTGATATAGAAAAAACAAGAAAAATTACTGTATTATATTTGACTTTTTTTACCATTTTTTTGTTTCTGTTTTAATTATACTACCACCAACTCCAGGCGTCCCTGTACCAAAACTTCTAGTAACACCAATAACGAAATTATTATTCGTTGAATTGGCATAAGAAAAACTTGCAGATGCTGACAAACCATAGTAACTAATTACAGCAGATATTTCAGCACCTGGGCCATAAAAAGCTCGAAATCCAGATGAATTGAAGTCCTTAATATTTCCTGAATAATATAATTTTGTTAAATCTCCAGTAAGACTAACATTTGGAGACATTAGATCAAAGCCTTCTGCTTGAATTGGTTGAATATGTCCACTATTAGCATCATAAAGTATTTGAATATAACCAACGGATCCAGAGAAACCCACTATTAAGGGTGAAATATTTGATGTGCCACTTGCATATATAGCATCAGGACCAAGTAAATGTCTTAGTTGCTTAGTTATTGCAAAAACTGCCAAACTAGTTTTCCATTCGGCTAACATAATTCTTAAATAAGCAATATATTCTTTATTTTTATCCGTAGGATCAGTGCTGTCATTTTTTATAGTAACTTTGGATGAATCAAACAAGTTATCATTAAAAGCATCTATAACAGCATTAACCTTCTCCTCCCCCTTTTTATTCAAAACCTGTTCACCTCCAGAGAAATCTACTTTACCAGTAAGATGTTTTTGGTTGACCATTTTGCCATAACCAACATCTACCATAGTGTCAAAATCACTATTATCTAGACCCGAGGCGGCTCCTGCTTGCATCCCGTCCGGATCAATAAAATACATAGGATTGTTGTAAGCATAATTATAAGGTGTCCAACGCCTAGAGTTTTCAGCAAGCGGATCTATATTCATCCACCTACCCAAAGCAGCATCATAATTCCTCGCTCCATAATCGTAAAGATTAAGCCCCAACTCATCTTGCCACTCCTTCCCATAATATTTATACTTATAAACCAACATTTCCCCCGGAACAACCTGCTTAATACTAAATCCAACTAAGCTGGGTATGCTGGTTGGAGGAGCATCGGTTGGTGGGTCTTCTTTTTTAAACTGCCGTTTGTAGGTGTTATAATTTGTATGTTTCAATCCAAAAGGATAATAATGATTTTCTTCTAAGGTTTTTACGGTTTTGGTGTCGGGGTCAAAGCCATAACTTACTCGGATATTGCCTAAATGGTCTGTGTAATTGTATACATAAAAAAACTGGTAACCCTCGGCATTTGTTCCTTTTACATCCACAAAACCCTCCGCATGCGGAAAGAAATTTAACGCTTGGTTTACATACTGAAAGCCATCTAAATAATCAGTCATGATTAATGCGGTTGACGTAGTTACTGTTTTTTGCACTTTTTGGCCTGCGGCATTGTAAATATAAGAAATTTTTTATGTGATGCTGCGAAGTTGGAAATGTTTGCAGCGTATAATGGTAATTTGGAGGTGAAGACTTCAGATAGCTGAGGTCGGTCTCGATTGCAATCGCGAATCGCTAAGTACAATGCTAAATTAGAGATGAAGACTTTGGGGAGCGGGAGCATACAATTTTAAAGTGCACTGTAACCTGAAATAGTCCCCTATTTTAAATGTGAAGTAAAACGCTGTCCATCAGCAGTAGCATTGAAAACTATTGGAAAGAAATACTTACAAAAAATTACTTTATAAAAAACTTCCCTATATCCCACTCCGTATCGCTTCCACGGGATCTAATTTAGATGCAGTAATCGCTGGAATTATGCCAGAAATTAAACCAATTAATCCTGCTAAACCCGCTCCTAACATCATATTGCCAAAGCTTAAAATAAACTCAAAATCTAAAACACTCGACATAATTACGGCGATAATCCAAACTAAAATTAATCCAATCACTCCTCCAATAAAAGATAAAATAACGGCTTCAAACAAAAACTGAAACAAAATAAACCTATTTTTAGCTCCCAATGATTTTTGAATTCCAATTAAATTGGTACGCTCTTTTACGGAAACAAACATGATGTTGGCAATCCCAAATCCGCCAACTAATAACGAAAATCCAGAAATAATCCATCCAACTACATTCATTTGACCCACAATATTATCAATAAAATCCGTAAATCCAGATAATACGTTGATAAAAAAATTATCCATTTCTGAGGCTTTTATTCCCCTGAAATTTCTAAGTTTTTGGGTGATTTCTCCTTTAAACGCCTCCATATCAATTCCTTTTTGAGGTTTTATTAAAATGGCGGGCGTAATGTTGTCATTGTTTGCTCCATACAAACGTCGAATAAAATTCATCGGAATAAAAACGGCATTGTCACGGCTATCCCCAAAGGTAGTAAACCCTTGTTTTTGAGTAACGCCAATCACAACAAAACGCTGACCGTACATCCTTACTTTCTTTCCAATTGCTTGTTCTGGAAAATCAAAAAGACCATTAGCCACTTCAAATCCTAAAATCACCACGGCTGAACCAGAATTGGATTCGGATTCATTATAAAATCGTCCATGGTCAATCTTAATCCCATCGATTCCATCAAACTCATCTGTTGAAGGCGTTACCCGAACAGAGCTAACGCTTCGGTCTTCAAATTTTATGTTTTCGTTACCCGTAAATAAATTGAACGCCATTTTATCTGCACCATTTAACGATTTTTTCAAATAGTCAAATTCTTCATAAGTTACATTGGGAAATTGTTCTCGCTTCCACCGTGGAATTTCGGATGGACCAAAAGAAAAACGCATTAAATAAATGGTGTTTTTGTCTAAATCACCTAAATCACCTTTAATTTTATGATCTAAAGAATCCACCGCAGCTAGCACGGCAATGATTGAAAAAATACCTATAGTGACCCCTAACAAAGATAAAAAAGTACGTAACTTATTATTTGTCAACGCATTCATTGCAAAACTGAAACTTTCTTTTAATAATCGAAAATAGAGTAGCATAGTTATTTTATATTCAGGTAAATATACTGATTGGACGTGGTTTTTTTTATTTGTTACAGAAAAAATAAGGCGATTTTTAACTGCTTTCCTTCCGATGTATTAGAAATACCCAAGAACAAGAAAAAAAGTAAGCCGTTTTAACATCATTTCAATCAAAAATTTATTGTAAAACGTAACTAAACAAATCTTAAAATCTCTTGATTCTTAGGTATACAAATAGTACTTTTGCACATTCTTAACTACAACAACATGACAACTACAAAAACCATTCAATCCGCTTTAATTTCGGTATTTGATAAAACCGGATTAGAGCCCATTGTAAAGCAACTTCATCAACAAAATGTAACATTATATTCTACTGGCGGAACAGAAGAATTTATTAAAAACTTAGGTATTCCCGTAGTTCCTGTTGAAGAAGTAACTTCTTACCCATCCATTTTAGGCGGTCGAGTGAAAACCCTTCATCCTAAAGTTTTTGGCGGAATTTTAAACCGTCAAGATAACCCAAGCGATGTCGAAGAGATGAAAGCCTTTGAAATTCCGCAACTCGATTTAGTAATTGTTGATTTATATCCATTTGAAAAAACAGTTGCCTCTGGAGCTTCGGAAGCTGATATCATTGAAAAAATTGACATTGGAGGCATTTCGTTAATTCGAGCAGCTGCCAAAAACTTTAAAGATACCGTTATCGTTGCTTCTGTAAATGAATATGGCTATTTGTTAGAATTGATTTCCACACAAGATGGAGCAACAACAATCGAACAAAGAAGGCATTTAGCAACCAAAGCCTTTCATGTTTCTTCGCATTATGATACCGCTATTTTTAATTATTTCAATACAGACGAAACTATTTTTAAAGCAAGTATTGACAACGGTCAAATTTTACGCTACGGTGAAAACCCACATCAAAAAGGATATTTCTTTGGCGAATTTGATAAGATGTTTGCTAAATTACACGGCAAAGAATTATCTTATAATAATTTATTAGATGTGGATGCGGCTGTTAATTTAATTTTAGAGTTTAAAACAGACGAACCTACTTTTGCTATTTTAAAACATAATAATGCTTGTGGTTTAGCAACACGAAAAACAATGCAAGAAGCATATTTAGCGGCTCTTGCTGGCGACCCAACCTCGGCTTTTGGTGGCGTTTTGATTGCAAACGGAAAAATTGACGAATCAACTGCAATAGAAATCAATCAACTTTTTTGCGAAGTAGTAATTGCTCCTTCTTATGACGAAAAAGCAATTGAAATTTTATCGGAAAAGAAAAACCGCATCATTTTATTACAACAAGAAGTGGAATTACCCCTTCGACAAGTGCGAACTTGCTTGAACGGAATGTTGGTTCAAGATAAAAACACGATTACAGATACTAAAGACGGTTTAAAAAACGTTACTACAAGTACACCAACTCCGCAAGAAATTGACGATTTAATTTTTGCTTCTAAAATTTGTAAAAACACCAAATCAAATACGATTGTTTTTGCTAAAAACGGACAATTATTAGGTTCTGGAACCGGACAAACATCACGTGTTGATGCGTTGCGTCAAGCCATTGAAAAAGCAAATGCTTTTGGATTTGATTTAAGAGGAGGAGTGATGGCTAGTGATGCTTTTTTTCCTTTTCCTGATTGTGTAGAAATTGCTCATCACGTGGGAATTACAGCCGTGATTCAACCTGGAGGCTCTATAAAAGACGAGTTAAGTATTCAATATTGCAACGAAAATAAAATTGCAATGGTATTTACGGGAACACGTCATTTTAAACATTAATTTTTTTACCTTTGTATGTTATTTTTTTACAAACCTAATTTAATCCATAAACAAATATATGGGATTTTTTGATTTCATGACCGAGGACATCGCTATTGACCTTGGAACCGCAAATACGTTGATTATTCACAATGATAAAGTGGTGATTGATTCACCCTCCATAGTTGCTCGCGATCGCATTTCGGGAAAAATTATTGCCGTAGGAAAAGAGGCCAACTTGATGCAAGGGAAAACGCATGAAAACATAAAGACCATTCGACCTTTGAAAGACGGAGTAATTGCCGATTTTGATGCTTCTGAAAAAATGATTAGCATGTTTATCAAAAGTATCCCTGCTTTAAAGAAACGGTTGTTCACGCCAGCATTGCGAATGGTAGTTTGTATTCCTTCTGGTATTACTGAGGTAGAAATGCGTGCGGTAAAAGAATCATGTGAACGCGTTAACGGAAAAGAAGTTTATCTTATTCATGAACCAATGGCGGCTGCGATTGGAATTGGCGTTGATATTATGCAACCAAAAGGTAACATGATTGTGGATATTGGTGGTGGAACTACTGAAATTGCCGTCATCGCGCTGGGCGGAATTGTGTGTGACAAATCTGTAAAAATTGCAGGAGATGTTTTTACAAACGATATTATTTATTATATGCGAACGCAACACAATTTATTTGTGGGAGAAAGTACCGCCGAAAAAATAAAAATTGAAATCGGAGCTGCTATCGAAGAATTGGATACACCACCAGACGAAATGTCGGTGCAAGGACGGGATTTGTTAACAGGAAAACCAAAACAAGTTGACGTTTCGTATCGAGAAATTGCCAAAGCTTTAGACAAATCAATTCAACGAATTGAAGATGCGGTGATGGAAACACTGTCGCAAACACCGCCAGAATTAGCTGCAGATATTTATAATACTGGAATTTATTTAGCCGGTGGAGGCTCAATGTTGCGGGGATTAGATAAACGAATTTCATTAAAAACTGATTTGCCTGTTTATATTGCAGAAGATCCGCTTCGGGCTGTGGTTCGAGGAACAGGAATAGCCTTAAAAAACCTTGCCCGATTCAAAAGTATTTTAATTAAATAATTGCGGTAATATGCCGCATTTCATCATACGGAATCACGCATTTGAATCACTAAATTATGCAGCAACTCTTTGTTTACATATTTAAAAACAGTACTCGGTTGCTGTTTTTGCTGCTTTTAGTGCTTTCCTTGAGCTTAACCATTCAATCGCACTCTTTTCACAGAAGTAAAGTTATTTCCTCTGCCAATGTTGTTACCGGAAACGTTTATGAGCGAATTAATACCGTAAACGAATACCTCAACCTAAAAGATGAAAACGAAGGATTAGCGTCAGAAAATGCGCGGCTAAAGAGTTTGCTTTTTAATATAAAAGACACAACCAAAATCATTGATAAAGCAATGATGAGCAGTTTTGGTAATTATAAAGTAATCCAATCTAAAATTATCAATAACTCCTATTCTGTGCCCGAAAACTTCTTAACAATCAATGCAGGAAGTTTAAAAGGGGTTAATCCAGATATGGGCGTGATGAACAGCAAAGGAATTATTGGAATTATTGAACATACTTCTAAAAATTATGCCACTGTAATTAGTGTGTTGAATGTCAAATCACAAATCAATGCCAAAATAAAAAAAACAAATCATTTTGGAACACTGCGATGGAATGGAAAAAACACGGGTTTTGTACAATTAATTGATGTTCCGCGATTAGCAACCGTTAAAAAAGGCGACACTATTGTTACAGGAGCACAATCAACTGTTTTTCCAGAAAATATCAATATCGGAACGATTTATAAAATTTATACCGATGACAAAACCAATTATTTTACGATAGATATTAAATTATTTAATGATATGACGAGTTTAGGTCATATTTACATTATCGAAAATCAAGACCGAAAAGAAGTGTTAGAACTAGAAGCCTTGACAAAAGATGAGTAGTGCTGTTATTTTAAATATCATCCGTTTTATTTTATTGATTCTAGCTCAGGTTGCTATTTTCAATAAAATAAATTTGTTTGGCTTTGTTAATCCCTATCCTTATATTTTATTCATCCTTTTATATCCGGTCAATAGTAATAAAAACGGTTTATTAGTAGCCAGTTTTTTATTGGGAATAGCAATGGATATGTTTAGTAATTCTGGTGGAGTGCATGCAGCTGCTTGTGTAACGCTGGCCTATCTTCGCCCAACTTTTTTCAAGTTTTCTTTTGGATTGAGTTATGAATACCAAACCGTCAAAATTAATGAACGTCTTACGCCAGAGCGATTTTCATTTATCTTAATTTCGGTCTTGACGCATCACCTCATCTTATTTTTACTAGAAATATTTCGTTTTAGTTTTTTCTGGAACATTTTGCTGCGAACGATTTTGAGCACTATCTTTACCTTAGCCCTTTGTATTATACTTATTTATTTGTTTAAGCCATCTAAAAATTGAGAAAAGCAATTTTACCTTCTGTAATCGTCCTTGTGACCCTTGTTGTTCTAGCAAGGCTTTTCTACTTGCAAATTATTGATGATGAATACAAATTAAAATCAGAAAATAATGCTATCAAAATTGTTTATGATTATCCAGAACGGGGTTATATCTACGACCGTAACGGAAAACTAATTGTAGCCAACCAGCCTTCGTATGATATTATGGTGGTTCCACGAGAAATTAAAAACCTTGACACGTTAAAATTTTGCGAACTTTTAAGCATCACTAGAGCAGAATTTGATAAAAAAATAAAAAAAGCAACTATTTATAGTCCGCGATTGCCTTCTGTTTTTTTACCTCAATTAAACAAAAAAGAATATGCAGGTTTTCAAGAAAAAATAAGAAAATTTGAAGGATTTTATATTCAAAAACGTTCTTTACGCGATTATCAAATCAATGCCGGAGCCAATGTTTTTGGATTTATCACGCAAGTAAACCCTTCGATTATTGAAAAAAATCCGTATTATAAAAGTGGCGATTTAATAGGAAAACAAGGTGTCGAAGAGTATTATGAAGAATTCTTAAGGGGCGTAAAAGGCGTTAAATATATTCAACGAGATAAATTTAATCGTGAAATTGGCCCATATAAAGAAGGCGTTTTTGATACGTTATCAAAGCAAGGAGACGACATCACTTTGACGTTAGATGCCGAATTACAGAAATATGGCGAATTGCTTATGCAAAATAAACGAGGCGGAATTGTGGCTATCGAACCGAAAACAGGTGAAATTTTAGCCTTAGTTTCCGCTCCAACGTACGACCCCGCTTTGTTAGTTGGCAGACGACGGTCTAAAAACTATACGGCACTTTATAATGACAGTATTGCAAAACCACTTTATGACCGAGGATTATTAGCCGAATATCCACCTGGTTCTCCTTTTAAAATCTTGACCGCTTTAATTGCTTTACAAGAAGAAGTTATTGATGAACAAACTACTTTCTTTTGCAGACGGGGTTTTAGTTACGGCAACAGGTTTATGAAATGCCATGATTCAGGGCCTTCGCAATTGAGAGACGGAATTTATAAATCGTGCAATACTTATTTTGCAAATATTTACATGAAAACCATACAAAAATATCCAAACCCTGCAGATGGCGTTGATGTGTGGAGCAACCACTTAAAAAGTTTTGGTTTAGGTGATTTTATGGGTTATGATTTGCCTCCAGGCCGAAGAGGAAATGTGCCGACTTCTAAATTATACAACAAATATTATTCTGCTGGCGGATGGAAAAGCACCACGATTATTTCCAACTCAATTGGTCAAGGTGAAGTGTTAATGACGCCGATTCAATTGTGCAACGTGATGTGTGCCGTTGCTAATCAAGGGCATTATTACACGCCTCATATCATCAAAAAAATCAAAGACCATACGATTGATAAAAAATATACTACTAAACGGCAAACTAGTATTGATCAACAATATTTTCCACCCGTGATTCAAGGGTTATTTGATGTTTATAATATGGGAACCGCTTCTCGCCTGCAAGTTGAAGGAATTGAAATTTGTGGAAAAACAGGCACAGCAGAAAACTTTACAAAAATTGACGGACAACGCGTTCAACTTACGGATCATTCTATTTTTGTCGCTTTTGCTCCCAAAGACAATCCAAAAATTGCCATTGCAGTATTTGTAGAAAACGGTTATTGGGGAGCTAGAATAGCCGGACCAGTTTCAAGTTTGATGATTGAAAAATACCTAAAAGGTAAAATTACTAGAACTGATTTAGAAAAGCGAATGTTAGAATCAAGTTTAGAAGCAGAATATGCCAAAGTTTTAAGCGGTCAACCTTTTTCAATTAATAAATAATGAAAAATCAAAGTGTTGCTAGCAATTTAGATTGGACGACGGTTTTGATTTATATTATTTTGGTAATAATGGGCTGGTTTAATATTTTTTCGACCTCGATTCCTGTTGAATTTATTGATTTTGATTTTAGCGATTTTTATGGCAAACAGCTTATTTTTATCCTATTAACCATTCCGTTAATCACGATTATTTTAACGATTGATGCCAAAATATATGAAAAATTTTCCTTTGTTTTTTATATTCTAGGAATCGTACTGCTACTTGGACTATTTGTGTTTGGAAAAACAGTGAAAGGACAAACCAATTGGTACGGCTTAGGTCCTTTTGGTTTTCAACCGTCAGAATTTGTCAAAACAGCTACTTCGCTTCTTTTAGCTAAATATTTGAGTGATTCACAAGTGTTTTTAAAGAATACGAATCAGCAACTCATTGCATTTGGAATTATTGGCCTGCCTGTTTTATTGATTATGATGCAACCTGATACGGGGAGTGCGTTGATTTTCTTTTCTTTATTTTTAGTTTTAAATCGTGAAGGTTTGCCCGAATGGTATTTGTGGTCTGGATTTGCCGCCGTTGTTCTGTTTTTTGCCGCTTTACTCATTCAGCCCATTTATCTAATTCTTGCTCTCTTACTGTTAATTATTTTTCATTATGTAAGAGCAAGGAGAATCAATCGAATACCCTTGGCCTATTTAATAGTTTTTGTTGCCGCAACAAGTTTTGTGCTTTCGGTTGATTTTGTGTATAATAATATTTTAGAACCGCATCAAAAAGACCGAATTAATGTTTTATTAAGCGATAATGTCGATTTAAAAAAAGAAGGTTATAATTTAAATCAATCCATGATTGCTATTGGTTCTGGTGGTCTTATTGGAAAAGGT
>Ga0105050_10005582_pt1 | contig 16050 bp, 9 predicted proteins | sample FRY01_FD_78088 | JGI IMG/M metagenome (GOLD analysis project Ga0105050, IMG submission 78088) | Freshwater microbial communities from Lake Fryxell liftoff mats and glacier meltwater in Antarctica - FRY-01 | ecosystem: Environmental > Aquatic > Freshwater > Ice > Glacier meltwater ... | reverse complement strand
TGGACGCAGGAGCGGATGCCTGCAAAAATCCACCGCCCTGTTCCGAGGTCGAAAGACCGAAATCGAACCTCACCCTTGCCACTAAAATCCAAGAAGAACCCCTTCACGAACGGTGCATTTGTTTCCTCCGGTGGTAAGACTATACCTTCTCGAAACGCACGCGATAAACCGGAATCGAATGCTGCACGCTGCGGCGTTCGAAATGAGTTCGAAACGCAACCGCATCCGTCTCTTCTTCCTCGTCTGCTTCTTCGGGCAGCGGTGGACCGAATTTTGGAATGTGCTCAGCGATGATTTCAATCGCCGATTCAAAGTACTCCAACACATCCGTCCAAAAATGCAGCGTTCCGCCGCTAGATAACGCTCGATAGATCTCTTCGATAGTTGTCGCATTCACCACTCGGCGTTTCTTGTGTTTTTTCTTCCACCACGGATCGGGAAAGTAGATGTGAGCCGCGGCCAACGATTGATCAGGGATCGCCGCCAACATTTTCTGAGCATCGCCGCTGACCATGATCGCATTGTTTAAACCATGCTTGGCGAGTCTTGATGCGGCATACGCTGCGTACATCTTTGCAATCTCGACGCCCACAAAATTGTGATGGGGTCTCGCGGTCGCCGCATTCTGAATGAACAGTCCCTTGCCAGACCCGATCTCAAACTCAAGTGGTTTGTCGTTGCCAAACAGAGTTTCGCTCGTCAACGATTCGGGCAACTGATCCGCTTCTCGCAAGTGCGCATCGAGCACCAATGACGGGTCAGGTTTGGGAAGTTGGCCACGAGGCATGAAGCACCAGAAGGTTATTTCGCGTCAAAAGTAAAGCAGCTTTGCATCAAATCCGTCGATCGGCAACCCGCGGGGGTTTCTTTGAGAATTTTCTTGACCTAGTGGTTCGTACACCGCGACAATCAAGAAGGCCCAGCATCTGGCCCTCTTCCCTTTTCTAAAACTAGTTCTTAAGGAACGCGACATGTTGCCAGCCACCATTACGGCCCGAGACATGATGGTCTCCAACCTCATCACACTTTCTCCGGACATGGACGTCGTCGATGCGATTGACGTTCTGCTGCGTCACCGGATCAGTGGAGCTCCTGTCGTTGATCGCGATGGGTATTTCATGGGTGTTTTTTCCGAGCGATCCTGCATGCAATTTGTCGTCGACGCGGCTTATGAGCAATTGCCATCCAACACGTTGATGGCCTTTGTCGATACCAAGCCACCGACCATTGATGAGGAAACCGATTTGCTTTCCATCGCGCAAACCTTTTTGGATTCGTCATGTCGTCGGTTGCCTGTGATCGATCAAAACGGTCGACTCCGCGGTCAAATCAGTCGGCGGGACATCATGCGTGCGTTTAGACAGCAAATGCGTTGTATGCAACCCGTTGTGGTCGCCGCGGGCTTGTACCTTAGCGCTCTGCACGGCTCCGACGAACGGCGAATCTAAGTCGCCAATAACACCGCAGCACAATCGTCCCCCATGAAAACTTCATACGAGGATGTCGTTCACGACGTGACCATGCACGTCGGTGAGCCGATAGTCTCGGCCTTGGAAGCGATACGTCAGCCGTTCGTGATCGAAGCCAAGAAGATGCATGATCGTGGCTTGCAGGTCGTGGACATGGACTTTGTTTTCCACACCCGCGAAGCCCATGTCATCAGTGCTGCCGTAATCAAAACCAGATTTCACGCCGCCTCCGGCCATCATGATTGAAAAACAATCGGGATAATGATCGCGACCAAGCACCTCGCCACCTGAGGTGCGGCCTTCGCGGAATGGCGTTCGACCAAACTCACCACCCCATACGACAAGCGTGTCCTCCAGAAGCCCTCGCTGCTTAAGTTCTCTGATCAATGCGGCGGCGGGTTTGTCGGTGACTGCCATCTTCTTAGTCAACCCACCGCGAATGTCTTCGTTGGGCCCGGTGCCGTGGAAGTCCCAGCCCCAGTCAAACAGATGCACAAAACGAACGCCTTGCTCGACAAGCCGGCGGGCGAGCAGGCAGTTGTTGGCGAAGCTCGACTCACCGGGCATCGCTCCGTAATCATCCAGAACCGTCTGTGGTTCTTTGGAGATATCCATCACCTCGGGCACACTGGTCTGCATGCGAAAAGCTAACTCATACTGGGCGATGCGAGTCAGCGTTTCGGCATGACCAAGTTCCGCCATCTGCCGCTCGTTGATCTCGCGCATCGCATCGAGCGTTGCGCGGCGCAGTTCACGTGTCATGCCGGGAGGATCGCCAGCGAACAACACTGGGTCTCCTTTGCTTCGGCACTGCACGCCTTGGAAAACCGAAGGCATGAATCCACTGCCCCAGCACCCCTGTCCGCCGCTGGGCTGCGTGCCGCTGGAGATCAGCGTGACGAAACCCGGCAGGTCTTGGTTCTCTGTCCCCAGACCGTAAGTCGCCCACGAGCCCATCGACGGACGACCTTGGCGTGTGTGACCTGTGAAAAGCAGCAGCTCCGCCGGCGCGTGATTGAATTGATCCGTGTGCATGGCGCGGACCAGCGTGATGTCATCGGCGATGCCGTGAAAGTTTGGCACCGCGTCGCTCATCCACATGCCCGCGTTACCGTATTGTTTGAACGTCCGCGGTGTGCCCATCAACTTCGGCACACCGCTTGTGAAAGCGAACTCGCGGCCCGCAAGAAACGAATCCGGGCAGGGCTCACCGCTGTGCTTCACCAGTTCCGGCTTGTAGTCGAAGATGTCGAGATTCGGTGGCCCGCCGGACATGTGCATATAGATGACACGTTTAGCTTTCGCGGTTTGTGGCGGCAGACGCGGTGCCAAGGGATTGTCATTTGACATTGGTGACGCCTTAGCATCGCTCTGCGAGAGCGAGTGCAGAGCAATGGCTCCGAGACTGAATTGCCCGGCGCTGCCGAGAAACTGGCGTCGAGTTTGGAGCTGAAGTTGATTGAGGCGAAGGGAGTTCATGGCGTTGGTTGTCAAAGGCGGAAACACGCTTTACCGGCGCATCAGAAATTCATCAAGATTCATCACGATACTTGCCAAGGCCGTCCATGCGGCCAGGGTTGGCAAGTCGACGTCGTTCGCAGTGGCGACAAGGGGATCGGTTGCCATCTTTATCGCAAGCTCGGGCTCGGTTTGATAGAAAGCGAGTGCCTTATCAAACATCGCCGTCAAGGTTTCGAGATCCTTTGCATCGGGTTCGCGGGCAAGACAAACTCGATAGGCAAATTTAATTCTCGACGCAGTAGCACCTCTGCCTTCGCTCATGATGCGACGAGCGAGTGCCTGGTGCGTTTCGACAAAGACAGGATCATTGAGTGTGACGAAGGCTTGCAGCGGTGTATTGGATCGTCCACGTCGGATCGTACAAACCTCGCGGTTGGGTGCATCAAAGGTGGTGAAGCTTGGATACGGGCTGTTGCGACGAACTTCGGTGTAGATACTTCGGCGATGCCGATCGTCACCTTTGCTTGTCTCCCAATCGCCGCCGCCTTTGCCGCCGAATGCAACGCTGAGACCAAGGTTCGGTCGTTGCGGACGCACGGGAGTCCCAAACATTTTATCGCTGAGCAAGCCGCTGACCGCCAACGCCTGATCTCGCAGCATTTCACCCGACGGCCGAAATCGCGGGCCGCGGGCGAGTAGCCGGTTGTCAGGATCAAGTTCGTTAAGTTCCGAAGTGCTGTTGGAGTCTTGGCGATAGGCACGCGAGTTAAAGATTAACGTCAGCAGGTGCTTCGTGTCCCAACCGCTTTCCATGAATTCGGCGGCGAGCCAATCGAGCAGTTCTGGGTGCACCGGTGCATCGCCTTGGCTACCGAATTCTTCACTGCTGCGCACAATCCCGACGCCAAAGATCGACTCCCACATTCGGTTCACCGCGACACGAGCCGTCAGCGGGTTTTCAGGATTGACGATCCACTTCGCAAGACTCAGCCGGTTGCGCGGCGCGTCTTCGGGCAACGCATGCCAAGCGGCGGGCACATCTTCGCTGACTTCATCGCCAAGCGACTGCCAATTGCCTCGCAGTTGCACCTGAGTCTTGCGACGCTTTTCAGCATCAAGATCGTGCATGATCGGCACCGTCACCGGTTTGCTGTCGGCGAGTTGTTTTTTAAACGCAGCTAACGCATCTCGTTGCGGCTTGGGCTCTTTGGCCACCGAGCGGACGTAGTGATTCGTCATCGCCTTCTGTTGGTCCGGAGTCCGTGACGCGGCAGGTGTCGTGATTGCGGCGAGGACAATCGTAGGTAGTTCAGCGACTTTCTGGACCCGTAGATCCTCCGTCGTGAGCACGCGGAAGCGGCCGAACGTGTGCTGCTTGTGTTTCGATTTTTGTTCCAATGTTAATGACAAGCGAGAACCGGATGGGATCATGACAGGCGCCTTGCAAACAAGCGTCAGCGAGTGCGGTTGGTCTGTCTGTCCGCCCACGCCCCAGCCTTGGTTCGATTTGTCCTTTGGCAGCAGTACCGACGCCGCTGTAAAACCATCTTGCTCGTAGTCTGCCAGCGCGGTTAAGAATGTAATGCTGACCGGGCCGCCAATCGTAAATTCTTTATCAGCCGATGGAGCAGGCGTTGAATCGCTTTTCCAAATCGTCTGGCGTTTGGTATCGAGTAGCACCACTTGAAAACCATCTAACCGCTTACCGACATCACCATCGGTGCGATTCCAGACCAACACACGCTCGATCGGAAGATCATCCAAGAGTTCCACTTCCCACCATGCGTCGCTTTCGGTACCGCTTGTGTGTGACACACTGCCTTTCGCGTACATACCATCGGTGTTGCCATCGACGGCATGACTTGCTGCACCGTCCACATAGGTACTGCTCTGTTTAGCCGGACGGCCAAGGGCTACGTTTTTGTCACCGCTAAAAACTTGCACTTCAGCGAGCTGAAGCATTTTCCCAGCTCCCGGCAACTCCACTCGCACGAACCTTGCGCTGGGCGCAGGCTGGTCATTCGGTGGAATGACTTGTGCGTTGATGCCGGTGAGCACAAAGTTTCCGTTTTCAGGCGAAGGGAAAGTCTCGATGCGAATCGCGGTGATTTTTTCGGAAGACAACGGCAACTCAATCGTCTGACTGTCGATGTCGCGTCGTTCAGCAATCGTGACCGTCGCGTCTGCATCAACCGATGCTTCTTGTCCGCTTTCCGTCATCACTTTCGTGGGAGGCTCAGCGTGCCAAGCAAGCTCACGACGGAATTCCTGTTGCCATTTATCCAGTCCCCCAAGCCAGTTCGCCGGCGGACGATCAAACTGCGACTCCAATTTCGCGATCTTGATTTCCAGTTGTTCGCGCTGCTCTTTCAATTCCGAAGTGTAAAACTGATGCAGCGGTGATTCGTCACGTTTATCGGCGTCGGCGCTTTGATTGAAGAAAGCGTAGAGCTTGAAGTACTCATTGATCGTGATGGGATCATACTTGTGCGTGTGGCATTGAGCACAGGCCATCGTGGTCCCCATCCAAACCGCAAACGTTGTATTCACGCGATCAATCACCGCAGCGTTGCGGAATTCCTCATCATTGGTGCCGCCTTCGTTGTTCGTCATCGTGTTGCGGTGAAAAGCGGTCGCGATGAGCTGATCGTCTGTGGGACTGGACAGCAGGTCGCCCGCGATTTGTTCGATGGTGAATTGGTCGAAGGGCATGTTCGAATTCAATGCGCGAATCACCCAGTCGCGATAAGCCCAGATCTCGCGCCCAGGATCGCTTGGATAACCCGCGCTGTCGGCGTAGCGAGCAAGGTCAAGCCACATTTGTCCCCAGTGCTCGCCATAAGCAGGTTTGTCAATGAACTGAGCTACGATCTGTTCATGTGACAATGTCGACAAGGATTCCAGTTCCTCCAAACTCGGAGGCAACCCCGTTAGGTCTAACGCCAGGCGACGAATCAGCGTCGCCTTCTCCGCCTCCTTCGAGAAGCTGTGCTTTTCAATCGCAAGACGATTGGCAAGAAACGCGTCGATCGCGTTTGGTTCTCCCACAGTTGGCACATTGGGACGGCGCACGGATTCATAAGACCAGTGGTTGCCCCAGGGAGCACCCTCGTTGATCCATTGCTTTAGAATCGCGACTTGCTGCGGCGAGATGGCCTTATGCATTTTTGGCGGCGGCATGACAACATCCGCATCGGTGCTTTCGATTCGTTCGATCAGCGTGCTCTCATCTGCCTTGCCAGGAACCACTGGTGCGAATCGCTCACCGTGTCCTTTCGCGTCGGCTTCAAGATCAAGCCGCAACCCAGCCTCGCGGGCTTTCTCGTCCGGGCCGTGACAGGTGAAACAGTTCTCTGACAGGATCGGGCGAATATCGCGACTGAAGGAAATCTCATCCGCACCGGCGAGCGTCGCGAACCAAAAGCACAGAACGACGGGGATGATTTTAACGGCGTGGGTCATGAATTCATTATTCGATAGTTTTGATCCGGCGTGCATCACTTCAACATTCTGACGTGATGTCTCAAGACAGAATTCCATGAACCACTTCGCCATGGATATCCGTCAATCGGAAATCACGACCCTGGTATTTGTAGGTAAGGCGTTCATGATTGACACCCAGCAGATGCATGATGGTGGCATTTAAATCATGGACGTGAACAGGATCGCTAACAATATTGTAACAGTAATCATCGGTTTCACCCAAAACGGTCCCTGCTTTGATTCCCGCTCCGGCAAGCAGCACGGTGAAACAGCGGGGATGATGGTCCCGACCATAATTCGTTGTCGTCAGACTGCCTTGGGAATAGATCGTTCGTCCGAATTCCCCGCCCCAGACGATCAACGTGTCTTCCAACAAGCCATGTTCATCCAAGTCTTCAATCAATGCCGCGGTCGCTTGATCCGTGTCACTGCATTGGCCACGAATCGCTTTGGGCAAGCCACCATGGTGATCCCAGCCCATGTGAAATAACTGCACGCAGCGAACATCTCGCTCTGCCAGACGGCGGGCGAGCAGGCAGTTCGATGCATACGTCCCAGGTTTCTTAACGTCAGGACCATACTTATCAATGACGTGTGCCGGTTCGTCAGAAATGTCAAGTAAATCCGGCACGCTGCTCTGCATCCGAAACGCCATTTCGTACTGCGCGATCCGCGTTTGAATTTCGGGATCACCCACCAACGCTTTTCGTTGTCCGTTTAACGTGGCAAGTCGATCCAATGTGCTGCGGCGAGCTTCGGAGGTCACACCTGGAGGATTGGAAAGGTACAAAACCGCGTCCCCTTGGTTGCGGAACTTGACGCCTTGATGTTGCGTCGGCAAGAAGCCCGCGCCCCAAAGACGATCGTACAGCGGTTGGTCGTCAGGACGTCCAGTGCCGAAGGATGTAAGCACGATGTAAGCGGGTAGCTCTTGATTCTCGCTTCCAAGCCCATAGCTGACCCAAGACCCAATACTGGGGCGACCGGCGAGTTGGTTGCCGGTCTGACAAAACGTAATTGCGGGATCATGATTGATCGCTTCGGTGTGCATCGATCGAACCATCGCAAAACGATCAGCGATTTTTGACATATGAGGCAACAGTTCGCTCATCCACATCCCGCTCTCGCCATGCTGCGCAAACTTGAAGATGGAGGGCGCGACGGGAAACGTCTTTTGGCCCGATGTCATCGTCGTCAAACGTTGCCCCTGCCGAATCGACTCGGGCAGGTCTTCTTTAAAATGTTTTTCCATCTGAGGCTTTGGATCGAACAGATCCATTTGCGATGGCGCGCCTGACTGGAACAGATAAATGATCCGTTTTGCTTTGGGCGCATAATGCGGCAGGCCTGGTAAGCCGGCGTGTGTAGGTGGCGTGGATTGGCTCTCGGTTTGCAAAAGCATCGACAACGCCGCCGAACCGGCAAAGGATGCGCCGCCTTGCAAGAAGAGACGACGGTTCAGTGCGTGTTGCAGGCAGAGTAGGTTGTGTTTCATTTTTGTTATTCCTAGACGTGTAACCATTTCGTGAAGCTATCGCCTTAGCGCATTATTCTTTGGTCACAAATTCATCAAGGTTCAGGAGGACGTTTGCCGTGAGTGTGTAGGCAGCGAGTTCTTTTACGTCGAGGCCGTCGCCGAGATTCGAATCGCCAAAGCCAATCAATTGTTTTGCGGCGTCCTCGTCACTCGCGTAACGCACGAGGTCTTCGCCAAGCCCACAGGTGAGCACCTGCAATTCGTCGGCTGTCGCATCTCTGGAAACCACTAATCGGAATGCAAACGCAATTCGTGACTCCGTCGATGCACCTCCTTCGGTGAGCATTCGAACTGCGAGGCCTCGCGAAGCTTCCACAAACGTAACTTCGTTGAGCAGCGACAAAGCTTGCAGCGGCGTATTGGTGTTCGATCGCTTTACGGTGCATGTTTCGCGAGAAGGAGCATCGAACATCAGCATCGTGGGAGGTGCCGCAGTGCGTTTCCAGATCGTGTACATCGTTCGTCGGTGCAGGCCATCATTTTTGTCGTGTTGATAATTCCGAAGATTGCCATACTTGCTCGTTTCGTCCCAAACACCCGCGGGCATGTAAGGACGCGCGCTCGGCCCGCCCACTTTCGTGACCAACAGCCCGCTGGCGGCCAGAGCCGAATCGCGAATTAATTCTCCAGCCAAACGGAAACGCGGACCGCGAGCGAGCAAGCGGTTCTCCGGATCACGCGTGATCAACGCTTCGGTAACGTGCGATGATTGGCGATACGTTGCGCTCATCACGATCATCTTCTGAAACGCCTTCATGTCCCAAGGCACCGCAGGCTTGCCATTTACGTCCGGCATCACACTCGGTCTCATGAACTCGACCGCCATCCAATCGAGTAATTGAGGGTGCGAAGGGAATTCCGCCTGCGAGCCGAAGTTCTCCGAAGTCTTCACAATGCCGGTACCGAAAAATCGTTCCCACGTTCGGTTGACCCAAACACGAGCGGTAAGCGGATTGGCCGGGTCGGCGATCCAGCGTGCAAGCTCAAGCCGATCTTGGGGTGGCGTGGGGCTGGCCACAACCGCGGGAATCCCTCGCTGCACCTTATCACCAGGTTGGTCATACTCGCCTCGATTAAGGATGAACGCATCGCGAGGTTTCGCTTCACTCATCACCATCGTGGAGAGATAACTATTTTGATGAGAGGTGAGCGATTTCTCATGCTTCGTTCGTTCGGTTTCCACTTCCTTCAGCGGATTAGGAATCTGCTCGTGATAGAACTTATTCAGATCCTTGACCTCCGCTTCAGTTCGCTCGTCCATATTTTTGTTGATCACATTGACGAAGCTATCGGGCAGCCAAGCCGATGACAGCTTTATATCGGCGATCGGCTGCGAGGTGGTGGACCAGCGGAACCGCCCGACATTGTGATTCGCAAACTCGGCATCGTGACGCATGGTGATCGTGAGCGTTGCATCCTCAGGCAGTTTCATGGGCTTGTCGCTCAGAAACATCACCTTGCGCGGAACGCGATTTTCTGGCTTAAGGCCCTCGATGGCCCAGCCTTTCCGATTCTTGCCAAGCTGGCCCGGCTTCGGGTCATCGCCAAAGATTGATTGCGATGGCCAACCCGACTGAGCAAAATCAGCGCTGGCGGTTTGGATAAAGAAATCGACAGGCTTCTCCAGGGACGGAGCGCGAATTTGCGCAACGACTCCGGTGAGCACGAAGTTGCCGTTGAAGGCGCGACCGAGACTTTTTGTCGGCAAGCTTTCATCCGTCATGACGTCCAAAGCCAAACCACTAATTGAACCGGAGACCGGTGCCGTAATCTCGTAGACGTCGTGGTCGGGATTCACTCCCGAAGCTAAGTAGCTGCCGTCTTCCAAACGACTCAGCGTTGATCCCTCCAGCGACTTAACGGAGGTCGCGGCAAGCGGTTGCCATGATTCGGTGGGATCGTTGGTTTCAAACTCGAGGCGTTTCTGATCGGCCCAAGCACTGGCAAGTTCAGGGAGCTTTGGAGCCAGTTCCGCTACTCGGAGCTTCCAATCTTCTGCAACCTGCTTCAGTCTCGCTTCTTCAGCAACCTGTTGGTCGGTAGGAAGTTCAATGACCGGTGGCGTGTTGTCACCATTCTTGCCGTTGGGAGCGAGAACTCCCGACTCATCATTGGAATTGAAGTAGGCAAACATCTGATAGAACTCGCGCTGCGAGATCGGATCGTATTTGTGGTCATGGCAGCGGCAGCAGTTAAACGTCAGCCCTAGCCAAGTCATGCCCGTCGTTTCGACGCGATCAATCACCGTCTCCACAAACCACTCATCGACGATGCGACCGCCCTCACCGTTAAGACGATGGTTGCGATTGAATCCAGTCGCAATGACCTGGTCCCTGGTCGGATCAGGAAGCATATCGCCGGCAAGCTGCTCGACGGTGAACTGGTCAAACGGCATGTTGGCGTTGTACGCATTAATTACCCAGTCACGCCAAACCCACATGTCACGACTGCCGTCGCTCTGGTAGCCATTGCTGTCGGCATAGCGAGCTTGATCAAGCCAGGGGATCGCCATCCGTTCACCAAAATGCGGTGACGCCAATAAACGATCGATGACTTTTTCATAAGCGCCCGTTGAACTGTCATTCAAGAAGTTCTCATACTCTTGCGGAGTCGGTGGCAAACCTGTCAGGTCAAGCGTGACGCGGCGAAGCAACGTTTCTCGATCCGTCTCTTTTGCTGGCGACAAACCTTCTTTCAATAGTCTTGCGTGGATGAAGTGATCGATGGGACCGCGGGACCATGAGCCTGTTTCAGGAACGTCAGGACGCTGAGGAGCAACAAACGCCCAGTGCTTTTCATACTCGGCTCCCTCATCGATCCACTTCTTGATCAGCTCGATTTGCTCAGCGTTGAGATATTTGTCTACTTCCGCAGGAGGCATTCGCAGGTCAGCGTCGGTCGAGATAAGTCTCGCGATCACCTCACTTGTCGATGAGTGATTTGGCACGATCGGCAACGCTCCTGAATCGGCTTCCGCGATCGCCGATTCTCGCTGGTCCAATCGAAATCCGCCCTCGCGCTGTGCCACATCCGGGCCGTGACAGGTGTAGCAGTACTCCGACAGAATCGGGTTGATGTCTCGATTGAACGAAACCTCATCCGCAGCATGCAGTGAAATGAACGGCGCAAGTGACACCGTAAAAAGCAACATTACTGGTTTCATAATACGGTCCTGCGCATCATCGCTTATCGAAATGCGCCGTTGGCCCGCAAGAGACGCTAAATAACACTTCCCCATCTTACCTCGCGGGGCGTGAAACAGCAGCGTCCTTGTGGGTCGGGGAGGGTGCGAATGGACGACAAAAGACGCCGGAAATTTTCATTTTTCCGTTTGCTGCTTAAGAACGATTCATGACATTTGCCAAGTTGTCAGAAAAAACGCTGCCAAAAAAGTACGGGAGATAAATTTCATCCAAGCAACGCTTTTACAACGCGGGCCTCTTCGACCCCGGTGAGCCGGAAATCGAGTCCCTGGAATTTGAAACTTAGCCGATGGTGGTCGATGCCAAGCATGTGCAACATCGTGGCGTGGAAATCTCGCACGTGCACTTTGTTTTCAACCGCGTTGTATCCGAATTCGTCGGTCGCACCGTAGGTCGTTCCTCCGGGTATGCCACCTCCGGCCATCCATAACGAGAAGCCTTTGATGTGGTGGTCACGACCGCTGCCTTGAGCCATCGGCGTCCTGCCGAATTCGCCACCCCACACGATCAACGTGTCGTCGAGCATGCCACGTTGCTTCAGATCCAAAACCAGTGCCGTCGTCGCTCGATCGACCAATTTCGCTGTCGTCGCGACGCCAGCTTTGACACCGCCATGGTGATCCCAACCTCGATGGTAGAGCTGGATGAAACGCACGCCACGTTCGGCCAATCGCCGCGCTAGTAGGCAGTTGCTCGCGAATGATCCGTCGCCCGGGTTGCAGCCATACTTATCGATAACATGCTGCGGTTCATCTGACATGTCGGTCAGTTCCGGCACCGACGCTTGCATGCGAAACGCCATCTCGTAACCGGCTAAGCGAGTTGTGATCTCGGGATCCTGAAGCTCTTGATTTCGAATGGAGTTGATTCGTGAAACCGCATCGACAATGTCGCGCTGTTGCGACAAACCAACTCCCGCCGGATTGCCAACATAATGAACGGGGCTGCCTGTCGCGTGCATCTGGACGCCCTGATATCGGCTGGGCAAGAATCCAGAATGCCATTGTCGTGAGCTGATTGGTTGAGCCTGGCCACCACCTTCGCTCGTCAACACAATGTAACCCGGCAGGTCCTGCGTCTCGGACCCAAGGCCATAAAGAACCCACGCGCCCATCGACGGGCGGCCGCTGATCGCGGTTCCGGTATTGAAGAACGTGTGCGCGGGATCATGGTTGATCTGTTCAGTGTGCATCGACTTCACAACGCACATGTCATCCGCCACGGCACCGAGATGCTCGAACACGCTCGACATCAGCAAGCCGCTTTTGCCGCGCGGCGTGAAATCATGCTGCGGACCCATGACGTTCAACTCTTTGCCTTGAAGCTGGGCAATCGGTTGCCCGGCGGTCACCGATTCTGGCATCGGCTTCCCATTCAGCTCCGCGAGCATCGGTTTGTAATCAAACGTTTCCAAATGGCTGGGGCCACCGGCCATGCACAAGTGAATGATCCGTTTAACGCGAGGCGGATGATGCGTCGTTTTCATCATGCCAGCGGTGCCACGGTTCGCATCGATGGAAGATGTCAGAGGAGCTGCCCACAGCAGGCTCCCCATGTCCGTCTTCAGCATCGACGCAAGCGCGATCGAGCCGATACCGGTGCGCCGCAAAAACGTGCGACGGGCAAGTTGGCTTTGAAGCGGTGTCATGACGTGCTCAATATCGAGTGATGGTTTCGTGCAAGTTCAGCAGGACGCGGGCAACGCTTGTCCACGCGGCAAGTTCTTCCGCTGGCAGTTGCGTGTTTAGCGGTGCGTCACCCGAGGAGATCAACGCTTTGGCGGATTCGAATTCTTTGCGATAATGTTCGAGATGCTTTAGATGAATCGCAAGCAGTTCCTTGGTCACTTCGTCCGACGGTGGTCGTGAAACCGCGGTTCGGTAACCCCACAGGAGTCTTGCTTCATTGGTCGAGCCCCCCTCGGTCATGATCCGCTGCGCAAAGACTCTCGCCGCTTCCACAAAGGTTGGATCGTTCAATAACGCAAGTGCTTGCAGCGGCGTGTTGGACTTGGCCCGCTTGGCCGTACACTCTTCGCGACTAGGCGCATCGAATGCCTTGAGCATGGGATGCAAAAACGTTCTTTGCCAATGCGTATAGAGCCCGCGTCGATACTGGGCGTCTCCCGAATCAGCGGCATAGGTTCGTCTTGGGAAATTTAATTGCGCGTAGTAACCGTCTGGCTGATAAGGATGCACGCTCTCACCGCCAACCTCTTCGACCAGCAAGCCACTGATCGCTAACGCCGTGTCTCGGACCATCTCCGCGTCGATACAAAATCGTTCCTGACGCGCGAACAGATCGTTGTACGGGTCGCGTTCGAGCAGACCCTCGCTTGGCGTCGAAGCGCGGCGATAAGTTTCGCTCATCACGATCGTCCGCATCATGTGCTTGACATTCCAACCCGAGTCGACAAATTCGATTGCCAGTGCGTCGAGCAATTCGGGATAAGACGGATAACGACCTTGACCACCGAAGTCGTCGACGCTTGCGCAGATCCCGCGTCCAAAAAGCAGACTCCACAATCGATTCACCATCGTGCGAGCCGTCAACGGATTGTCCGCTCGACACAACCAGTCGGCTAGGTCGGATCTTGTTGCCTGACGGTCGCCTACCGAAAGCGTTCCCAAAAATTCAGGAATCGCGGGCTTCACAATCTCACCCGAATCATCCATCCAGTTGCCGCGTGGCAAAATGCGAATCGTTCGAGGCTCAACTGCATTGGAAACCACGGTCTGTGGTGCGGACTCGTAAGTCTCTTTACGTTTAACCTTTAGCGTCTCAATCTGATCGCGCAGCTCAACCATGGAATCGGCATGGTCGAGGTAATATTCGGTGACCGCCTTGGATTGTTCGGCGGAGCGATCTTGCTGTGGAATCAAAATCGCATTCGCCACGTCATCGGGTATCCCTTTGGAAAGGATCGCACCAGCTTTATCCCAGTATGCTAGGCCACCGAATTGCGTGAATGCCATGCCGCTTACCTTTGCGTCTTTGGCAAGGCCGACTTCGGCAGCGTTCACCTCCAGACGCACCCATTTCCCAAGTTCAGGAAGTTCGCCAGCACGACGATAGGCATCACTGCTTTCCGGAGTGCGACCGTAGCTGATCTCGTCACTGCCCCAAACTTTCCGATGCCCCCAATCGCCATCGTTGAATTGCAACATGACCGCTCGGGGAGGGTTTTTTTCGTCTAAATATAACCACGCATAAAAGCGTGACTCCGGTGTCACCGTATGCTTCGTGTCCGCGGCTTGAAACAGATGTTGAATCAAGCCGTCACTTCGTTGGCGTCGTGACTTTTCACCGCTGTAAACCTGCCCTTTTTTTGCGGTTACAAAATCCCAATCGCTGTCCTTGTTGCCCGCGATCTCCAGGTCATCATCGATCCAAACCGCTTCCACTTCACTTGGTTTGTCGAGCTGCTCTCGCACGATCGCTTCCCAAGAATCCCGAGTGGAAAGCAGTTGTTCGCGAAGCGGCGCGACTCGAGATTCCTCCTTTACTATTTGTTGATCCAGTGCCTCCAAGGTGCTCTGCAGCGATTCGTCAGGAACGTAAATCATTGGCGGGCGACTGCGAGCGCCATAAACACCTCGCTCTTCGAGATCCGCAAAGAAAGCGCCCAGCGAATAAAAATCTTTCGCGGTGTAAGGGTCATACTTGTGATCGTGGCATTGGGCACATCCGACGGTCGCTCCCATGAACACCTGCGAGACGTTACGCACTCGATCGGCGAAGTAAATCGCAAGATATTCTTTCGCCTGTGAGCCGCCCTCTTCGGTGGTTTGGTTCAATCGGTTGTAACCCGAAGCGATTCTTTGCGAGAGCGTTGCGCCGGGTAACAAATCACCCGCCAATTGCTCTCGCGTGAATTGGTCGTACGGCATGTTATCGTTGAAGGCGTTGATGACGTAATCACGATAGGGCGATTGAGAAATGTTTTGATCGCCGTGGTAGCCGACGGTGTCCGCGTAACGCACCAGGTCCAACCAATAGACCGCCATGCGTTCGCCGTAGCGTTTGGACTCAAGCAATCGATTTACCAACTTGCCATAAGCATCTGCGGAGTCGTCTTCCACAAACTGATCGACTTCTTCAATCGTCGGTGGCATCCCGGTCAAGTCGAATGACAAGCGACGAATCAATGTCACGCGATCGGTTGCGGATGCTGGCTTGACGGCCTCGGCTGCCAATCTTGCTGCGACGATCGTATCGATCACTTGAAGCTGTATCAATGGTGGTCGTGTCAACTCGCTCGGGACGGCGCATCGGAGCATACGCCCAATGCGGCTCATACTCCGCCCCTTCATCGATCCAGCGGCGCAGTATTTCCTTCTCCGATGGCGTCAATGCTTTGTGCAACTCCGGAGGCGGCATCACTTCAAGCTCATCAGCCGCGAAAATACGTCGCACCAATTCACTTGCGCTGGAATCACCTGGAACGATCGCCTGAGACTCTTTGACCGCGTGGTCGCGCAAGTCGAGACGCAAACCACCTTCGATGGTCTCCGCGTCTGGGCCGTGACAAGCGAAGCACTTATCGCTCAGGATTGAACGCACGTCTCGATTGAAACGAATCGGTGAATCCGTTGCTTGGCAAACGCGAGTGGCGCAAACAAGACAGAGAGCTAGCAGTAGACAACGAAACATCGAGTGTTTCCGATCGAAGAGCGGTGGAAATGGGGCGGGATGACGTTCAGTTGATAACGAGACGACCTCGTCGTCGACGTGGCCATTGGTCACTGCGACGCTTCCTAAACGTCATTCACGGTTTCTTCTCGGATTTTAGTGGCATCTGTCCAGCATGGGGGATTTTTTGAGGCATCTACTCCTGCGTCCAATGGGAGTCCAAAAAGCAGTCTCGGCGGAGCAACGTTCGTCGAGACTGCCCGCA
>Ga0105050_10005580_pt1 | contig 16056 bp, 18 predicted proteins | sample FRY01_FD_78088 | JGI IMG/M metagenome (GOLD analysis project Ga0105050, IMG submission 78088) | Freshwater microbial communities from Lake Fryxell liftoff mats and glacier meltwater in Antarctica - FRY-01 | ecosystem: Environmental > Aquatic > Freshwater > Ice > Glacier meltwater ... | reverse complement strand
GGGGGGGCGCGGGGTTGGTTTTGTGTTGCTGTGCGGTGTTGGGGGGGGCGGGCGGGGGCGGGGGGGGGGATTCTTGCCATTGGGGGTGGGGGGAGCGCGGCGGCGTTTGCTAGAGGAGAGCCGGTGATGGCGGCTTATGGGCGGACGATCGGGCATATTGGGCCGGCGGGGAGCGGACAGCTTGCCAAGATGGTGAACCAGATTGCTATTGCGGGGCTGGTGCAGGGGCTTTCTGAGGCGTTGGCTTTTGGGCAGGCGGCGGGGCTTGATATGGCGGCGGTGCTGGCGGTGATTACCAAAGGCGCGGCGGGGAGTTGGCAGATGGAGAATCGCAGCGCTACCATGCTTGAGGGCAAGTTTGATTTTGGCTTTGCGGTGGACTGGATGCGCAAGGATTTGGGTATGGTGCTTGAAGAAGCCGGGCGGCTGGGGCTGGAATTGCCGGTGACAGCGCTTGTGGATGGGTTTTATGAAGAGGTTCAGGCGAGGGGGGGCGGGCGTAATGATACGTCTTCCTTGATCCGCCTTTTGGGGAGATGAGATGATGACTATGGCGCCTAAAGTGATTTCGATGTCGCCGGATCCGCTGGCACCTTATGCGATTGCGCCGGGGTGGCAGGTGGGGAATTTGCTGTTTTTATCCGGGCAGGCGGCGATCAGCTCTGCCGGTGAGCTGGTGGGCGTGGGGGATTTTGAGGCGCAGCTGGTGCAAGTTATGGCGAATATTGATGCTGTGCTGGCGGCGGGCGGGAGCGACCGTAGCCGGATTGTGAAAGTGACGATTTATCTGACCGATATGGGGAATTTTCCGAAGATTTTGGATGCGCGGCGCAAATATTTTACCGCGCCGTATCCCGCCGATACGATTGTTGAAGTGAAGAGTCTGGCGCTGCCGGAACTGATGATTGAGATTGATGTGATTGCTCACACCGGCTGATTATCTTTTGTAGATGGCCTTGCTGGCGCGGCGGGCAAGCCATAGCCCGGCGATGAAGCTGATAATGGCGGCGATGAGCATGACCTGCTGGCGTTCAGCATCGACGATGGCCCAGGCGCCAAGGCAGCCGGACAGGATGAAGCCGATCATTGAACCGAGCCGGTAGCCGAGGGTTTGGCGTGTCATGGTTTTGCTTTGCCGCAGGCGGCGCGGGGCCGCAAGTCTGTGCTAGCCTTGGCAGGGCGCGGCTGCAGGCTTATGGAGGGGGCTTGTTGGACCCGGTTGGCTTGTTTGGCTTTGCCTGGCGCCTATCCCCCGGATCATTTGTTTTGCGCCTTTAGCGTGACGAGTTTGTGGATTTTTATATGAGTTGGTTTGAACGGCTGCGAGCCGGTTGGTTTGGCAATGTTAGGGGCGATGTGCTGGCCGGGCTGGTGGTGGCGCTGGCGCTCATTCCTGAGGCTATTGGTTTTTCGATTATTGCCGGCGTTGATCCTCGGGTGGGGCTTTATGCGTCTTTTTCTATTGCGGTGATTATCGCGCTGGTGGGGGGGCGGCCGGGGATGATTTCGGCGGCGACGGCGGCGGTGGCGGTGTTGGTGGTGCCTTTGGTGCGCGATCATGGCGTGGAATATCTGTTTGCGGCGACGGTGCTGATGGGGGTTATTCAGTTTGGGGCAGGGTTTTTGCGGGTGGATTTGCTGATGCGCTTTGTGTCGCGCTCGGTGATTACTGGCTTTGTGAATGCGCTGGCGATTTTGATTTTTATGGCGCAGCTGCCGCAGCTTATTGATGTGACGATGATTACCTATGTGATGGTGGCCGGCGGGCTGGGGATTATCTATCTATTTCCGTTGCTGACCCGGCAGGTGCCGTCGCCTTTGGTGGCGATTATTGTGCTTACGGTGTTGGCGATTTACTTTGGGCTGGATGTGAACCGAGTGGGGGATATGGGGGCATTGCCGGATGCGCTACCGCTCTGGGCGCTGCCGCAGGTGCCGCTGACAGGGGAGACGTTGCAGATTATTCTGCCGTTTTCGCTGACGATGGCGGCAGTGGGGCTTTTGGAGTCTTTGCTGACGGCGCAGATTGTGGATGATTTGACCGATACCGGCTCGGACAAGGCGCGGGGGGTTCGGGGGCAGGGGATTGCCAATTTCTTCACTGGGTTTCTGGGCGGCATGGGCGGCTGTGCGATGATTGGGCAGTCTGTGATCAATGTGAAATCTGGCGGCTCCGGGCGGTTGTCGGCGTTAGTGGCGGGAGCGGTTTTGTTGTTTTTGATTGTGGCGCTGGGCGGGCTGGTGGCGCAGATTCCGATGCCGGCCCTGGTGGCGGTTATGATCATGGTTTCAATTGGGACGTTTAGCTGGACGTCGATTAGCAGCTTGCGGGGGCATCCTTGGCAGAGCAGCTTGGTAATGCTGACGACGGTTGTGGTGGTGGTGGCGACGCATAATCTGGCGACGGGGGTTTTGGCCGGGGTGCTCTTGTCGGGCATTTTCTTTGCCTCGAAAGTTAGCGGGTTGTTTGCGGTGTCGTCTGAGCTGTCTGCGGACGGGGCGTCGCGGGTGTATTTTGTGCGCGGTGAGGTGTTTTTTGCCTCCGCAGATCGGTTTGTGGAGGCGTTTGATTTACGCGAGGTGCTGGATAGCGTGGTGATTGATGTGTCGGGCGCGCATTTTTGGGATATTTCGGCGGTGGCGATGCTCGATAAGGTGGTGCTGAAGTTTCGGAGGGAGGGCACCGAGACGGTTGTGCGCGGCCTGAACGAGGCGAGCGCGACGTTGGTTGACCGCTTTGGTAGTTATGACAAGGTTGGGGACCGGGATGGGGTTTCGGCTCCTGCCGGGCATTAGGGGGATAATCATGAAACGGATTTTGGCGGCGATTGATACTTCGCTTTATGCGGATTCGGTGGTGGATCATGCGGCGTGGCTGGCGCGGCGGACCGGGGCGGCGGTGGAGCTTTTGCATGTGATCCAGCCGAGCGACCCGGTGCCGGGGCGCAGCGATATGTCTGGCGCGCTAGGGCTGGGGGCGCGCTCTGGTTTGATGGAGGAATTGGTGCAGCTTGCCGAAGTGCAAGGGCGGTTGGCGCGCGAGCAGGGCAAGGCGTTACTGGCGGGCGCGGCGGCGCGGTTGGCGGCGGCGGGGGTTAGTGATGTGCAGTCTTTGCATCGGCATGGCGGGGTGGTGGAGACGCTGATTGAGCGGGAGGCTGAGGCTGATATTGTGGTGGTGGGCAAGCGCGGCGAGCAGGCGGATTTTGCGCGCGGGCATATTGGCAGTTTGGTGGAGCGGCTGGTGCGGGAGAGCGTTCGGCCGGTGCTGGTGGCGGCGCGGCGCTATGCGCTGCCAAAGACGGCGGTGATTGCGTTTGATGGCGGGCCGAGTGCGACCAAGGCGGTGCAGTTTTTGGCTGCTAGCCCTTTGCTGGCGGATATGGCGGTGCATCTGGTGGTGGCGGGTAAGGCGCAGGCTTCGGTTGAGGCGGCGGTTGAAGCGGCGGTTGCGGTGTTGCCGGGGGCTGTGGTGCATCAACCTTCGGGGGCGGCGGCGGAGGCTATTCATGGGGTGGTGACGGCGACGAGGGCGGAGCTGCTGGTGATGGGCGCTTATGGCCATTCGCCGCTGCGGAGCTTTATTCTTGGCTCGACAACGACGGCGTTGATGCAGGCGTGTCAGACGTCGGTGCTCTTGTTTCGTTAGATTTTTAGGCTGGTTAGGTCGCTTACCGTGAGGAGCTGGGGTAGCTCCTGCTCGGTGCCATCGGGCGCGTAATAGACATAGGCGGGGATGCCGGCGCGGCCACGGTCTTCGAGCCAGGCTGAGATAATGGGATCAGGGCGAGTCCAGTCTCCGACCAGCACTTTGATGCCTTTTTCGGCAAAGGCGCTGGCTACGGCGGCGCTGGACAGGGCGGTTTTTTCGTTGACCTTGCAGGTGATGCACCAATCTGCGGTCATATATAGAAATACTGGTGTGTTGGCGGCGCGGAGGTCTGCGAGGCGGGCCGGGGTATAGGGTTCAGCGTTTAAGGTGGCAGTCGTTGTTGCTGCGGCACCTAGGAGTGCTCCTGGGGGCGCGGCGGCGGGGATGGTGAGGGCGGCGGCGATGCCTAGCCCTAGCGCGAGGAGGCCGGGGAGCGCGATGCTGCCGCCCAGATGCTGACGCTTGCCTACCCACCAGAGGGCGAGGCCTATCAGCACGGCGGCGCAGATGCCGATGGCCATGCCGTCTACGCCGGATTGGCGGCCTAGCACCCAGGCTAACGCCAGCGCTGTGAGGAACATGGGAACGGACAAGACCGCGCGTAGCTTTGTCATCCATGCCCCGGGGCGGGGCAGGCGGCGGCGCAGGGCGGGGACGAAGCCGATGAGGAGGAAGGGGAGGGCCAAGCCGAAGCCTAGGCCTGCGAAGACTAGGAGGCCAGCAAGGGGGGGGAGGACGAGGGCGGCTCCTAGCGCGCCGGCCATGAACGGGCCGGTGCAGGGCGTGGCGATGAAGGCGGAGAGTGCGCCGGTGGCGAAGCTGCCTAGCGCATCGTTGCGGTTGGTGAGGCTTTCGCCGAGGGTGCCGCTGGTCAGGTTTAGCTCGAACAGGCCCGCGAGGTTGAGCGCGATGGCGGTGACGAGCAGTAGGAGGAGCGTGATGACGCGCGGGTCTTGCAGCTGGAAGGCCCAGCCGATTTCTTCGCCGCCGGCGCGCAGGGCCAGGATGAGGCCGCCTAAGGCTGTGGAGACGAGGATGGTGCCGGCTGTGTAGGCCAAGGCGTCTGCGCGGGCGCGGGGGGCGTCTACTTGGCCTTTGGCGAGGCTGAGGGCCTTGAGGCTTAGGATGGGGAAGACGCAGGGCATGACGTTGAGGATCAAGCCGCCGAGGATGGCGAGGGCTAGGATGGGGAGGAGGGGGGCGGTGTCTGTGGAGTCTGTGGAGTCTGGAGCGGCGGCGAGCGGCGTGCCTGCGGCGGGGACGGTGCCGGGGCGGGCGGCGAAGGTGAAGCCGAGAACGGGGTCTTTGGGGCCTCGGGTGATGCGGATGAGGCCGGTGATTTTGCCATCTTTGGGTTTGGAGGCGAGGCTGGCGCCGGAGCGAGCGGGGGCGGTTTCGAGGCGGAGCCCGTCGCCGGCGAGGGTGAGTTTTTGGGGAGCGGCGTAATCTATGATGCCGTCATTATCTGGGAAGAAGTGGGCCGACGTTACGGTCTTGGGGGTGGCGAAGGGGACGGCGAGAACGAAGCTTTTGGCGGTTAGTTTGTATTTGATGTTCCAGTCTACCGGGCGGGGGAGGGCGGCGCGGGCTGCTGTGAAGGCGCGGGCTGCGGATTGGTCTGGGGTGCCGCTGCCTATTTTGACTTGGACGCTGAGCTGAGCTTCTTCGGGTACGCATTGCGTATCGGAGCAAATTAGCCAAGCGGCTTGGAGCGTTATGGGGAAGGCGGTTCCGGGCGTGAGGCCTGCGGGCGGGGTGATTTCGGTGATGAGTGCGGCGGGCTGGGAGTAGACATGGTTCATCAGGCCAGAGACGATCAGGGTTTCGGGGACGGGGTAGCGGGGGGCTGGGGGTGGAGGCGTGTTGCCGGGCAGGGTCCAGATGAGGCGGGTGGGGGCGCCTGCGTCTCCGGGGTTTGACCAATAGCTGTGCCAGCCGGGCTTGGGGGTGAGGCGGATGAGGGCGGCGACGGGCTTGCCGGGAGCTGGTTGTTGGCTTTCGAGGATAAGTTCGATGCGGGTGTTTGTGCGTTGGGCGCTTGATTGGGCGGCCAGCGGCTGGCCGAGGAGGATGGCGACGAGGATGAGGAGAGCGCGAATCATGCGGTCCTTATGCTTCGGAAGGGTGCTGGCGCAAAGCGGCTGTGCTGATCTGCTCGAACAAGAAAGGGCGCCGACATGGCCGGCGCCCTTATTGTGTTGTGTTGTGGCTGGATTAACGCTTGGAGAACTGGAAGCTCCGGCGGGCTTTGGCCTTGCCGTATTTCTTGCGCTCCACGACGCGGGAATCGCGGGTGAGGAAGCCAGCCGTCTTTACGACGCCGCGCAGATTTGGCTCGAATCGGGTGAGGGCCTGGGCGATGCCGTGCTTGACCGCACCGGCTTGGCCGGAGAGGCCGCCGCCGACGACGGTGCACATCACGTCATATTGGTCACGGCGCTCGGCAATGTCGAACGGTTGGTTGATGACCAGGCGCAGCGTGGGACGGGCGAAATAGACTGTTTGGTCCTTGCCGTTTACGACGATCTTGCCGGAGCCGGGCTTCAGCCAGACGCGGGCGATGGCGTTCTTGCGCTTGCCGGTAGCGTAGGCGCGGCCATAGGCGTCCAGTTCCTGCTCGCGGATGGGCGCGGGCGGGTTGTTGTTGACGGTTTCTAGCGGGGTTCCGGTTTCATCCTGGATGGTCCCGAGATCGGAGAGGGACTGGCGGGTATCGCTCACTATTTCGCTCATTATTCAGCGGCCTTCTTTGCGACGGTCGAAACACGGTTGATCAGATTTTTGGGGTTCATGGCGCCAATATCCAGAACTTCTGGGTTCTGGGCGGTGTGCGGGTGATCGGTGCCGCCGAAGACGCGCAGGTTGCGCATTTGCTGGCGGCCGAGCGGGCCGCGGGGCACCATGCGCTCTACGGCCTTGATGAGGACGCGCTCCGGGAAGCGGCCTTCCAGAATCTTGGCAGGTGAGGTTTCCTTGATGCCGCCGGGGTGGCCGGTGTGGCGATAATAGCGTTTATCGGTGGCTTTTTTGCCGGTGAAGCGGACCTTGCCAGCGTTGATGACGATTATATTGTCTCCGCAATCAACGTGCGGGGTGAAGCTGGCCTTGTGCTTGCCGCGCAGGCGGTTGGCGATCAGCGAGGCGAGGCGGCCGACGACCAGCCCTTCGGCATCAATGATGAGCCACTTTTTTTCAACTTCAGCCGGCTTGATAGACGCGGTCTGGCGGGTGAGTATCTTTGTCGACATTTTATGTGTCCGGGTTTTGGAATGCGATACGCCGGAGCGGCTGCCCCGGCGTTGATGTGCGGCGTATGTATTATGCGGGGGATTGCGTCAAGGAAATCCGGGCTTTCTGGGTGTGGTAAAATGATACCTCTAGAGTGAGGCCTTGTCTGCATGGGCTTGGAGATGACCTAAGGCTGTTATTTCATGGGTTTTTTCATGGGTTGCTTCCAGTAGCACATCGGGGGCGAAGCCGGCGCGGCGGGCGTCTTCCCATCTTTGGGCGCATAGGCACCAGCGATCTCCGGGATTTAGGCCGGGGAAGTCATATTCTGGGCGGGGGGTGGAGAGATCATTGCCGACGGCTTTGCTGAATGTGAGGAACTCTTCGGTCATAACGGCGCAGATTGTGTGTAGGCCTTGATCTTGGGCATCGGTGTTGCAGCAGCCGTCGCGGTGCCAGCCGGTGAGGGGGTTTGTGCTGCATGTTTGCAGCGGGGTGCCGAGAACGTTTTGAGGGCTCATGTGCGGGCTAACGACCGGTGGGCGGCCCAAGTGGTGGCGGCGACGAGGAGGGCGCCGCAGGCTTGGTGGGCGACGCCGAGCGGCAGGGCGACGCCGGACAGGACAGTGAGCACGCCGAGAGCGAATTGGGCGGTGATGGCCAACGCAAGGGCTTGAGCTGGCGCGTGAGCGCCGAGGCGCCAGACGTGACGAGCGAAGAGCAGGGCGGCGGCGGCTACGAATATGGCGAGCGAGCGGTGAACGAAATGCACGGTGAAAGGATCATTGGCCCATCCTGTGAGGGTTGGGGCGAGGCCGGACGGGACCAGTGCGCCGGCCATCAGCGGCCATGTGTCTGAGGCGGGGCCGGCGCGCAGGCCGGCGGTGAAGGCGCCCCAGATGATTTGCACGGTGAGAAGGGCGGCAAATAGCGGCGCTAAGAAGCGGGCTGTGTTTGGTTTTTCGAGGGGTTTTGCGGCTTTGAGATCGAGCGCGGTCCAGAGGCAGCCGGCGATTATGGCTAGTGCTGTGGTGAGGTGAACGGCTAGCCTTGTGTGGGCGACTTCGGTGCGGCCGACGAGGCCTGACGAGACCATCCACCAGCCGATCGCACCTTGCAGGCCGCCGAGCGCCAGCAGCGCCAGCAGGCGGGGTTTGTAGCCGGCGGGGATCTGGCCGCGCAGCCAGAACAGGACGAGCGGCAGGGCGAAGGCCAGGCCGATGAGGCGGCCCAACAGGCGATGCACATATTCCCAGAAGAAAATGCCTTTGAAGGCGGCAAGGCTCATGCCTTGGTTCATCAGCTGATATTGCGAGCTGGATTGATAGGCTTGGAACGCGGCGGCCCAGGCTTTCTCGGTGAGCGGGGGCAGCGTGCCGGAGACGACATCCCAGCGCACGATGCTCAGACCTGATTCGGTTAGACGGGTGATGCCGCCGACAACGACCATGATGAACACCAAGGCGGCTACCGACAATAGCCAGGCCGAAATGGCCATGGGAGAACTGCGCGCGGGCGCGGTATCGGGGGCTGCTGGGGCGAGGCTGGCCATGGGGGCTCATTGCCGCAAACAGGCGTAATCTTCAACGGCGCGATGGTCGCGGCGTTGGTCCTGCTCTTTTAAAGGCCTTGCGGGTGCGTATGTGACATTGTAACAAGGCTTGTGATAAAGGCGCATTCTCCTCTGTTTGATCGCGTGGCGATTCTATTGTCTGGCCTTTGCCTTGTGCATTGCCTGCTGGGGGCTTTGCTGCTGTCCACCATGGCTATTGCCGGCGGCATGTTGGGCCATGAGGTGCATATCATCGGCTTGGCGCTGGCGCTGCCGCTGGCCTTTGTGGCGCTATGGCGGGGGCTGCGTATTCATGGTCAGCTTGGCGTGCTGGGGCTTGGTGTAGCGGGACTTGGTTTGATGGCAGCGTCGCTGTTTGCTGACCATGCCGCGGCTCAGGAGATCTGGTTTTCGGTGTCCGGGGCGGTGATTCTGGCAGGGGCGCACATTTGGAACTTGAAGGCCGTGCGCAGCTAACATTCGGGCCAACATCCGGTTTTGCCTTGCCTCGGTGACGGGGAGGGCCGATATTCATGAAATGGATACATCAACTGGCAATCCGACACCTGATGTGACGCGTTATCCGCTAGGCCATAAGCATAATGACCATGAGGGGCAGGCGCTGGTGGAAGCGGCCCGTGAGGCGGTGCTGGCTTCTGGGGAGCAATGGACGCCGATGCGGGCTTCGGTGTTTTCCGCGCTTATGACCTTTGACAGGCCGGCGAGTGCCTATGACGTTACCGATGCGGTGAGCCAGGCGCAAGGTCGGCGGGTGGCGGCTAATAGTGTTTACCGGATTCTTGATATTTTCGTGGCCTGCAATACGGCCATCCGGGTGGAGAGTGCCAATGCTTATGTGGTGAATGGTCATCCTGATTGTCGGCATGATTGTGTTTTTCTGGTTTGTGACGGTTGTGGCCGGGCGACGCATCTGGATGATGATGGGCTGGGGAACAGGCTCCGGGACCGGGCCGCAACCCTTGGATTTGTTGCGGATAAACCTATTATTGAGCTGCGAGGCCGCTGTTCTGCGTGCGCTGCTGGGGGCGCGGCATGACGACCGGAATGCGCTGGAACTAGCATGTGACGGGTGACAGCGCCGCGATCAGGCGCTAGCAACGCTCTTAGTGAATCAACCAATCTGGCGGTTTTGTGACTCTTAGACCTGAGACTCCTTTGCTCGATACCGTGAATACGCCGGCTGATCTGCGTGGCTTTAGCCATGCGGAACTTCGGCAAGTGGCGGATGAATTGCGCACCGAGATGATCGATGCGGTGTCCACGACAGGCGGCCATTTGGGCGCGGGTCTGGGCGTTATCGAACTTTCGGTGGCGCTGCATTATGTGTTTAACACGCCTGAAGATCGGCTAATTTGGGATGTGGGGCATCAGGCGTATCCCCATAAGATTTTGACCGGGCGGCGTGACCGTATTCGCACGCTACGTCAGCCCGGCGGCTTGTCTGGCTTCACCAAGCGCGCTGAGAGCGAGTATGACCCGTTTGGCGCGGCGCATAGCTCCACCTCGATTTCCGCGGCGATTGGCTTTGCGGTGGCGAACAAGCTGAAGGGCCAGCCCGGCAAGGCGATTGCCGTGATTGGCGATGGTGCGATGTCCGCCGGCATGGCCTATGAGGCGATGAACAATGCCTATCAGGCTGGCAACAGGCTGGTGGTGATTTTGAACGATAATGACATGTCGATTGCGCCGCCGGTGGGGGCGCTTTCGGCGTATCTGGCGCGGCTATTGTCTTCGCGGCAGTTTTTGGGGCTGCGGGAGGCGATTAAGCAGCTCTCTCGCAAGGTGTTGCCTAGGCCGCTGATTAATGCGGCGCGTCAGGCGGATGAATATGCGCGCGGGATGGCGCAGGGCGGCGGCACCTTGTTTGAAGAGCTGGGCTTTTATTATGTCGGCCCGATTGATGGCCATAATCTTGAGCATTTGCTGCCGGTTTTGGAAAATGTGCGCGATGCGGCCGAGGGGCCGATTTTGGTCCATGTGGTGACGCAAAAGGGCAAGGGCTATGCGCCGGCGGAAGCGGCGGCGGACAAATATCATGGTGTGGTGAAGTTTGACTTGGTTTCGGGCACGCAGTTTAAGGCCAAGCCGTCCGCGCCTGCCTATCAGAATGTGTTTGGCGATGCGTTGATTGCCGAAGCGAAGCGCGATCCGACGATTGTGGGGATTACGGCGGCCATGCCTTCGGGGACCGGGATTGACCGGTTCAATAAGGCGTTTCCGGAGCGGACCTTTGATGTGGGCATTGCCGAACAGCATGCGGTAACGTTTGCGGCCGGGCTGGCTGCACAGGGGATGCGGCCGTTTTGTGCGATTTATTCGACCTTCTTGCAGCGCGCTTATGACCAGGTGGTGCATGATGTGGCCATTCAGAATTTGCCCGTGCGGTTTGCGATTGACCGTGCCGGGCTGGTGGGGGCCGATGGCTCTACGCATGCGGGTAGTTTTGATGTGACGTATCTGGCGACATTGCCTAATTTTGTGGTGATGGCGGCCGCTGATGAGGCGGAGCTTGTGCATATGGTGCACACCGCAGCGATGCATGATTCGGGTCCGATTGCTGTGCGTTATCCGCGCGGCGAGGGTACGGGTGTGGCGTTGCCGGAGGTGCCGCTGCGGCTGGAGATTGGCAAGGGACGCATTGTTCGCGAAGGCAAGACCGTGGCTATATTGTCTTTGGGCACGCGGCTGGGCGAGGCTTTGAAGGCGGCGGACGAACTGGAGCGCAAAGGCATTTCCACAACGGTGGCTGATCTGCGCTTTGCCAAGCCGCTGGATCATGAGATGATTCGTCGGCTGGCGGTGACGCATGATGTGTTGCTGACGGTTGAAGAAGGCGCGATTGGCGGCCTTGGTTCGCATGTGTTGACTTGGCTATCTGACGAGGGGCTGACTGATGCGGGGCTGAAGGTTCGCACGTTGCGGCTGCCGGATGTGTTTCAGGAGCATGAGAACCCGGCCAAGCAATATGCTGAAGCGCGGCTGGATGCGCCGGCGATGGTCGAGACGGCGCTGGAGGCGTTGCGGTTTAATTCTGTGTCGGTGGCTGAGGTGTCTCGGGCCTGAGGGCTTTGGCGTGGCCATTTGTGTTTTGATTGGTTGATCGACCGGACGTCATGGCCCGGCTAAGGGCTTTTAATGTCAGGTGCGTCTTCTCCTTTGTCCCGCCAGCCTAGTTTTGGTGAGTTTCTGCTGCTGGGATCGCTGACCGCGTTCGGGGCGATGAGCATTGATTTGTATTTGCCCGCCCTTCCCGACATTGCGCGGGATTATGCGGTTACGCCGGCGGCCGTGCAGATAACGCTTACGGCGTTTTTTATCGGCATGGCGATTGGGCAGCTTATCTATGGGCCGCTTAGTGACCGGATTGGGCGGCGGCCTACGATTATGTTTGGCTGTGGGCTATATGTGGCGGCTAGTGTGGCTTGCGCGTTTGCGCCGACGATCGAGTTTATGGTGGCGGCGCGGTTTGTGCAGGCTTTGGGCTGTTGTGCGGGCATGGTTGTGGTGCGCGCGGTGGTGCGGGATCGGTATGATCATCGGGATTCGGCGCGTATTTTCTCGTTGCTGATGTTGGTGCTGGCGGTAGCGCCGCTGTTTGCGCCAGCCTTTGGTAGCTGGCTGGTGATGGTGCTGGACTGGCGGGCGGTGTTTGTGGCGCTGGCTGTTTTTGGCCTGATTATGCTGGTGGCGGTTTGGTTTCGGCTGGAAGAAAGTCGCTCAGCAGAAACGGAGCGCTCGGCGCGGGGCGAAAGCGTGTTTGCCAGCTATTCGGATGTGATGCGGCAGCGGCGGATTGTTGGGTATACGCTGGTGAGCGGGACCAATGGTGCGACGCTGTTTGCCTATATCTCCACAACGCCTGATCTGATCATCGAGAGCTGGGGCTATAGCGTTTGGGAGTTCAGCTTTATTTTTGCGTTGATTTCGATTGGCATTGTCGGATCGGCGCAGGTTAATCGCTGGTTGTTGTTGCACCGCACGCCGGATTGGGTGTTGGGGGTGTCTACGGTGGCGGCGGCGGTGGTGGCGCTGATCGTACTTTTTGTGGTGATGCTGGGCGCGCCGCCCGTTGTGGTGTTGTTTGGGCTGGCGGCGGTGCTTTCTAGTTTTGGCTTCATCAACGCCAATGCCCTTGCCGGTGCGCTTAGTGTGGACCCTTTGCGCGCGGGCACTACCTCTGGGTTGCTGGGGGCGGGCACCTTTGTGATCGGCGCTGTTGCCTCGGTGTTGGCGGCGGCGATGCATGACGGCACGGCCAAGCCGCTGGCGCTCACGTTGCTGCTGGCGCAGGTGCTGGGCGCTGCGGCTTATTTTGGGCTGGCGCGGCGGCGGGCTGGCGAGGCGTAAGATGGGGATAATTATCCCCGAAGAAGAGCTTTCGGAGAGTTTTGTGCGGGCCTCGGGACCAGGCGGGCAGAATGTTAACAAGGTGTCTACGGCGGTGCAGCTGCGGTTTGATGTGCGACATTCGCCGAGCTTGCCTGATGATGTTGCGGTGCGGCTGATGCGGCTGGGGGGGAGCCGGATGACGCGTGATGGGGTGCTGATTATCGAAGCGAGCCGCTTTAGAACGCAGGAGCGCAACCGGGCGGATGCGCGGGCGCGGTTGGCGGCGCTGGTGGCTGCGGCTGAGGTGCGGCCTGTGAAGCGGCGGCCTACAAAGCCTACCAAGGGGTCGGGCGAGCGTAGGTTGGCAGGAAAAGCGGTGCGGTCACGGATCAAAACCGGTCGCTCGAGAGTTAGTTCTGATGATTGAGTGCTATGCACCCCTTCAAATTGGGTGAGTGTCACCCTATTTTAAGATTTGGTATTTTGAGGATGAAAGGATTTTTATATGGCTGTGAGCAAAAATGAAGTTGAGGGCAATGTTGATCAGGTGATTGGCAAGGGCCGGGCTGCGATTGGTAAGGGCAAGGCTGCTGCTGGCAATGCCTTTGGTGATGCCCAGACCGAAATTAGCGGCAAGGTTGATGAGCTGAAGGGCAAGGCGCAGGAAGCTTATGGCAAGGCGCGCGAAGCTTATGGCAAGGCCAGTGAGACTGTGAAGGATTGGGCTGATCATGCGCCTGAGCAGGTGCGTGAAGCGCGTGAGAAGGCGGCAAAGGCCACTGAAGAAGCGCGCGTGAAGGTTCGTGAGCAGGTTCAGGAGCAGCCTATCGCCACTTTGGCGGGCGGTATTGCGCTTGGGTTTGTGATTGGCTGGCTGCTTAACCGCAGGTAAGTTTTATGGGCGCCGGGGATTTTGTCCCGGCGCCTCTTATTTAATGGTCCGGTGTGGCCATGAGTTCAATGAGAACGCCGGCGGTGTCTCGCGGGTGAACAAAAATTACTGGCACGCCGTGGGCGCCGACGCGAGGTTCGCCGGTGCCTAACACGGTAGCGCCTCGGGCGCGCATGGCGTCTCGTGCGGCGATGATATCCGCTACTTCAAAACAGATATGATGTTGGCCGCCGTTCGGGTTCTTTTTGAGGAAGCCGTGGAGGGGGCTGTCTTCGCCTAGGGGCTCGATAAGTTCTAGCTGGCTGTTGGCGACATCAATGAAAGCGACGCGTACGCCTTGGGCGGGGAGATCGAACGCTGGGGTGCTGATCGTGGCGCCGAACAGCCGGGCATACATAGCCGCGGTTTCCTCAATGCTGACGCAGGCGATGCCGACATGATTGAGGCGGCCTAACAGAAGCGGGGGCAGTTGGGGGGTATTTTGAGACATTTGGGGAAGACTCCGGGTTGGCCTTTTAATGGTTTGGCTTTGTCATGCGCGGTTGCTGGTTGCAACTGGTGCGGTGATGGTCTAGGCGCGCGGTTCGGTCGGAGCGTGGCGCAGCCTGGTAGCGCACTAGACTGGGGGTCTAGGGGTCGCAGGTTCGAATCCTGTCGCTCCGACCAGCTTTCCCCCAGATATCAAATACTTACCAGAAGCATGATTTTAGATAGGCTGCTGTCATTTCGGCCTAACAATCACATAGCAATCAGCCTGATTGCGATATGCCCTCATTCTTGCAGCTAACTGCCGTCGCATCCGATTCTTGGGAAACTTGGGGCGGAGCGCAATAAAAGACTTTCTGCAAATTTGCAGAAGGTTCCAAGTCCGCACGATAACCTTGCTGAATATTCGCCAGTCGCGCGGCAATGCTGGCCCTAGCGCCCTTCAAGCGCCCCAGCCGCCCACCATCGAACGCCGCTGTCACGTTCTTCCTGTAAATGGATGGCAATCCAAAACTAGAATCGCTATTATTTAGTATAACGCGCATTGCACTTTCTGCCCGGTGTTGGAGAGTGGCGTCAACAACCTTTCTTTGCACTAGATCAGCATGTTAAGTTACACTCGCTAACCCGGAATGGCCCCTCCGATCGATAATCTGGCTTAAGAGCCAGAGAAAGGCGGAGTGCAGCGGATTGCAACACCGGTTCTGATACGTCACGATATTGAAACATGAGCATAATGAAAAACCCATTCGTGATCATTTTCGGCGTTGCGCTGATGACATCCTGTCAAAGCGAAGATGTTAAATTTAAGCAACAAGCTGTCGCGGCATGCGTGGCTGATGTTCAAAAGACTTTGGTTGCTCCAACGACATTCAAGATGGTTTTTAACCACGTTAAGCCGCGCAAAGCATTAACCTTAAAAGAAGTTCGCTCTAAAACTATGGATGAGTTGCAAGATAAGTGGGAAAGTCCAACTACTTCAGCCAAAGATAAGAATACTGCAATTCTTGAATATAGAAGGATGTTTACAGGAGAAGACTGGGAAGAATTTGAAAAAACCTACGTCCCCAATCGACCTACCCATGTAGTATTATTGGAATATGATTCGAAAAATCCAATGGGCGTACCGTTACGATCTTTTTATATTTGCGTAGTTACATATAAAGCCGAAACTAAGACTAGTTACGTCGATGAAAGTTCTGATGTAGATCGCGTTATTGGTGAGAAGATTAAGATCTTCTTTTTGGCAAAACCATTGTAACATTATCACTGCGAATGGCATCCCACTACAGCCGCCCACCAGTCACCGCCCTCAGCCTTTAGGCGCTCTCCATGCCGCTGCCAGTCCGCCCGCATTGCGTCCATGATCGCGGTGCGCTGTTCATCGGATGCATTAGAAAAGTGACTGATAGGCCCGGCCTCTGCCAGATAGCCCGCGCCAGCCAGCAACATCGATGACGGCCCGTCGCGCAACATCTCTAGCCGGTAGTCATCCAGCCTGCGGCTCTTATCTAATCTACGCTTCACCGGCATATCAGCGCCTGTTGCTGGCAATGGCAGGCGGTCGCGCTGCATTAGCAGGCGCGCCTGTATCAAGATCAAGTTCTCTTAGCAGCCGCGCAAATGCTATTCGGGGGCGCGCTCATCGTGCATCGCCTTGGCTTGTCGATTGCCGCAAGCGGCTCTGCATCCACGCATCAAGATCGGCGCGGCGATAGCGGATGGCGCGGCCTAGCGCGACATATTCAGGCCCGCCACCATAGCAGCGCCAGCGGTCTAACCCGTCTTATTCATGACGCTTGTTGGATGAGCCCGAGATCAGGATTTCCCGGGTTGGCAGCCGGATTTTGATGCGGGTGCTGGTGGCGCCGTGGGTGCGCGATTATCTGGGCTTGC